>Ga0326728_10011101_pt1 | contig 20731 bp, 19 predicted proteins | sample MB3enrmetagenome_FD_207602 | JGI IMG/M metagenome (GOLD analysis project Ga0326728, IMG submission 207602) | Lab enriched peat soil microbial communities from McLean, Ithaca, NY, United States - MB31MN | ecosystem: Environmental > Terrestrial > Soil > Wetlands > Peat | place: USA: New York... | reverse complement strand
CCGGTTATACCGGGATGCGCAAACAGGAACTCATTTTTCAGATCCTGAAGGCGCAAACCGAAGCCAGCGGCCTGATCTTCTCGGAAGGGGTGCTTGAATGCCTTCCCGAGGGATTCGGTTTCTTGCGCGCCCCGGACTATAACTACTTGCCCGGGCCGGATGACATCTACGTCTCTCCTTCCCAGATCCGAAAATTCGATCTGAGGACGGGAGATACGATCTCCGGGCAAATTCGCCCTCCGAAGGATGGAGAACGCTACTTCGCCCTGATCAAGGTCGAGGCGGTGAACTTCGAGCATCCCGATGCGGCCAAGGACAAGATCTTTTTTGACAATCTGACGCCGCTTTATCCACACGAGCACCTGAAGCTGGAAACGACTCCAGATAATCTCTCCGGCAGGGTTATGGATATGCTCGCTCCCATTGGTAAAGGGCAGCGAGGCTTGATCGTGTCGCCTCCGAGAACCGGCAAGACAATGCTCCTGCAGTCCATCGCCAACTCCATTTCACAGAACCATCCCGAGGTTGTCCTGATCGTGCTCCTTATCGATGAACGCCCGGAAGAGGTTACCGACATGCAGCGGTCCGTCAAGGGCGAGGTCATCAGCTCCACTTTCGATGAGCCGGCCTCACGTCACGTCCAAGTCGCCGAAATGGTTCTGGAAAAATCGAAGCGATTTGTGGAGCACAAGCGTGACGTCGTGATTCTACTGGACAGCATCACCCGTCTGGCCCGCGCCTACAACACGATCGTCCCTCCAAGCGGAAAGGTCCTCTCGGGCGGCGTCGACAGCAACGCGTTGCAGCGGCCGAAGCGATTTTTCGGTGCGGCTCGGAATATCGAAGAAGGCGGGAGCTTAACGATCATTGCAACGGCGCTGATTGACACCGGCAGCCGTATGGATGACGTGATCTTCGAGGAATTCAAGGGGACGGGAAATATGGAGCTGCATCTGGACAGGAAACTGGTCGACAGGCGCGTCTTCCCCTCAATCGATATCAATAAGTCCGGAACCCGCAAGGAAGAGTTGCTCGTGCCTCAGACCGATTTGAACCGGATCTGGATTTTGCGCAAGGTACTGACCCCGCTTTCAGTCACGGAGAGTATGGAGCTTCTGCTGGATAAGCTCTCGAAGGCCAAGACCAACGGCGATTTCCTGGGTTCCCTCTCCGGCGGCTAGGGCGAATTACGAGTGACGAATTACGAATGAAGCGCTTTTTCATTCGTAATTCATCATCTCGTGAGGCAGTCCCGTTCAAAATTCTCGAATAGAAAACCGTATTTCTGCCTTCATGCTTAACTCGTCATGCGTCATTCGCAATTTGAGTAGACTCCGTACTCTTTTGCGGCTTCCATGAAGGCGCGCAGATTTTCCGCCTTGGCTTCGGTTGCCATCGCGCCGCCCGATAGGACATATCCTCCGCCCGGAGCGCAGGTCTCGATCAGTTTGCGGCAGCATTCCTTCACTTCTTTGGCAGTGCCGGTAATCACGATTGAGGCGGGCACGTTGCCCACGATACAACACGTGCCGCCGACAATCTTTTTGGCGTTGGCCATGTCGGTCTGGTCAAACTGCCAGGTCACCCAGCCTTTCGGGAAATTTTTGATGTAGTCCAACCGCTCGTTATAGCGCCCCTCGGCAAACAGGTGAACGGAGATTCCCTCCTCGATGAGCGCGTCCATGACCTTTTTTAGCGACGGCCAGTAGAACTTTTCAAACTGCTTCCTCGACATGAAGGTGTCGTCCCCTTTGTGCAGCGGAAAGGACGCGGTGAAGCCGCCGGTTGCGTTGAGAGTGGAAATAATACGTTTGACTGTAAGGCCGGTGATTCTGTCGACCGCTTCCATCAGCTTGTCCGGGCACCGGTACATGTCCAGGATGACTCCCTTCGTCCCCCTCAGGAAATCGGCGATGACGTCAAAAGGAGCGATGGCGAGGCTTCCGAAAGCCGCCGGATATCCGGCTTCCAGAGCCGCTTTGTTGACCGACATTACATGCTTCTGCCACTTTTCCAGCTCTTCGCCCGCTCTAATCAAAGATTGGAAAGCCGCACGCATAGCCGGATCGGCAAATGGGTAGGCAACCATCAAGGACAGGAACAGCAGCGTGTTCAGCGGCGGGAATTTGGTCAGCGGCTTTAAGGTCCCGACGGTTCGCGGGAGCAAAACCCGGAAAGAAAAGTCGGAGGGGTCCTCGATCAAGGCATCGTATTCCTCCGGCTCCATGATCGCTTCTTCAACGAACTGGTAGTTGTTCACTTCATCGCCAAGCCCATGGCCCGGCCATTTATAGGATCGGTAGTCGATAATTTCCATCGCCGGCGCGGAATGCACGAAACCAGGGCTCATAAAATTATCCATATCATCATAGAAATCTTCCATGAACTTGAGCCAGGCCCGTTCCATGGCCTCGTAATCGTTCATCACCCTTTTCATGTTGTAGCCGGCGTAGTATGCCGCGAAATTTCCCGAGGGCATCTGTATAGGCACCCGGTCCGGGATTTCGCACATCATAACTTTCTTCTGCCGGTTTACCCGCTCCTTGTACAAGGACTCCGCCCTGGCGTCCCGGAATTGGATTCCAGTCCCCTCGAGCCAAGTTTTCATTCTCGCCTCCCGTTTTTGATCACGGGTCAATTCCGACCAGTTTTTTTGCATACGTTCTTCTCCTGTCCGCATCACCGCCGGGACGCAAAGGGGCGCGAAGAATAGCTTTGAGCTGCTCTGCGTTCTTTGTGTCTTGGCCGATCACGCATTGATTTCAGTAGACGCCGTACTCCTTCGCCGCTTCCATGAAGGCACGCAGATTCTCCGCCCTCACTTCCGTCCCTGAGGCACCGGCCGCCAAAATGTATCCTCCGCCCGGCGCACAAGTCTCGATCAGCTTGCGACAACTCTCCTTCACTTCCGCAGCAGTGCGGGTAAGCACGATGGACGCAGGCACGTTGCCCACGATGCAGCATGTGCCGCCGATCCTCTTTTTGGTTTTGGCCATGTCGGTCTGATCGAACTGCCAGGTGACCCAGCCCTTCGGGAAGTCTCCAATGTAGTCTAATCGTTCGTTGTAGCGGCCCTCGGCAAATAGGTGAACCGAAATTCCCTCCTCGATCAGGGTGTCTACCACCTTCTTCAGAGACGGCCAGTAGAATTTTTCAAACTGCCTCCTCGACATGAAGGTGTCGTCTCCTTTGTGCAGCGGGAAATTCACGCTGAAGCTATCGGTGGCGTTTACCGTAGATATAATGCGCTTGATCGTGAGGCTTGTGATTCTGTCGACCGCTGCCATCAACTTGTCCGGACACCGGTACATGTCCAGGATGGCTCCCTTGGTCCCCCGCAGGAAATCAGCGATCACGTCGAAGGGAGCAATGGCCAGGGTTCCCGACGCCGAAGGAAATCCTGCCTCCAGGGACGCCTTGTTGACCGCCGTTACGTGCTTCTGCCACTTTTCCAGCTCTTCGCCGGCTCTGATCAATGACTGGAAAGCCGCGCGCATATTCGGATCAGCGAACGGGTAGGCCACCATCAAGGACAGGAACAGGAGCGTGCTCAATGCCGGAAAGTTGGTCAGCGGCTTCAGCGTTCCAGTCGTGCGGGGAATCAAAAACCGAAAGGAAAAGTCAGAGGGGTCCTCGATCAGTGCGTCATATTCCTCGGGTTCCATGATCGCTTCTTCAATGAACTGGTAGGCGTTGACGTCGTCGCCCAGCCCATGGCCCGGCCACTTGTACGATTTATAGTCGATTATTTCCATGGCCGGCCCCGAATGCACCATACCTGGGCCCCAGAATGTGTCCATGTCTTCATAAAAGTCGTCCATGAACTTGATCCACGACCGTTCGAGGGCCTCGTAATCGTTCATGACCCTTTTGAGGTCATAGCCGGAGTAATATGCCGGAAAGTTGGAAGATGGAATCCGCACCGGCACGCGGTCCGGGACCTCACACATTATGGCTTTCTTCTGCCTGTTCACTCGTTCCTTGTAGAACTTCTCTGCCCTCGCATCCCTAAACTTGATTCCGGTTCCTTCGAGCCAGTTCTTCATTCTCGCTTCCCGCTTCTGATCGCGGGTCAATTCCGACCAGGCTTTCTGCATAGTCTTGTTCTCCTGTGGTACGTGTGGTGGCGGCGTGCGGATCGCCCGAAGCCAGAGTAAGAAAGAGACAGAATTGGGGACCATCACCGGGATCCCCTGACACGAAGTGTGGGAGGATTGGATCAATCAGGGAATTCTGGTGACGATTCCCGTTTTCGGGGCCATTGTAAAGGCCATGGAACTCGCTTCAGCGAACTTGTGACTAAATTCCGGTATGCCGGCCAATTCGATGTATCCGTCGCGCAAAGCGATCTGCTGCGCCTTCAGGCGTTGCGCTCGAGAGATGAGGGCCAGACGCGCACCGGTTCCGGCAGCATTCCCCACCTGTCTGAAACGGTCCAGTGGAAGAGGGGGCAACATGCCGATGGTAATGGCGCTTTCCACGTCGATAAACGTTCCAAAAGCGCCGGCAATAACGACCTCGTCAATCTCGTCTTCCGACAGCCCAGCCGCCTCGACCAAAGCTCGAATTCCTAGCCGGATGGCTGCCTTGGCCAATTGCAGCTGCCGGATGTCCCTCTGTGAAACGGTAATGGCATCCTGATCCACACGTTCCACAAGTACAAACTCGGCACTGCCGTCCCGCCGGCGGACCAGAGGATGCTGCCCCATGCGTCCAGTGCCGTCGAGCACGTTGTTCAAGCGGAGTTGGGCAACGACGTCCAGTAAACCGGAACCGCAGATTCCGGCTGGAGGTTCGTCCCCGATAACTTGAATCTCCAGTTTCTCACCTGATAGCCGCACGTGCTCGATGGCTCCGGGAGCTGCGCGCATGCCGAATCGAATGCTTGCACCCTCGAAAGCGGGACCGGAAGCGCAGGAGACACTCGCCATCTTCCCTTTGTGGTTCAGGCAGATCTCCGTATTGGTACCGATATCCAGCGCAATGACTGTTTTTTCGGCTTCGTCAATCTTCGTGGCCAGCAGCATCGCGACGTGATCTGCCCCGACGTAGCCCGCGATGTTCGGAAGCAAATGCACGTAAGCACCCGGTGCGACCTGTAATCCAAGATCCCTGGCTTTTACGTCGATGGCCGACCGGACTGCCGGAACATAGGGGGACAGCCCCAACTGGCTGACCGGAAGCTGCAGGAACAGGTGGTGAATGGCCGTATTTCCCACGGTGACCATGTCCACAATGCTCGAAGGGTTGGCGTGAATTTCAGAGCACAGTTCCTCCGCGGTCTGACTGAGTGCATCGACCAGCAGCGCTTGAAGCTTCGCAGCGCCTTCTCGGGACTTGCTGGCCGTGAAAATACGCGAGACGACATCTTCCCCGTACGAAATTTGAGGATTCATCAGTCCCCTTGAAGCCAACGTTTTGCCGGTTTCCATGTCCAAAAGGTAGGCCGCGATTTTCGTCGTCCCGATGTCAACAGCCAGCCCCAGCCACCGAATGGACGGCTCATCAAGCGCAATAATCTCGCCTTCGCGCATCGCAACCCGAACCTTCCAGCCCGAACCGCGCAGCCGTGGAGAGAGGCTCTGTTGAACGGCCAGGTCTATGCTTCCCGCCGCAATGCCATGTTGCCCCGCCAGGGCTGCCCAAAGGTTCTGATCGTCGGATTCCGGACTCACCAGAGAAGGCGCAGTCAGCTGCACTTCATAGCCCAGGACAAGCGGATCCGGTTGCACATCCAGTTCGAGTCCCTCAACCTGCGTACGCTGCGGCGCCGACAGGGACTCCGGCGGAACGTGGACTTTGACATTGCCCTTCGGAAAAGTGAGACAGGCAAGGCGGTAATTCCGCTTCAATTCCCGATCATCCAGAGCCGACTTCTCCTCGGGAGTCAGCGCGGATACATCTCCCGAAATGATCTGGATCTTGCACCTGTGACACGAATGCATACCTCCGCAAATGCTGACGAGAGCCACATCCAGCTGTCGGGCACATTCCAGCAGGGATTGGTTTTCCGAAAACTTGCCGCGGCGCCCCACGGGTTCAAAGTCGATGGCAAACAATGCGGCCTTCCTCGAGTGGACAAGACATACTCACTCCTTCCGCCTAACCACACTACTTCGGCTGAAGCATTCAGAAGGGCTGCGCACCATTCGATGCCCCAAGCCGCCGATCAGCAGAATGGGCCTATTTTATAGCGTCTTCGCGGGAAAATGAAATAAAAGGGGACGATTTCGGGGTCGGGCAAGGGAAATGCCTAGAATTCAATTGGTTACCCATGCATGGCCTTTTGTGTTGGGGTTAGAGGCTCTGTTGCGGGAACCCCTTTCATTCGTTCTAACGTGGAACGGGTTTGCTTGTGCGGATCCCAGGAATAAACTCCCTGCCTATGCATTGCGGCCGTATTGATCTTCACGGTAGGATCTTTGATCTCAATCCAAATGGTTCAATGAATCCGCAGCTGGCACGGCTTAAAATGCAAAACGGGGGCAAAACGCATTGAAGGGCTGAATCGAGGGGCAGTTTCAGCTTATCGCTTTTGACTTTGAGGCCTCTGGCCGGTCCGACCCGTCAGCCAGAGGCAGAAATGCGCGATTTGTTTTGGAAGGTCGTGCGGTTTTTTGGCCTTTTCCATTTCCGAAACAATAGCGCTTCCAACGACCGCTCCGTCGGCAATTTCCCAAACTGCACGGACATGCTCAGGCCTGGAGATGCCAAATCCGACGGCCACGGGCAGGGACGTGCACTTCCGAACGCGCGCTACCGTTGGTGAAACCGAACCCGAAAGATCCTGCTGCGCTCCCGTAACGCCTGTTCTGGAAACGATGTACACGAACCCTCGCGAACACGCAGCGATCTTGGCGATCCTTTCCTCGCTGCTGGTGGGGGCAACCAGAAAAATGCAGTCCAACTCGTTGGCCTCCATGCAGGCGCCATACTGATCGCTCTCTTCGGGCGTCATGTCGGTGACCAGGATTCCATCGATTCCCGCCGCACGCGCATCACGGGCCAGCGCATCGAGTCCATATTGGAGGATCGGATTGAAATAACTGAACAGGAGCAGTGGCACACCGCTGGATTTCCTGATATTCCTCACTGCCTCTAAATAATCGCCAATCCTGTAGTGATGGCGCAGAGCTCGAGAACCGGCGCGTTGTATTGTGGGCCCGTCTGCGACAGGGTCGGAAAACGGAATGCCGAGTTCGATAATGTCGGAGCCCGCACGCTCCAGCTCCGGCACCAGTTGAACCGTCGTCTCGAGGTCCGGATCTCCTGCCACAATGAACGGAATGAATGCCTTTGCTCCTGTCGCATTCAGCTCTAAGAATTTCTTGCCAATCCGTCGCATTGCGCTTTTGGTCCTCCGATAGAAAGTCAGGAATTCAGCATTTCGGCCACCTGGTTCACATCCTTGTCGCCACGCCCCGAAAGGTTCACGATCACGACCGTATCCTTGTCAAGTTCGGGAGCGATGCGGATCAGCTCCGCCAGTGCATGGCAGCTCTCCAGAGCCGGGATGATCCCTTCTTTGCGGCTCGCCAAATGGAAGGCTTCCAGCGCCAGTTCATCTGAAATCGAGGTATAACGCACACGTCCGCTGTCATGCAGATTCGAATGCTCGGGACCGACAGCAGGGTAATCAAGACCCGCGGAAATGGAATGAGTCGCGGCAATCTGGCCGTTTTCATCCTGCAGGACATAGCTGAAGGTCCCCTGCAAGACGCCCGGTCTTCCACCGCTGAACCTAGCGGCATGCTCGCCCAGAGCTGGCCCGCGCCCCCCGGCCTCAACCCCTATCATCCGAACCTGGGGGTCAGGGAGAAACTCGTAAAAAAGGCCTATGGCATTGCTCCCTCCACCGACGCAGGCGATGAGCAAATCGGGAACGCGTCCTTCGGCTTTCATAATCTGGACACGCGCTTCTCTGCCGATGACGGCCTGGAAATCGCGGACGATCAGAGGATAAGGGTGGGCACCCAAGACAGACCCGAGCAGATAGTGGGTCGAGGCCACATTCGTCACCCAATCCCGCATCGCCTCGTTAATGGCATCCTTAAGGGTGCAGCTGCCGGCATCCACCGGCCTGACATTCGCGCCCAGCAACCGCATGCGAAAAACATTGAGGGACTGGCGACGCATGTCCTCCGTCCCCATGTAGATGTCGCACTCCATCCCAAACAGGGCGGCCACGGTGGCGGTCGCGACTCCGTGTTGCCCTGCGCCGGTCTCGGCTATGATCCGGGTCTTCCCCATCCGCCTCGCCAGCAAAATTTGTCCGAGCGCATTGTTGATCTTGTGGGCACCGGTGTGGGTCAGGTCTTCCCTCTTGAGATAAATGCGCCCTTTCCCTATGTGGGAAGCGATCCGGTGCGCCGGCGTCAAAGGTGTGGGCCGGCCGGCATACGTTCGCAGCAACTCATCCAACTCCGCCTGAAACCGAGGGTCCCTGGCTGCGTTCGTGTAGGCGTCTTCAAGTTCCTGAAGAGGGCCCATCAGAGTTTCGGGAACAAACCTTCCGCCATAGCTCCCGTAGCGCCCGCGCTCGTCAGGGCCGCTGAAAGTTGTCGCTGACATTTCTTACCTCATCCATGAATTCTTTCAGTCTGCGGCCATCCTTTTTGCCGGGCGCGCTTTCCACCCCGCTGCAGACGTCCACTGCATACGGCATGACCATTCGGATCGCTTCCTGTACGTTGTCGGGCCGAAGTCCCCCCGCGAGGATGACCGGACGCACTTTTTTAACTTCTAGAGCACGGTTCCAGTCGAACGATTTCCCGGTTCCACCGAAAAGAACATCATCTTTGGAATCAAGAAGGAAGGCCCGCACCGGATAGTCCTCGAGATTGTCTTCTGTCTGGCTCTTGCCGACGCGTAATGCTTTGATCAGCGGCCACTCCCGAAGGCGACGACAATATTCAGGGTTTTCGTCCCCATGCAACTGCACAACCTGGACACCGGCCGCACGGGCCATCTCGGAAACATCCTCCTGCTGCGGCACGTTGACGAAGAGCCCAACGATGACGGTCAAGGGAGGGACACGCTCGATGATCCGTCGAGCGGCCATTGGGCTGACATATCGCGGGCTGCGGGGGAAAAAATTAAACCCAAGCGCATCGATACCTTGATCCAGAGCCATCGCGGCGTCTTCATAGCTTGTAATCCCGCAAACCTTCACCTTCATGCACGCTCCGCGTGATTGAAGATTGAAAAATGAAGATTCAAAATTCCCCAATCTTCAATTCTTAATCTTCAATCGTGAATTTTGAATCAGATCCGCCAATGCCACGCCGGGAGAGGGTGCGCGCATCAGGTGTTCACCGATAAGGAATCCCCGATAGCCTGCATCTGAAAGCCGGCGCAAATCCTCCGCGGTTCGGATCCCGCTTTCCGCAACCGGAAATACGCTTTTGGGCAATATCCGCGCGAGCTCTTGGGAAACATCCAGAGAGACTTCAAACGTGCGCAGATCGCGATTGTTGACGCCGATCAAGGTTGCCCCCGATTCCAGAGCCTGTTCGAGTTCCGGCTCGTTGTGAACCTCGACCAGCGCCTCCATACCGTGCTTTTCAGCTTCGATCCGCAAGCTCTTCAAGGCTGCAGGATCGAGTAACGCCGCTATCAGGAGCACGGCATCCGCGCCCGCATGGCGCGCTTCCAAAATCTGGTAGGGGTCGATGATGAAATCTTTCCGCAGCAGCGGCAGGGAACTCTTCCAGCGCAGGGACGCAAGCATTTCCAGCCCACCGTGGAAATGGTGCACCTCGGTAACTACGGAAAGCGCGGCAGCCCCCGATTCCTGGCACTCCTGTGCGATCTTTACAAAATCGAAATTTTCGCGGATCACTCCCGAAGAAGGAGAGGCTTTTTTGATCTCCGCAATAACGGCCGGAAACCGGGAGGCGAGAGCTTTCCTGAAAGGACGAACCTTCTCTGCCCTGTTCAGGGCAGCCTCGAGGGAGACAGGGGGGAGTTTTTTCATTGCTCCCGCAAGCTCATGCACCTTGTGGTACATGATCTGTTCCAGAATGGTTCCCCGTACCGCTTCAGGCAATTTGTAATCAATGACAGCTTGTGGCATATCGGGACTCTTCCGTTAGGAACGACGACCGGCCGGTCGCCCATGGACTGCACATTACAAATTCACAAAATTCGATAGCAGTTTCATTCCCACGTCAGTCAGGATCGATTCGGGATGAAACTGCACGCCTTCAACCAGCCATTCGCGATGGCGCAACCCCATAATGACACCATCCTGGGTCCTGGCCGATACTTCAAGGCAATCGGGGAGGGTTTCCGGCGAGATTACCAGCGAGTGGTAGCGCGTGGCGCGGAACGGGCTCGGCAAGCCGCTGAAAATGGTCCGGCCGTCATGGAAAATGTCGCTGGTTTTGCCGTGCATGATGCTTGGGGCAGAAACAACATCCCCTCCGAATGCGGCTCCAATGGCCTGGTGGCCTAGGCATACGCCGAGGATCGGCATTTTCCCGGAAAAACGCTGAATCGCCTGGATGATGATGCCGGAGTCTTCGGGGCGGCCAGGGCCGGGAGAGATGACGATCCGCCGGGGCGCAAGGGTCTCAATCGTTTCGAGAGTGATGGCATCGTTGCGAAAGACTTTCAGTTCCTGGCCCATTTCTCCGAGATACTGCACAAGGTTGAATGTAAACGAATCGTAGTTATCGATCACCAGTATCATTAACAACCCCAATGACTCACAAATTAGGAATGACGAATGGCATGCTTTTTATTCGGCATGCGTCATTCACTTCAGGCCTTCGTGCGCAACCTGCACCGCCCGCAGCAGCGCGCTTGCCTTGTTAATGGACTCCTCACGTTCGCGCTGCGGTTGAGAATCTGCGACGATACCGCCGCCCGCCTGGATATATCCAATCCCATCTTTAATGACCAACGTTCGCAGCGCAATACAGGTATCGAGATTCCCAGAAAAATCGACGTACCCCACTGCGCCCCCGTACACGCCCCGTCGCCGCCGCTCGAGCGCTTCGATAATTTCCATCGCCCGGACCTTGGGGGCGCCAGAGACGGTCCCGGCAGGGAGACAGGATTCCAGCGCGTGAAAGCAGTCGAGATCGCGGCGCAGCTCCCCCTCGACACTGCTGACCAGGTGCATCACATGGCTGTATTTTTCGATGCGCATCAGATCGGTGACCTGAACGGTTCCGAACCTGCAAACACGTCCCAGGTCGTTCCTTCCCAAGTCCACCAACATAATATGTTCCGCCCGTTCCTTCTCGTCGTCCAGCAATTCCCTGCTGAACCGCGCATCCTCTTCCGCAGTTCTTCCCCTGGGACGTGTGCCGGCGATAGGACCGTATTCCACTCGCCCGTTCCGGACCTTTACCAACATTTCCGGCGAGGCACCCACAAGGTGCAGGTTGTCCATCCGGAGAAAGAACATGTACGGTGAAGGGTTGATGAACCGAAGCGCCCGATAAACATCAAACGGGTCACAGCGAACGTCCACCGCAAATCGCTGGGACAGCACGACCTGAAAGATATCCCCGGCCCGGATATGGGCTTTTGCTGTTTCGACATTAGCGTAATAGCTCCGTTCGCTCAAGTTTGAGACCGGCTCGGGGATTGTGGCCTGGGGAGCCGGCGAAGGGAGCGAAATTGGGACGGTAAGGCGCTTCTCAATCTGCTCAATGCGCAGCAACGCGTCCTGGTATTTCCCTTCCAGACTTTGTGGATCGCGATCGTTGAAAATGCTTGTGATGATGTGGATGCGATGCCGGAGATGATCGAAGGCAAGAATCGTGGAAAAGTACATGACTTGATAGTCGTCCAGCCCCAAATCATCCTCAGCCAGAACCGGGAGCCTTTCGAATTGCCGAACGAGGTCGTAGGCAAAATAGCCAACTCCGCCGCCCAGAAACGGCGGCAGATCGGGTAGGGACACCGGTTTGAAGCTTGAGGATAATTCCCGGAGCTTGTCGAAACCTCGGGTTTCATCCCGGACAACTTCCCCCTGGCGCTCGATCGAAACGGAACCGCCCTTCCCGCGCACCACAATGAATGGATCCCAGCCGATAAAAGAATATCTCGCGAGGCGCTCCCCGCCTTCCACGCTCTCCAGCAGGAACACTCTCCGGCGGCCGTGAGCCACTCTTAAAAACGCAGCCGCGGGTGTAAGCAGGTCCCCAAGAATATCCTTGTAGACCGGGATGACGGATCCCTTCGCGGCAAGATCCTTTACTTCCGACAATGAAGGCTGAATCATTTCTGTTCTCTGGCGAAACGCCCTATGCAAGGTGCACAAAAAAAAAGCCGCGAACGCCTCGAGTCGTCCACGGCTTCCTCATCCCTAAAGAGTAACCTCAGAGGACTGGTGGCCAACCGACCCGGGCACATTGGGCCGCACGCCACCGATACCAAAACCTCACCTGAAATTTGCCGCTGCTCATCAATCCGCCTTGGAAATCATTTAACTACTATCACAAAGTCTTCCTCTTGCGCAACCGTAGAAAAGCTTCATGGATGTCACGGATTCCCGATGCTCCCTGCAATCCATGGCGGTTTTGTTGTGTGTCGAATTTGCAACCAACACTGCAGACCGGGACGAACGATGCGTCTCCGACTTGGCCGGAAGTGAGAGGATCTACGCAGGTTATGGCTATTTCGTTTGCGACGCAGAAGGTGGTATGGAATTTGCTAGGATAACTGTTTTTTGCAGCATAGCCGAAGGTGAATGGTCTTTTCGATACAGGGATGGGGTTCATGCTTAAATACCAGAGGACATTGCGCGAAGAGATTCAATTTGAGGGAATCGGTCTCCATACGGGGTATTCGGTCAAGCTTACGCTAGTGCCTGCACCACCGGAAACAGGGATCCGGTTCCGTCGCACTGATTTGAAAAACTTTGAAATCGAAGCGGTGCGCAAGTATGTGGCGAAGGTCAGCTACGCCACCACGCTGATGAAGAAAGGGGTCATGATCGCAACCGTCGAGCATCTCCTTTCAGCGCTATACGGTCTGGGCATCGACAACCTGTACCTGGATATCAACTCCCTGGAGGTCCCCATTCTCGACGGCAGTGGCGGTCATTTTGTCGAGGAGATCCATAAAGTTGGGATCGTCGATCAGGAAGCCCTGCGCAAATACATCGTGATTGAAAAACCTATCGAGGTGCGCCATGACAACAAGGTCGCGGGTGTGTACCCGGATTCCGTTCCCAGCGCCACCTATATCATTGATTTCGAACACGAGGCCATCGGGTACCAGGAGATCCGGATTGATCTGGACCCCGAATCCTACTGCCGGGAGGTTGCGAGTGCCCGCACCTTTGGGTTTGTAGCGGACGTCGAGTACCTCAAGAGTCTGGGGCTCATCCGCGGAGGCTCGCTTGAGAACGCTGTGGTGCTGGACTCCTCAGGAATCGTCAACAACCATCTCCGTTTCCCGAATGAATTCGTCCGTCACAAGCTGCTGGACCTACTAGGGGATATTTCACTGGCCGGGTTTCCTATTGTCGGGCACCTTCACGCAGAACGTGCCGGACATGCGATCCACACCGCCCTCGCAGACAAAATTGCGCAACTCCGGAGTCACTACCAGATCCGCACAGCCGTGGAGCTGGAGCCCGCGCTCGTCCAAGCCGCCGTGTAACATTTTTTGGAGTGCTCTTTGGTTTGGGCTCGTCCAAAAACGAATGCGGCAACCAGATGCCGCGATGACTATCCCCTCCACAAAACAGCCCGGACTGGGGAACCGTCCGCCCCGGCAATCTTTAGCGGCAAACAAATCAGATTGTAGTCTCCGGGCGAAACCTGACCGAGCCGCGCATTTTCCAGGACGACCGTCCCATTTCGAATCAGAGTTTTGTGGGAACGGAGATCCGTGCTGTCGAACGGGTCGATCGATGGAGTATCGATGCCGACGAGCAGCATTCCCTTTCGCGCCAGGAAGGCGGAGGCGTCTTCTTCCAGGTAAACGAAATCCGGGTCGAAAACCTGTTCGGATCGGCTGCTGAAGCGCGTCCGGAACAATACGCGCTCCACGCCCTGCCAGTCCAGCGAAGAGAGATCCGCGGCCTGGATGCACGGCTTCGCTGAGATTTGGATTACACGAGCCGGCCCCATAAAAAATTGGACGGGAATTCCGGCCACGTCATTCCCGGCATGATCCACGTGAAGAGGTGCATCAATGTGCGTCCCGGTATGGGTTCCCATGTGAATTGCCGAGACATTGGACGACTCGCCTTCTGCCATCTGCAGGACCGGGTGCCGCTGGAATTCCGGGTCACCGGGCCAAACGGTAATCCCCTCTTGCAGCGTCTGCGATATGTCGATAATTTCCACGTGCGGTCACCGTTTGCCTCTTCAATCTCATTTTGGAGGCAGAGGCTTGGAGAAGAAGCTGTCCGAAAGATTGTTGTTATAGGTGATCTTCAGAACGAAGGTTTGGGAAGAACGCCGCCCGTTCATTGAACCATCGACTCTCATGGGCGTGTTGACACCCTGGATAACGTGCCACTGGCTGAACTCATCGACGACGCGCACATGAACCCCCCGGCGGTTCACCTCACGATATTCAATCTTCACCGGCAGTTTGGAAATTCGGTCGAAATAGATCGTCGTCTCATCGTTTTCCGGGTCTATCAGTTTGACCATTTCGAGAGTAACATCCTGCCCCTCCCCCGGACCGAGATAAAACAGCTTGTTCTCCGGATTCTTGTATCGGGAATGGAAGATGCAATCGATGTTGTGCTTCACAACATTTGCGAAATCCTTCATCTCCTCCGGCTTGGCTTCCCTCGTCCCCTTCGCCGGCGAGTAAATCCAGCCTTCGTTCTTTTCCAGATTGAAGACCGTGATTTCAAGATCGCTCTTCCTGTTTCCCGATTCGTGACGGCTCTTGTCGGGCAGCTTGCTGTAATCAGTATACTTGATCGGGAGTGAATTCTTCCCCTCACTGTTGAAGGCAAACTCCTGACCTTCGGAGACCATGTCCTTCACTCCCAAATAGGCATCCCCCCCCATTGCTTTGATCGCATCCTGAAACAGCGTTTGGATGGCCTCTTCATCCTGGCTTTGGGCATGCGGAGCAAAGGCGAAAACAATCCAGAAAATCAACAGTGATTTTCTCATAGACATTTCGATATGCCCCAAACAGATCCAACTCAGGAATATCATGCAGGATCCAAGAGGCAGGATACAAGAGGCAGGATGAATGGCGGAGCGGCTCTGCGTCTATCCCGCATCTTGTATTTTGTCCCGCCTATCGCGTTCGTAACGCAGCGAGGCAGAGCGGATTCACGAGGGAATTACGAAAGGGACAGGTTCGGCCGCGGCAGCAGGTTGGCTCGATCGGCAATTTCGGGTACCATGTGCTCCCACCCAATCGCCATGAGGTGAACACCGGAGACGCCTTTCATTTCCCTGAACTCATCGATCTGTTCGCAGGCAATCTGGATTCCTTCGTCCGCGGCTTTTTCCTTGGGAACGCCTTCGAGCCGCTCGAGTATCTCATCCGGCACGTCCATTCCCGGAACATCCTTTTGCATGTAGCGGGCCATGCCGACGCTCTTCAGAGGCGTAAGCCCGGCGAGCAGAAATACCTTCTCCAACAATCCCAGGTCCGAGGCACGCCGGACAAACTCGCGGAATTTCGCCATGTTGTAGATGCACTGCGTCTGGATGAAATCCGCGCCCGTCTGAATCTTCTTTGCCAGGCGGCGAACCCTGAACTCAAACGGGTCGGCGAAGGGATTAGCGGCTGCACCGATGAACATCCGTGGAGGCTCGTCAATCTCGTCCCCGCATGCGAATTTGCCTTCATCGCGCATGGTTCTGACCATGTGGATGAGCTGCATCGAGTCGATATCAAACACTCCCTTGGCTTCGGGGTGATCCCCGAATTCCTGATGATCCCCGGACAAGCACACGATGTTCCGGATCCCGTTCGCATACGCAGCCAGGATGTCGCTTTGCATCGCCAGCCGGTTGCGATCGCGGCAGACCATTTGGTAATTCGGCTCCAGTCCTTCCTGGATGGCGATGATGGAAGCGCCCCAACTCGACATCCGGACCATGGCAGTCTGGTTATCGGTGATGTTGACGGCGTCCACGATGCCTCTCAGATACCCGGCCTTCTCGCGGATCTTGGAGGAATTTGCTCCACGAGGTGGCCCCAGCTCACCCGTGAATGCAAAGTGCCCCCCCCGCAGAACGCGTTCCAGGTTGCTGCCCGATTTAAGCATCTCACCTCATTGGAAGCTGCGGATTTCCGCTGATGCCCGCCGAAACAAATCCGTCCGAGTCCGCGTAAATCCGGGGTTAAATCTTTACCCGCCGGCAACCAGCATCATGATGGTGACCTTGTCACCATCGCGAAGTGGTCTGTCCATCTGATTGTGGCGAATCCACTCTTGTTGATTAACGGTCAAACTGAGACTCATGTCCAGCTTTCCGCTTTCGTCGAGCAGAAATTTTTGCACCCTTTCCCCATAGTGCCCTGCCACCTCATGGACCAGGTCGTTGACGGTGGTCCCTGAGAAATCGAAAGTCACCCTCTTGCTGCCGACCATCTTCACAACGTTGGGCAGGCTGAGGAACTCGACGGTTACTTTCATGACTATGCCACCAACGAAGAAGCCTTCTTGTCCGCTGCGCGGAGCCGCTTGGCGGCCTCTCTTCCCTTTTGCAGGCTGACGTCCCCGGCATCGACCAATTTGACCGCCTTGGTGTCACAAAAGCGAACACATTGGGGGTCGCCATCGCAAAGATCGCACTTGATCACTTTGCGGTCGGCGGCCACAAAATGCATCGCTCCAAACGGGCACACCGAAACGCAGGTCCGGCAGCCGATGCATTTGTTGTAATCCACCTCTACGCGCCCCATATCTGCGTTGCGCGTCAGGGCCTTGGCCGGGCAGGCCGTCGCACAGGGCGCATCCTCACATTGCTGGCAGGACAGGGGGACATAAATCCCTTCGGCTTCCCATTTGATGACGCGGATGCGGCTGCGAGTGGGATTGGACACATGGTCGTGCTTCACGGCGCAGACGAGTTCGCAAAGCCTGCACCCGGTGCACTTTTCGTAATCTGTCCTTAAAACTTGGTTGTTCCTGTGCATGGGTATCTCCTTACGCTCCCGCTCTACAGCAGGTGAGAGGGCTCGTTTTCCAGGCCGAGCTTTTTCAGGGTTTCAGGTTTCGGGACGCCGCGCTCGTCGAGGCCCTTGTGTTCGTAGAACTCGTCGACCATTTTGATGAACTTCTGTTTATCGATCTTTCTCCCCACGACCCCGGGCGCCCCTCGCCGTAACGGCTCATCGAAGTACCGGTGATTGAGCATTTCCCCTTTCTTCAGGTCGTAGCGCGTCATGCCCTCACGCAGGTTGAACAGCCTCTCGATCATATTGGCTCGAACGGCTGCTTCCCAAATATGAGTCGGAGAGAAATCCAGCCCGGTGTTGAGCTGGACAACTCTGGACCAGTCTTCGAAATTCGGGTGGGTCGCCCCCAAAAACATCGTGTGGTACTTGCAAATACCCAGCATGTCGACAGCCATATAGCAGTTTTCGTGCCAGAAGACCTGCCAGGGCTTGCCCTCGTAGTGGGTTTGCTCTGAGCTCAAGGGTCCATCGTAGGGGATGGGACTCGAATAGATCTTGCGCAGCACCGGCTCGGGCAGGTGATAGAGGTCGATGGCAGGACGGCTTCTCAGGTGATCGGATCCGCGGGATGCGGTTGCAATGTTCAATGCGAGAGCGGGTGTGCCCCGCTCGTCGGAATGGAGGTTGTGCATTCCCTTGACCTGGACCATGTAGTCAAAGGCATTCTTGCCGATCTTCTCGGCGGCAGGGAGTCCCCCGTCGGCCAGCGTATCCGCCAACCAACCCTTCCTGTAACATATGCGCGTGATCATTTCGATCAGCGCTTCATCATTGCCGAAGCACAGGTCGATTCCGTCGGTCTGCTCGCGCGTCAAGATGCCCTTTTCATACAGTTCCATGGCCCAGGAGATCATGCTGCCCGTCTCCAGGGTATCCATCCCGTACTCATTGACCAGGTAATTGCAGGTCAACACGGTATCCGCGTGCTTGCAGTCCGGCTCGGCGCCGAAGGCTCCCTGGGATGTGTATTCCGGGCCTTCGCTGTATCTTCCCTTGTACGGACCGGAGGGTAGCCTATGTTTGCCCCGGCAGTGAACCTGGCAGGCGAAGCAGGCGGCCATGTGATTGTCGCCTACGGTTTCAAGCGCGATTTCATCAATTCTTTCGGGCTCGAGGTCGTCGGAGTATTCGCACTGGTTGAATTGGAAATTGCGGGTGCGGACGCCTCCCCAGGAGTTGGTCGCGCCCCAAATAAACGGGGTCCCGATCGTCCCCATGGTCTGATTGACTTTGGAACTCGTGATCTGGTCGATAAATCTTTTGTTGTATTCGAGGGCTTCTACAGGATGGGCGATGCTGACGTCCATGGTTCCCCGGACTGCGACCGCCTTGAGATTCTTGGAACCCATGATGCAGCCCATTCCTGTCCTGCCGCCTGAGTTCTTGATTCCGGTCATTACATTCGCCCACCGCACAAGGTTCTCTCCAGCCGGGCCGGTCACCAGGCTTTTGACCTCGGGATCTTGGAGCTCCTCCCGAATCGCCCACTGGGTTTCGGTAACGCTCTTGCCCCAGATGTTCTTGGCGCTCCGGATCTCGATTTCGCCGTTGTGAATGAAAAGATAGACCGGTTTATCGGCTTTGCCTCGGATCACAAGATGATGAAACCCCGCCCAGGCGAGCTCGGGAGCGAAAAAGCCTCCCATGTTGGTGGAACCCAGCATGTTGGTCAGCGCCGACTTGGCCATGACATGGGTGCGCGTGGTGGCCGAGGCACAGGTGGCCGTGAGCAGCCCGCCGGAGATCAAAAGCACATTGTCCGGCCCCAGCGGATCCACCCCCTGCTTGGTGTGGTTGTAAAGCAGGTAAGCGTCCAGCCCTCGACCGCCGATGAACTTGTTCCGGAGTTCCAGCGGAATAGGCTTGATTTCAATCCCGCCTGTCGTCAGATCGATGTAGGCGATTTTACGGTTCAGCGCCATTTTATTTTTCCTCCTCCAGCTTCTTCAAAATTTCCTCAGCCAGGTTCCGGTTGGCTTCCCAAACCGGTCCCCGGATTCTTGGAAAGTCGGGACGTATCCAGTGAACGCGGTATTCCATCCCGCACTCGGGACACTTCACCTGCTGCTGTCCCGGTTCGGGACGGAACCGTCCCATGCAGCTGGGATTATGGCATCTGCATTGCCCGTAGGTTCTCGTTTCTCGCAAGCTCTCCGCGGTTGAAAGCGTCTTCTCGTCGGCCGCCATTTTTCCTCCCTAGCCAAACCTCAGGAATGACCAGCATAGTGAACTTCTATAGTGATGAATATCCAATAGAGTTAGTCCTCGTGTCAACAAGTAAATAGTCAAATGATAGAATTAGCCAATAAAACAAGTCTTTTCCTGTTGACAGCCGCTGGGCTGGGCGTGCTATTGTGGGATATCATTTTGTTCATTAGGGTGAACTATAGTGTATCAGGCTCCGACTGTAAAAAAGGCTTTTCAAATCCTTGACATCGTCGCCAGGCGTGATAAGCGCTTGACCCTAAGCGACCTCTCCCGGGAACTGGGCATCAGCAAGAGCACGATGCACGGGATCGCACGGGCTCTTGAGGACATAGGTGCGATCATCCGCGACAAGAAAACCAAGCGTTACACTCTCGGTTTAACTCTTTTGGAATTGGCTCACGCGGTTTACGCCCGGATCGATTTGAAAGACATAGCCCGACCTATCCTGGAAGACCTGATGCGCTCGACGCGACAAACTGTGTTCCTGGGCATCCGCTCCGGAGATCGCGTTTCCATCATCGATATCGTGGAGTCCTCCCAGGATCTCAAAATTACGGCTCATATCGGAGCCAGACTTCCGCTGCTGGTCGGGGCGACCGGCAAAGTCCTCATGGCGTCTCTGGCCGAGGATGAAGCAGCGCAACTGATCCACACTGTCGGGCTCCGGCAAAACACCGAAAACAGCATTACCGATCCGGACCGTTATTTGGAGGAGATCCGCAAGGCTCGCATTGCAGGGTATGCGCTGGACGATGAAGAGTACCTGCAGGGCGTAAGAGCAGTTGCCGCTCCGATCCAGGAGCCGGGAGGACAAGTGTCGGCCATTTGGGTGGTCGGATTCAGCCAGAGCCTGACGGCCGAGAAGATGACGGCGATCGCAGTTGCCACAAAAGACGCCGCCGAATCGATCTCAAGGAAATTCGATCTCCGGCGGCTGGGGAAAGAACAATGATTTATTTCCAGGTGAACGAAAAATGCAACGGGTGCCTGGCATGTGTCCAGAATTGCCCCGCGCGTGCGCTCGAATCCAAAGAATCCGGCGGGGTCCAGACACTCTTTCACAACATGGCACGGTGCGCCCGCTGCGCTACATGCTGGAGATTATGCCCTCAGCGCGCCATCGAGTTCCAGCACATGTTGCAAAACCGCTGGGACGAAGTCGTCGCACATGCGCTTGAGCGCTGTGATGTATGCGGTGAAGTGGTCCACACGGTGCGCCTCAAGGAAAGCCTCGAATCCAGGGTGCGCGACATGGCCGAGCCACTTTGCACACGTCACAAAATGGAGCGCCAGGCGGGCATGCAGACGGGAAGGCAGCGGCCTGCCCGGGGAGTGGTCCCATGATTGTAGGAGATTTGAAATCGCTCAAGGAAATTGCATCTTCTCTCAC
>Ga0326728_10011100_pt1 | contig 20734 bp, 16 predicted proteins | sample MB3enrmetagenome_FD_207602 | JGI IMG/M metagenome (GOLD analysis project Ga0326728, IMG submission 207602) | Lab enriched peat soil microbial communities from McLean, Ithaca, NY, United States - MB31MN | ecosystem: Environmental > Terrestrial > Soil > Wetlands > Peat | place: USA: New York... | reverse complement strand
TCTCCGGATCGGACAGCCGCAGACGGGCGGGAAGGTGTGATCGCAAGATCCGGTTCTCGGTCGCCAGGTATTCGTTTTGCAGCAGCAACTGCTGGTTTACCAGACCCGTTACATAGGCCAACAACCGCGCCCATTTTTTGTTTTGCATGGTGACCGTACATCATACGTAATCTGGCGCTGAATCGTCCGGTCGAATATTTTGACCATACGGGGAAAGATAAGGAGTTCTTTAATTGATATATTGGCGCGTGTCAGGGCGCTTTCGGGCTGCTTTTGACAGGACAAACCGGAATTCAAAAATGGAACCTTCGAATTTACTATAAGGAGATCGCAATGAGTGACCGAAGAGCATTTATGAAAGATGCAGGATTTTTGAGCCTTCTTCCCTGGGCTAAAACTCTGCGCGCTCAGCCGCGCAGCGAAGATGGGAGTCGTTCGTCTAATAATGGGGCATTTCATGCGGAACCTGGGGCGATAGTGCTTGAGAACGCCGAGATGCGTCTCTTAATAGGTTCCAGCGGCTCAGCTAAAAGCTTGGTCCATAAGCCTAGCGGGCAGGAGTGTCTGGCGAGGGATATACAAATACCAATGTTCAACGTTACGCAATACCGTCCGTATGATAACGAACTACAGCTAGCTTACCCCGCCAAGAAAACGGCCTTCCCTGCCGATCGAGTACGACGGGAAGGCGACCGATTAATCGTGAGCTTCACAAGTGTGGGCTATGAGGCGGCCATCGGGCTCAAAATCACCGACGCGTATGTTGCGTTCCGGCTCTTAAGTCTTACATATAACGGATATACTCCGGTCAGGCCAAAGGAAAAAACTACCATTGACGAAACCTTGTTCGTGCAACTCCCTATAAAGGACCGGAAGAACTTGGGTGAATGGCTGAACGTAATGTGGGACGAAACAGTTGCGGTCAACCTTTTGGGAACAGACCCATGTACGCAGATTGATGCAATGGACCGTGGCGGGTACCACTTGTTCCAAGCAGGAACAGTGAGGGATGTGCAATTGGAGGGCGTGGGAGCAGCTCTGATTACGACAACGACCCCACAACTCCTCGATCGAATTGCGCGGGTGGAAGAGGACTTTAACCTACCTAGGGGCGTCGAGAGCCGCCGCCGAAAAGAATACAGGTATTCCTATTACCAACCGATTACGATGACTCCGCAAGACGCTGAGCGGCAGATTAAGTTTGCCAAGATGGGCGGTCTCCGAGCGATGAATGTCTACTGTCTTGCCTTTGCCAAGACGGTGGGTCATTTCTCATGGAAACCGGAGTATCCGAGGGGAATGGCCGATCTGAAAGAGATTGTGGCGAAGATAAGCGGGGCCGGCATACTTCCGGGACTTCACATCCTCTATACGATGGTCCACGAGGAAGATGCCTACGTAACACCAAGACCGGATCCCCGTCTGAATCTACTACAGAGCTTCACCTTGGCAGAAGATATCGATGGCTCGGCGACCGTTGTTCCGATTGAAGAGAACCCGCAGCTTTGCACTATGGCGGACGGCAAGAGGATCTTAAAGATCCAAAACGAGCTTGTTGCTTATCAGGAATACACCACCGACCCACCCTATCAGTTCCGCGGTTGTCAGCGAGGCGCGTTAGGCACCCACGCCGCTTCGCATGAGATGAGTTCTAGAGTTGGAATGCTCGATATGTATGGGGGTGGTGCGCCATCCTGGCTATTCATGCGGTTAACCCAAGCCACGAGTATTCAATTGGAAGTGGCCGAACGAATCAAGGCAATATACGAGCAGGCGGGATTCAAGTTTCTATACTTTGACGGCGCTGAACAGGTGCCAGCTCCTTACTGGTACACGGTGTCTCAGGCGCAGAGGATCATAGTTAACTCCCTGCGACCGAAACCTCTCTATGCAGAGGGGTCCTGCAAGTCCCATTTCAGCTGGCATATTGTCACGCGGGGAAATGCGTTTGATACTGCTATTCCGGAGCAGATCAAGGCAGCAACACACGCTTATCCCGCCGCGGAAATCCAGCGGGTGGCAAAAGATTTCACGAGCATCAATTTCGGATGGATTGGATACTGGGCGCCAAGCAAAGAAACGATTGGTACTCAGCCGGATATGCTCGAGTATGTTACGAGTCGCGCCGCAGCCTGGGATTGCCCTATCTCGCTGTCCGAAGGTGGGTCCGACCTCTTGTCGGCCTTGGAGGCTCACCCGAGAACAGCGGACAACTTGGAAGTGATACGCCGTTGGGAGGAGGTTCGTGACCGGGAATGGTTGACACAAGAGCAGAAGATGGTGCTTCGCAACTTGGAACAGGAGCATACTCTGCTGATGGACGAGCGCGGAGAGTTCGTGCTTGTACCTTGGGACCAAATAGAGGATGTGGCAGGTGCGAAGGTACCCGCTCGGGCCTTTGTATTCGAGCGCAACAGAAAAGTGTACGTTGCATACTGGCACACCTCAGGAGAAGCATTCTTGGAGCTGGCATTAGAGGCACGACAGCTGACCCTGATGAGAGAGTTCGGAAAGCCGATCGAGGTCAAGGGGAACGCAAAGATGGTGAAACTGCCACTTGGAGATCTCCGCTATATCGAATTTCATCAGCTGACCCGCCAGGAAGCAATTACAGCTTTCCAAAAGGCAAGAATCATCCAGGGCTAGCAGTTCGTGGTGAGCGTCGGGATAAACCGGCGTCGAGTAGTGAATGAAAGAGTCATACAAGGGCAGAAGGCGCCCCATGCGATAATCCCGTAACCCCCACAAGGCAGCTATTCTCAACTTATTCGCGGACAAACTCATTCGCTCGCCTCACTGCAAGTAGCTGCCGCCCAGATAGTTCCGGCGTTGTTTGGGATTCAGCCTGAAGTCACCTTCACGTCAAATGAGCACCTTGCGTTTGCATGAACCGCCAATTACAATCCCTGGTTCTCTCGAAACCCCGTTCGAGGAAGTTTGTGGTGGCATAAGCAATCGCCAGGATAGACCACGAGTAATGGCGAGTAATCCGTTGGCGCCAGATAAGTCTACCCTTGGCGACCAGGGAAGATCTATCTCCTTGAACCCTGTCTCCGGGCCGTGAAAGTTACATCTGCGGTTAGGCGATTCGTCCAAGTGACCACCAATGGTAAGGCAAGAGCGACAACACACTGCGATTGTTTTCGAATCTCGGCCCAGGACAGTACGCGCCTCCGCAAAGCGGAAAGCCCGCAGACATCATTGGCAAGCAGGTCTCAGCTCGCTCTGCCTAACTCTGACGCACTACCAGCCCGACCGCCGCGAATTGTAACGTCGATCTTTGTTCGAGGACGACGGTCGGAGACCGCCGCTACAGTGGGGCATCCGAACAATGCCTTACTGACTCCCCAATCCATCGCTCTTGTGATAGTTCGGATACGCCGGATGGTGGGGAGGCGCAGGTGGTGGATTCTGTTTAAGAAGGTCCATCACCACCTGGACCGCCTTCTCCAGTTGGGGGTCGTGACCCTCGCGCACCGCCTTTGGATCGTATTCCACCTCCACGTCGGGCGGGACACCGTGGTTCTCCACGTCCCAGGTTCCGTTGGGGTTGTAGAAAGCCAGGTTTGGAGTGCCGGTAAAGCCATCGTCCAGCAGGTCCCCGGGGTTGGTGTAAGAACCCACGAGGCCGCCCCAGGTGCGCTTGCCGACCAGGGGGCCGATTCCCGTCTTGCGGAACATCCACGGCATGGCATCACCGCCCGACCCGGCCATTTCATTAATGATCATCACTTTAGGTCCAAAAATCGCCTCGACGGGAGTGGTGATGTCGGTGCCCTCGCGCATCGACCAGTAGCTCAGCAGCGGCCGGCGGAGGTAATCGATGATGTAGTCGGCGATATCGCCTCCGCCGTTGTAGCGTTCATCGATGATGGCGGCTTCCTTGCCGACCTGGGCGAAATAGTAGCGGTTGAAGTTGGTGTAGCCGGCTCCGGCGGTGTTCGGTAGATAGACATATGCTACTCTGCCGCCCGTCATCTCGTCCACCCGGCGACGATTGTCTTCGATCCAGGCGTAGTTGCGCAAAGCGCCTTCACTGTCGACGGGAACCACGGTGACTTCGCGCGAACCGGCACCATCGGGGTTCGGGCCCACCTTCAGCACCACCTGCTTGCCCGCCGTCTCCTCAAAAAAGCTATAAACTTCGCGCGTGGCGGGCACCTCGCGCCCGTTCACGGCGAGCAGGTACTCACCGGCTTTTACGTTGACGCCCGGCTGTGTGAGCGGAGCCTGCAGCTTGGGGTTCCAGTTCTCGCCGTTGTACACGCGTGCGAAGCGATAGCGCCCGTTTTCGATCTTGTAGTCAGCCCCCAGCAGGCCGGTGCTGATTCGGGGTGGCCGGGGCATGTCGCCGCCGCCCACAAACATGTGGCCGATGGTGATCTCTCCCAACATTTCTTCAAACAGGTAATTCAGATCGTCGCGGCTCGAAATGCTGTCAAGAAAAGGCTCATACTTCTTCTTGATGGTTTCCAGATTGAGCCCGTGCAGGCCCGGGTCGTAGAGGAATTCGCGCTCATCGCGCCATACCTGGTAGTACATGTGCTTCCACTCGGCGCGTGGGTCCACGTAGACTTCCATTTGCTCCAGCTTCAGCGGACCACCTTGGCCGGGCTTCGGCGGGCCCTCCGCAGGCTTCTCCGCTGGACCGATCGTCCAGTGGTTTTGCTGCGCATAGAGCATTTTCTCGCCATTGAAGGAGAGGCTGAAGGAAGTAACGCCCTCGAGGATCTTCTCCGTCTTGCGCGTCTTCAGGTCAAACTTGTGGATGGTGTCTGCCGGCCCGCCTTCCTCGAACTCGATCGGATCGACCGGGAGACCCTCGGCAAGAAACAGCACGCCCGTTTTGCCCGCGGCGAGTCCGGCGTAATTTCGGGCAGGGATGGGCAGGGCGAGGATGCGCTGACTGATGTTCTCGAGATCGATCTCGACCGTGACGGGCTTCTCCTCCTTTGTCTTCTCCTTATCCTTATCTTTGTCGGCCTGCTTGTCCTTGTCGCTCTTCTCCGGCTCCTTCGCCTTCTCTTCATCGCTCTCCGGCGCCAGCGGCGAAGGCAGGTCTTTCTTCAGCACCATCACATAGACGCTGCGGGTGACGGGGTGCTGAAGACTGGTCATGTCCAGCCAGCCGGTACTTAAGGCGGTGTTGGTGCTGGCGGTGAAATAGAGGTATTTGCCTTCCTTGTCGAAGGCCGCGCTCAGCGCGTCGCTCATGCCGTCGGTCAACTGGAAGCTTTTGCCCTGCTCCAGCGAGTAGGCGAAGACGGCGCGTAGGTGATTGTGGAGCTGCTTCGTATAGGCCAGCCAGCGGCTATCGGGCGACCACGCGGGGCTGAGGGTGTTGAAGGGTCCGGCGTAAGTGTCGGTATCCACGCGGACGGGGGTCTTCTTGTCGAGGTCCACGTACCACACGTTCAGCCGCTTGTCCGTGTAGGCAATCTTTTTCGAGTCCGGCGACCAGGCAGGCGAGTAATAAAAAGTGGGAGGATTGCCCAGGTCAATCTTGCGCACTTCGCCCATGCCGCTCTGATCGCGAATATGAAGCGCATACTCGCCCGACTCGTCGGAGAGGTAGGCGATAGATTTGCCATCGGGCGACCACGCCGGATCGCGCTCCACGACGTCGGTGGTATGGGTCAGGTTGCGGATGTCGCCCTTTTCGGCGGGCACCGTCACGATCTCGCCGCGCACCGCGAAGACCGCGCGCGCGCCGGTGGGAGAAATGTCCGCACTCTGAATCCGGCCGGGCTCAATCTTCTGGAAGTGGGGGCGCACCTCGGCAAGGTCAGCCGCCACGCGGATGTCGAGAGTGTGATCGTGATGCGATTTCAGGTCGAGCAGATGCAGCGAGCCGAACTGCTCATAGGCGAGGACGCCGGGCCCGGCAGACGCTGACTTGATGTCCAGACCATCGTTCTTAACCACCTGCTTGACCTCGTGCGACTTGGTATCGTAGGCGAACAAGGTCACAGGCCCGTTGCGGTCCGAGAGGAAGTAGATGGTATTGCCCACCCACATCGGGTTGAAGTCATTCGAGTTGTCGCGAGGGATGGTGGCTTCGATCCTGGAATCGGCGAGATTCGCAATCCAGATTGCTCGGGTCTGCCCGCCCCGATAGCGCTTCCAGGCGCGCTGCCATTGGATGTTCGGCACGTAGGCAATGCGCGAAGCGTCCGGAGAGAAAGCTCCTTCCGCCGCCCTGGCCAATGGGACCTGGGTGGGAAATCCACCCTCGACCGCGACGGTGAAGAGCTGGACCACTCCGCTGGCAAAGGCCGCGCGGTTGGAAGCAAACAGCACCTGCTTGCCGTCGGGCGTCCAGCCGATCACTCCGTCGGCGGCGGGATGATAGGTGAGCCGACGCGGCGTACCGCCCCCAACCGGCACCACGTAGACGTCCGGGTTACCGTCATATTCGCCTGTGAAAGCGACCAGTGCGCCGTCGGGCGAGAAGACGGGATTCCGCTCATGCCCACCCGTCGTCAATCGTCTCGCATCGCCACCCTCGCGACTGGCAATCCAAAGGTTGTCGGCGTAGCTGAACACGATTTCCGTGCGGCTCACAGATGGATTCCGCAAGAGAAGAGGCTTCCCTGCCTCAGCCAGGCAGAGGCTTGCAGCGGCTAGCAAACAGGCGATTGTCAGGCCAAGTCTTTTCATAAATTGTCCCTTTCGGAGCAGGTTGGTTGCAACCGTGGGATGAGCCATGTGCACCTTTCGATAGGGCAATCACTCTGGGGAAACCGGGGAATTGTAACACTTGTGGCCACGTGCGGGGCATTGACTCTCGTTGCCCGACCATTTTCTATTTAGCCCCTCCCTTTAGTCGTGATGTCCACGCGCTTGGCATCCACCATGAAGAGGGTTGCTGCTCAGAATCTTTTCTACCTCTTCATACCGGGTGGGAAATGCGTAGTTATAGCGTGCGGGGAGAGCAAACACGTATCTGTGGTTGCGTCCGAGTTCACCCAGCCACATGGGCGCTGCTGCGCCAACGAACAACTCTTCATGTGGAAGTGAGCGCCACTGAGCTCGGGTGAAGACCATAGGATGCCTTGCCGTGGGTCGGCTGACGTCCACCGGGGGCGTCGGATGGAGATAATGAGACCCTGCTGAACGGTGACCTCGCCATGTGGGCCATTGGCGTGACCCTGCCACCGGCCAGCGTGTGACGGCGTGCCCGGAAGAACCCTTGCCTCCATCTCGGCAGCGAAGTGTCAATGGGCCGGATAACGTGCTCGTCGTAGGAATGCAAACCTCGATCCCCCCGAAGTCCCCGTCGAGGAAGTGTGCATGAGTAGAAGCCTTGCCGCCAGCTAGATCCCCTGTACCGGCGTAATGGCGAGTAATCCGTTGACGCCGGATAAGTCTAGGTCTGCCGCCACAGTTCGTATATCGAGATGCCCTTCGCCAGCTCCCCGGTGATGTCATAGTAAATGGAATCAATGAAAAGCTTCTCCCGCTCGCTCACCCGCCCCCGCAACTCATACGCCTTTTTCACAGCTTCCCTTGCCTGGGTTGCCCGACCCAGGTCGAAATACGCAGATGCCAATTGGATATAGGCCATGGCGAAATTGGGGTCGAGTTGCGTCGCCTGCTGAAAGAAGGGAAGGGCGTTGTCAGACCCCTTCGCGTACACGGTCTTGAGACCCAGGCTGTAAGCCTCGAGCGCCTCGAGCGACGAGGTCGTGACCTGCTCCACCGGCGCGTCGTATTTCCCGATGCTCTGCAGCGATTCGCCGACCTTGGCTCGCATCTTTGTTGCGGCCTGTCCCAGCGCCCCGAGCACTCTCTCGCGGCTCTCCGCCTCCACCTGGTCGCTGGCGAGGGAATCCCCCGTCTGGCAGTTCAATGCGTTCAATCCGAGCACGTAATGGCTGCCCAAGTTGGCAATCGACCCCTCCAGCATGGCCTTCGACCCCGTCCGCTGGCAAATCTCCTGTGCTACGTCCCTCGTCAACCGCGTATCCCGCGGCCGCCCCATGTAGCTGAGTTCCCGGCTCACCTTCTCATCCGCGAGGACGTTTAGGAAGGGCGACTGCTCCAGTTGCACCCGCAGCGCCTGCTTTAGGGTGTCGTCAAAGACCGGGTCGCCCGTCGTGTTCGTGAAGTCGGCCAGGACGATCGTGTCCTGCGCAGTGAGGCGCCGCGACGGGCGCCGGCCATGATCGAGATATGTTCCGGCCCCCGCCGCGACGACGAACCCGGCCGCCACAAGCCAGCGCCTATACTGTAGCGGCGGTGTCCCCACCGCCGGGCGGCGATCAGAGATCGCCGCTACAGCCCGCCCCGAATCCGTATCGCGCTTCAGGCGTTTTAGGTCGGCGCGAATCTCCGAGGCGTGTTGGTAACGAACATCGCGGTCTTTCTCCAAAGCCTTTTCGATGATGGCTTGGAGCCGGGGGTTGATGGCGGGATTCAGGCGCTGTGGAGGTGTTGCTTGGCGCGTCAGAATCGCTTCCCGAATCTCCCCGGAAGTCGTGCCGGTAAAAGCCTGCTTGCCCGTCGCCATTTCGTAAAGCACCGCGCCGAAGCTGAACAGGTCGGTGCGCCCGTCCACCTTTTCGCACCGTGCCTGCTCCGGCGACATGTATGCTACCCACCTGTTGAGGGCTCCCGTAAACAGGTGGTAGAAAGTTGCCGGCAAGCGAGGGTGCTCCCGATCGAGCAATTCAAGTGTGGGTCCGGCAACGGCATAGGCGGCACTGTCCGGGTGAAGAATCAGGTATAACCGCCGGCCATCCGGGTCTGGCTCGCCTCCGTCCAAATACTCGTCCACAACCTCACTCAGCATCAACCGGAGACAAAAACGCCGCCGAATGGCCTTGCCTCCATGAAGATTGATCCAGCGATTCACAGTCGCTTGTACATGGTCGGTAGGGTCGCGGCGAACATGTTGCCAGTCGCTCGGATCGGCGATATCGAGTTCGAGTAACGACCGGGCCAACCGAATCGCTGCCCGCTCGCCGGCGTGAAAGTGATACTCATGAGGAAACTGATCGAGGCATGGAATGAGCAGGTGGTTTCCGCTCGCCATCAAACGAGCGGCGGCAGCCACCCGGGCGGTGGGGCAAGCGGCGTTGCGCTGTGGGCGCGCCGTTCGGCGTCGACCGCTCGTGACAGGAGGAGAGCTGATTGCTGAAAATGTGAGCATCGGACGAACCTCGCGAGGAGGGTTTGATTGCATGGGTGGCAGGGGAAGTAAGCCACCGTGGCCAAGCTGCGATAGCCTGCACAGGCGAGGACGCAAATGCTGCACCGCCTGACCCGGCGAGGAACCGGGCGGCTCAGCGCGGCTGGGTAAAAAACTTGTTACAGATTACTTCAAAATAGGCCAAAATCCACTGAAGGCGGTAGGGCAGCTATTCGCCACTAACCTCTTCTCTTTTCAACGGGATCAAAGAATTTCGAAATGGACAAGAATCGCAGAGTTGGGACTTACCATTGCCCCGGCACCAGATGGTACCGGTCGGGACCAGGCCCTCTATCCCTCGATGTGGAACTGGTCTCCACCAGTAACGGCAAGTTTGACCTCGAAGACCTGCAGAGTCATCTCGCTTCGCTGTTGGGCTCGCACATTGATATGGGGCCTTGCGCTGTCGTCCGGCATAGCGGAGTCACAATTCTATTGACCAGCCGGAAGACGCCGCCTTTTGATCTCGGACAACTGCGAAGCCAAGGGGTCGAACCGGATAAACAGTTTGCGATTGTCGTCAAGGCGGCCGTGGCTCATCGACGCGCCTATGATCCGATTGCCGTGGCAAGTTACAGCGTGGACACGCCCGGACCTTGTTCCAGTAATCTCAAGAGCCTCCCATATTCGAAGGTCTTAAGACCGATCTTCCCACTGGACGTGATGTGACGAAACAGGCGTCAATACTGGCGATCGAAAACTGGCTGGTCCGGGCTGGGTTCCATTCTTAAGCAGAGACAGAAGGGTCCGCGATCTAATCCGCGAACGCCGCGGGTCACGGGACAAGCGGCGAGGTCGCCATGGTTCAAAACGACTCAATTCCGGCGTGAGGACTTCCATAGGAGAGAAATGATGAGGTATGGGCGATTGTTGACTTCGTTTGGTGTTTTCCTGGGAGTTTGGTTCGTGCTGTTGCAAGTGCAGTTGGCACGAATGGCGGAAGAACCGGAGCAGCAGCGGTCGGTGAGCGGGAAGGTGAATCTCTGGCCGGGGATAAAGAGTGGGACGCCGCTGACGGACCAGGAGTTTTTTTCCAGCCTCAATCTGGAGCTTCCGGCGCTGAAGAATGTCAAGTCTCGGGTGGATGCGACAGACTGGAAGGGAGCGCGAGAAGAGTTTTACCGGTACATTCGGGAGAAATTTCGGAAGGCGAACTACTACGCGCTTCCGAAGATCGAGAACGGGGAGGTTTCGCTCAGCGACAGCTGGCTCAACGACGACCTTCTGAACTTCTGGATCGAGGAGGGGCGAAAGATCCACCATCTGGGGAGCGACGAAGAGAATTTGTTGGCGATTGCGGCTGATTTTGCAGACAAGGGCAGGATTATTTTTCACTCCACGGGGCACATCTATGAATTTGATCCTACCAAGCCGTTCAACTATGCCGACTTCGACCCTCACAACCGTGAATATCACGAGTCGCTGCAAATGTACGCATTGTACGACATCAGCCTCCTGCGATACGCCCACTTCAAGACCGGCAAGCAAATCTACCTGGAACGCGCCGAGCAAATGATGGCTAGCTTCTGCGACTGGTTTGGCGGCGGTGCGAGTGGGCCGTATGGTGACGAGTCACATCGCAAGGATGGAAATCCTACTCACCCGTGGGAGAGCTGGACACTCCCTCGCCGCCTGGAAGCCTATGTGAGGTTCTTTACCTTTCTGCAAAAGGCGGACATGGACCCTGATCTGGTTACGGCAACCATGAAGGAGGTGCTCCAGGATGAACGGCTACACGTTAGCCGCACCTGGGGAAGAGGTAATTGGGGCCAGTACATGGCCACCGATGGCGGCTTGGTCGCAGCCGTGTTCTTCGAATTTAAGGAGGCGGGGGGGTGGTGGGACAGTCAGCTTCAACGGCTTGCCGAGGGGACCGCGGACATCCTTCCTGATGGTTCTACACCGGATGCCTCACCAAGCTATGGCGAAGCCTATGTCCACTGGATGCAGCCGCTTTCCGACGCTATCAAAGCGTTCGCTAGCCCCATGAGGATGGATATTCCGCCCAATGTGGCGGCAAGATACGAGGGGCTGTTCGATTGGGAGCTTGCAATGCGCAAGCCGGATGGTCGAGACATACAGGTGAGCGACACTGGAGCCAGCCGGCCCCCTGAGTGGTATGGCAAGATGGCGGGAAAGCTTTTTGACTACTTCGGCCGCGCGGACCTGCGCTGGTTTGCGAGCGGGGGAAAAGAGGGCCATGCACCCTTGTACAGTTCCTTCCCTCCAACTTCGACTACGCCGTCCTATGCCGGCTTCTACGTGATGCGCAGCGACTGGAGCAAGCAGGCACGCTACCTGGTGGTTCATTTCGGTCCTAGTCATGGACATGGTCATCCGGATTACGGCAGCTTTATTCTTAACGCCTATGGGGCTGACCTGATTGATGAAGGTGGCTGTGCAGCCTACGGGAGTGAAGCATACAACAAGTATTCAAGGCGACCCTGGGCACACAACATCGTCGGGATCGATGACTTTAATCAGGAAAACAAGACGGGGGGGCGTCTGCTTGTGGGGCAGCCGCTATATGACTGGATTACAAATTCTGCTTACGACTATACCTGGGGGAGCTATCTATTCGATGCCGTCGGCGCCGGGCTAAGGGGAATTACTTGGGATCGGGCGGTTTACTTTGTCAAGCCGGACTATTTTCTGCTGTTGGACCGGATCAGTGGAGAGGGGACGCACAAGATTCGGAGCAAGCTGCAGTTGTCCTGGGACGTCGGGGCGGAGGTGCAGGGAAGTTCGGTGACGGCGCGAAGCGAGCGGGGGGCGTCATTAAGGATCGTGCCGTTTGATGGGCGAACAGCGCCAGTGATCATTCGCGGGCAAAAGGAGCCGTTCTGGGACGGCTGGATCAGCAAGATTCCCCATAGCAATTTGGTGGAAGCGGCCCCATCTGTTGTTTATGAAGAGAGTCGAGGACTTCCGGTTTCTTATGAGACATTACTCTACCCGGTTAGAGCGGGAGAGAATGCAGAAGTAGATGTCAGTGAGATACCCTCCGATGCAGGGAGCAAAGGAGGCGTATTGTTAACCGTTAGGGCAGCGGATCGATCTTTTAGGGACGAGATTGTAGTCAGCGACGCGAGTGGGCTGGTGAAGTTTGCCTTTCCCCGACTTTCCGTGGAAGGCCGCCTGGTTCATCTGCGCTACGAAGGGACGGAGTTGCGGAGGATAGCGTTCGTGAAGACCTGGTCAGTGTCCCTGCCGGTTGGGGGAAAGCAGACGACGATCCGGTTTGCCTTGCCCTTGGATGGTTACATCGAAGTTGGTGCTGACGGCACCTTACAGCGGATCTACCTCGATCTTTCAACCCGCCGAGATACGGAGAGTGTCGTGATCGACACGCCGGGAAAGAACCCCGTGCGTAAGAACGTGCCCATCGGCAAGGAAACTATGCTGTAAAGGCCACCCGTATCAATGCCGAGCGTCGATAAAAAGACTCCTACCCAAGCATTGGCAAATGAAGAGCTGAGATAAACAACGTCGAGGGAGGCAGGGGAGTGGATATTCGACTTGAGGATCTACCCGACAAGGAATTTAGGCTTCTCCATGAGTCCATGCTCCGGTTGCTTTCTGATTTTGGTATTCTGTTCGAACACGAAGAGGCTCAGAGGCTGCTGAGCAAAGCCGGCAATGAAGTGGATGGAAAAGGCCGGGTGCATCTCAAGCCCAAGTTCGTGGAGTCCATGCTGGACTTGGTGCCCAAGAACGGCTTCGTGCTTTATGGACGCGACGAGGCGAAGAAGCTCCATGCAGCGCCGAATCAAATGAGTTTCCGCCCCAGCACGGGCGCGCCTTTCATTTTCGATTTCAAGACCGGCCGTCCCCGCGAAGCCACCATGGATGACGCAAGGATCATGACGACTGTCGCTGACGCGCTCGAGGGCTACGGAATGGGGAACTCCGCAGTCAATCCTCCCGGAGCGCCGGGAGGGCTGGAGTCGGTGCGGTTGCTGGTCAACGCGCATCGTTACTCTTTGAAGCCAAGCGACGTCACGGTCATGACGCGCGAGGAGGTAAACCTCATCGGCCAGATTTGCGCGGCCATACGTGGGGGGGAACCCTTATCTCGTGATATCGCAAATGCCGGACATTCACACCGTTCTCGAACTGCTGGAGGCGCTGGAGGAGCATGACACGAGCTAAAACAAGCGGGAGCTATGGTGCTAATAGCCGCCGACCCAATCGCGATCAGCGCCATATCTTACGATTGGATTAATATCGAGAATAATCAACCAGGAGGCTCAAGTGAAAATCAGCATTGACCCTGTCATCAAAAGCAGGATTCAGACTGCATGGATGAACTTGTCCGCGGAACAGCGGAATCGCCTCATGCGAGTGGTCACGAAGGCTCATCAACAGGCGATCGTGGCCAGTAAGGGTCGCGTCGCGCCCCCGACCGACGCCAGCCTAGGACATGCGTTGCCTCTCGCTTTCAGCGCGATATACGATGACCAGGACGGCGTAGTGAGTAACCTTGACGCTGGTGTCGTGATTGCCGTTGATGAAGGCGGCGAGATTTGGGGCACCGGCAAATATGAGCAGCTCGATCCGGGATGGCTTGAGGCATTCGCCGAGTGGCTCGAGCACTTCATCCTGCCCAAGCACCACTTCAGCACGACCCCGGTAACGGTTCCGATACAAGATAACGTGCAGATTGGGCTCGCTGGCGATTGGGGCACCGAGGATTGGAGGACAGCTGCTAACCCGGCACCAAGCACCAACGTGCGCACGCGCATGGAAATTCTCCAACCCAATTTGTCCATTCACCTTGGAGACGTTTACTATGCAGGCACCGGAAACCAGGAACAGGATCTGCTGACGAAGCGATGGCCCACGGGCTCGGATTGGTCGTTTGCGCTGAACTCTAATCACGAGATGTACTCGGGCGCTGGAGCCTACTTCAAGGCCATCAATAACTCACCGTTCGAACGGCAGAAAGGGTGCAGCTATTTCGCCTTAGTGAACAACAATTGGGTGATCATCGGACTAGACTCCGCCTATTACTCCGATGAGGAAGGGCTCTACAGGGACGGAGCTTTGTTTCCGACCGACGGAGGGCACCAGGAACAACTGGACTTCCTGCGCGCGCAGGTCGCAAGCGCGACAGAGGGGAAGAAACGAGTGATCATCCTGACCCATCACAATGGATTAAGTCAGGACGGGACAAGCCAAACTAAACTCTGGTCGCAAGTGATGAGCGCCTTTCCGGCTGATTCCGGTCCCGCACTGTGGTATTGGGGCCACGTGCATGCGGGAGTGGTCTACCAGCCCCAGAAGAATGGGGCAGCCACGGTGCCCTGCCGTTGTTGCGGTCACGGCGGCCTGCCATGCGGCCCGGCACCTGAGATGGAGAACAAAGAAAGCACGGTGCTCTGGTATGAACACCGTCTGGCTGACGATCCGGATATCCCGCAGCGAATCCTCAACGGCTTCGCCGTGCTCTACCTGGATGGGCCAACGATCAAAAGAGGTGTTTTACAACGAGAAGGGTGACGTGGAATGGTGTGGTTCGTCAAAATTAGATCTGCCTCAAAGGAATTGACTTTCCGACAGAACACACTGGATATTCATTTGCATGTTCAGGCTCTTGTTTTCGCTCTATCGTCTTCTGGTTTTCCCTACGCGCTTTAAAGAATTGACTTTGGAAAATCTGGCCCTCCGGCAGCAACTCGCCGTGATGAAGAGACAATGCCCAAGACCCCGACTGCGAAGGGCTGACCGCTGGTTTTGGGTCTCCCTCTCGCGAGTCTGGCCAAATTGGCGAAAGCCTTTGCTCTTGGTGAGACCGGAGACCGTTATCGGCTGGCATCGGGGAGGATTCCGCCTTTTCTGGACCTGGATCTCCAGGCGAAGGCGACCCGGTCGGCCGGGAACGAAACGCCAAGTCAGGGATTTGGTGTGCAAGATGGCAGAAGCCAATCCCCTTTGGGGCGCACCTCGCATACATGGGGAGTTACTGAAATTAGGAATCGAGATCTCGGAACGGACGGTCTCCCGACTGATGCCGAAGCGTCGCAAGCCCCCTTCCCAGACCTGGAAGGCTTTCTTGGCGAACCACGTTAACGAATTGGTCTCGATCGATTTCTTTACCGTCCCCACTGCCTTCTTTCGAGTCTTGTTTGTCTTGGTGGTGGTGGCGCATCACCGCCGACGGGTGCTTCACTTCAACGTGACGGAGCATCCGACAGCATTGTGGACAAGCCACCAAATGGTTGAGGCCTTTCCCGAAGACACGGCCCCACGTTACCTGCTGCGGGATCGGGACAAAATCTACGGGCGTGAGTTTTGCCAGCGAATCCGAAGCCTAAGCATTGAGGAGGGCCTCTCCGCTCCGGCCAGTCCCTGGCGGAGAGCCTATGTGGAGAGGCTGATCGGATCCGTGCGGCGAGACTGTTTGGACCATATGATCATTCTTGGGGAACGGCATCTCCGAGCCATCCTCAAAAGCTACCTTGATTATTATCACTGTAGCCGGACTCACTTGGGTTTGTCCAAAGATACGCCTGAGCCGAGGGCGGTTCAACCGCCCGAACTGGGCGCCGTCGTCGGACTTCCTCAGGTGGGAGGTCTCCATCATCGTTACGAGCGGCGAGTGGCATAAGCATTTCATCCTGCTCGGCCGGCATCTCGCTGGTTAGTCCAGCAAGTACCCTCCTTCGGAAAATTTGGCAGGAGAACCAATCGATCCATCTTTCCGTCGAGAAGACCACAACAACAGCTTTCCTTCGCGGTCAAGATCGAGCACAGAAGGGAATCAAGAAGGAAATATTTCACGACCGAAAGATTGTCGCGAACCACACCCTTGGATTGTGTCGATATTCATCGCGATAGGCTTGTCTTGACAGCGGAGCAGTGGAAGGTTCTCATCATGCTCCTCGGAGAGCATTACAAATTCATTACACTCACGGAGTGTCGATAACAAAAACGGAATCCAACTTCGCAACGGAGCGGCGGTAGTTGATCGTCGTCTACAAAAAGAGCTACGGGCCAAACGGCGCCGGGCAACCTGATAAACTTGCGAAGGGCAGGCTCTGTGCCAACCAGGTTGATGACTCGGCGGAAGCCTTATAAAAGTCTTCGTTTCGTGATTCATTTCGTCAACACACGCACAGAAGAGACATGACAAACTAAGCAACGATAGTTGTTTAGATTTCAAGCACGCCGCAAGGTTCATTTCGCACTTTGTCTACGAAACACAGTGAACAGTGACACGAGGAGGATAGAATGGCGGGGTTTTCAGAGAAGCATTTAAATCAATTCGACTTGCCTACATGGCACAAACAGGTCGAGGGTGCGAACAGTTCAATCGTGGTCGACGGGGCTTTGTTCGTACACCCAGATCCGGCGCGGGTATTTCTCATGACCGCGTCTGGCGGCCCAATCGTCCGATTCGATCTCGATCGGGCAGATATTCTCGACATCACTGAGCTTCCGGAACCAGTTGTGTTCGCGGACCGCTCGTTTCAAGGCGTTCGTATCGTACTCAGGCTCGACGCCCTAGTTACGCGCCTCAGCGTCCATCTCGTTTCCGGAGTCGTCGAATACCCGGATGCCTCGATCAAGGCGTAGTCCGGCGAAACGGTGAAAATTAAGAATACGGTGTTGGCGAGCGTCGTCATGAGGTAGGAAGAAATACGGGCTTGTACCCGCGCTCTGGCGACACGTAGATAGAGAACACCTCCTTATTTTACACTTTAGCCATCGCAGTTTCGAGCGGTCGTGGTTTCGGCCAGGTGCAGCGCGAAACGATGAGCGAACAACTCCGCGAAGCCGTTGACCGGTCCTCACTCCCAGCCGGTGCGCAACTCACAGACTCGGCTACGGGCTTCGCCGTGGAACTCGGACCGAGAGACGTCGAGCTATTGGACGGAAGCGGTCCTGCGTCGACTGAGTTCTGGGGTAAGCTCCGCGAGATGGGACTTACAAGTGCCGTGTCCGATCGTAAAGAAGTGCGGCGCCGGCAACGGCCGTCGTTCGCCACAGCAACCCCGTCTGTTCTCGATCGTTTGCGCGACCGCCTCGATCGCATCCGCAGGGAAGTTCCCTTCTTTCGCCAACGGGCAGCCACCTATGATCCTGCTCTCCTGGGTGATTTGACAGACATGGCCCGGATTCCCTTTATGCGAAAGCGGGATCTTCGTGAGGGGTTCCCAAATGCATTTATTCCCGAGTACATCGACCAAGTGCTTAGTTTCATAAATATACTAACGTATATTGGAGCTTGATATTACCTCCTTGGTGGGGCATTGTGTGGGTGAGGTGCTTAGCCATGCCAAGGTCGAGCCCATTTACGATCACGCTCTCGTCTGCCGAGGAAGCCGAGCTGCGCCGACGCGCAGGAAAATATACGTTGCCGTATTTTCAGGTTCAGCGTGCCAAAATGATTCTCCATGCTGCCGAAGGCATGCCCAACGACGAGATCGCCGCTTGTTTAGACACCCGCCGTGAGGTCGTTTCCCTTTGGCGGAAGCGCTTTTTTGCTGACCGCCTCGCGGGGCTGGAAGAACGTGCTCGTCCGGGTCGCCCCCGGACTTTTTCCCCCAGACCTCGTCGTGCCGGTTAAAGCTTTGGCCTGTGAACTGCCTGCCCAGCACGGTCGGCCTCTGTCCCGCTGGAGCACCCAGGATTTGATTCAGCAAGTCCAGCAGAGCGGTCTGGTGGCCTCGGTCAGTGGCAGCACGTTGTGGCGTTGGCTGCATGAAGATGCCCTTCGGCCGTGGTATCACCGCAGTTGGATCTTCCCCCGGGACCCGGAGTTCGCGCCCAAGGCCGGGCGCGTGCTGGATCTCTACGCCCGCCCGTGGCAAGACCGACCCCTGAAGGATGATGAGTTCGTGATCTCCGCCGATGAAAAAACCAGTATTCAAGCCCGCCGCCGTAAACATGCCACCCGGAACTGCCGACCGCGTACTCCTATGTACGTCGAGCATGCGTACTCCCGCTGCGGGGCCTGGACTTATATCGCCGCCCTGGATGTCCACCATGCCCGCGTCTTTGGCCGCTGTGAAGCCCAAAATGGCATCGCCCCTTTTGACCGGCTCGTCGAACAAGTGATGACGCGGCCACCTTATCACGACGCCCGTCGCGTCTTCTGGATCGTGGACAACTGCTCGGCGCATCGAGGTGTCAGAGCTGTCGAGCGTCTCCGCCATCGCCCATCCCCGCCTGACCCTCGTGCATGCCCCCGTCCATGCCAGTTGGCTCAACCAGATCGAAATCTACTTCTCCATTGTCCAGCGCAAGGTCCTAACCCCCAACGATTTCCCCGATCTCAACGCCGTCGCCGAACGCCTCCTGGATTTTCAACATTACTGGGAGACCACAGCGCGGCCCTTCCAATGGAAATTCACCCGCCACGACCTCGCCAGACTTCTAGCTAAACTCGGTACCCCCCACTGCCCTAAAATACGTTAGCGAACTTCTGAAGTGGAGGACTTAGTAAGCGGAGAAAGGTCAGAAATGCGCGTATCGTCCAGTCTAAGGACCTCGAGCGAAGAAAGTTCCGCTAAAGGAGAGAAATCGGAAATCGTACGGCAGCCCGCGATCGAGAGAGCTTTCAAATTCCTGAAAGTGGCAACGGAGTCGAGAGTCCTGAGACGGAAATAGTCGAGCGAGAGCCCTTCGATTTTGGGAAGCCTCGGCGCAATGAGGTGAAGAGCATTCAGTGTATGATGGCCGCGTTTCTCGTCATCAGGTTTAAACATGCGATCTTTAAAAAAGCGCACTTATAATGGACTTAGGACATCATCGGACAGCTCGGCAGTCATACCACCTAACAAACCTCCGCAATAAACATCTTCGTCCGGGTCGACCTCAGAATCGGACTTACTGAGAAGACAAACCCATTCTCCAAATTCTAGTAAGCAGTATGCATCTTTAGCAAACCATGCGTCTGCGGATTTGTTTTTACGTGAGGCGGAAAATTGGCGCGCAATGTTCTTTGCGCTTGTGGTGAAGCTCAAAAGGTCGATGTGGCGGGCGACCATTTTTGGACGCATCTTCGCCATCGCGGCCTTTGTGTCTTCGATGGACGCAGTTTGAGAATCACTGCCTTTTATGTTGCATGATTCCTGTTCGGAGCTCGTCGGGGACGCCCTGCCGGTCTTCGGTGGTTCCCTGACGCCATCGCCCCGTTGCTCACCGGCAAATAGTCTTCGGAAAAAGTGTTTCAACCCATCCAACGCACCGAAACGGCGTGGAACGTTTTTTGCCATTGCTTCTTCTTCTTCCTGACTCGGCTTCTCCAACTCCTAGGCCAAGCGCTGGGCCTGCGGCTTTGTGGCTCCACCCGACTGCCGCCCTCTTAATCACGGGAGCGACGGCAATTCGGGGCGCCGTTAGACCCACGTCGTTGGCTAAACGCCATAAGTATAGAGCTTTCTTTCCGGCTGGATCGTGGTTTTATGGCATTGCGGAAACGTTCGTTTCTGCAACGAATCCAACGATCCCGTTTTCTGGCGGCTCTGAAGGCGGCTGGATGCGAGCGCATTTATCGCGAGAAGGCTTCCGGGGGACGGTGGGACCGGCCTGAACTCCACCGGCTCCTCGATCAACTCCGCAAAGGGGACGTGCTCAGGGTATGGAAGCTCGACCGGTTGTCTCGCTCCCTCCGCGACGCGCTCACCATCATGGAGCGGCTCGGTGATTCCGGGGCGGGATTCCGCAGCTCAACCGAAGCGATCGACACGACCACTCCGGCGGGAAGAATGATGATGCAGATGGTCGGGGCATTTGCCGAATTCGAAAGGGCCATGCTGCGGGAGCGGACGAAGGCGGGTCTGGATTCGGCTCGCCGGGAAGGACGCATCGGCGGACGCCGTCCAAAGCTGACGCCTCAACAACAGTCGGAGATTCGGAAGATGGTTTCAAAAGGCCGCAAGACGGCAGCCGACGCTGCCCGCCTGTTCAAAGTCCACCCTGCCACCGTCTCGCGGCTGCTGGCGCGGACTTACGCCAAATAGCGTGCAAAGTTTTACGCCAGATAATTTGCAAAGTGACACCCAGCACACACCGGGAACTCGCCCAAAAGCTTGACGAACTCGAACAAAAGGACGAGCGCCATGATGCCCACATTCAAGAGATTTTCGAAACCATCTCGAAAAGCTCGACAGACAGGCTAATGAGCACCGGGAGAATTCTGGAACACCGGTCGCGAATTAGCTATTTTTGGAACACTGGAGCCAGAAAACAGGTTGGAGAATATGGGCCAGTTCTTAAGAATGAATGAGTTAGGTGGTACGCCCGGGGTGATTCGAACACCCGACCCCTTGCTTCGTAGGCAAGTGCTCTATCCAGCTGAGCTACGGGCGCACGCCATGTGGCTTTGAGTAGAAAGCGGCAACTTCCCACCCGCTCTATAGTCTTGCATGGGTCCCGCGCCCTGTCAATCCTGGGCCTAAGAGGGTCAGGGTCCCGTCAAAGTCGCAGGCCGATGAGGCGGAGTGGCTGGGGATCGGAGCGAGCGCAGCGGCGGAGCGCCGGGGCGATGTAGCGAGCGCCGGCGAGGCGGAGGAGCGAGATGGCCAAGTTGCG
>Ga0326728_10011099_pt1 | contig 20734 bp, 21 predicted proteins | sample MB3enrmetagenome_FD_207602 | JGI IMG/M metagenome (GOLD analysis project Ga0326728, IMG submission 207602) | Lab enriched peat soil microbial communities from McLean, Ithaca, NY, United States - MB31MN | ecosystem: Environmental > Terrestrial > Soil > Wetlands > Peat | place: USA: New York... | reverse complement strand
AGGCCCGTAGCTCAGCCCGGTTAGAGCGCTACCTTGACACGGTAGAGGTCTGGGGTTCGAGTCCCCACGGGCCTACCATGCAACCTCTTGGATTCATTACCTTTACACCTCTTTTGCGAAGCACTCCCTGACCCTTAAAATCCGCTGTGTCAGTACGTGTGTCACCGGCCGGAACGGTTAAGACGCTAGCGATCAAGTCCACCGTCTGTTTTCTGAAAGACTCGGAGAGGTGTTGATATCTCCTTAGAGCGGCACTCTTGTGGCCGGTCACCTTGGCGACCACCGCGTCCGGTACTCCCTGGGCGAGCAGAATTGATGGCCCGAGGTGCCGGAGGTCGTGAATGTGAAGATCTTTGATTCTTGCCTTTTTGCAGGCCTCGACAAATGCCTCCCTAATGTCCCAACGGTGCGGTTTCTTAAACTGCGAGAGGTCCATGCGTGCGTTGGTTCGCGTAGCAGGAAATGAATAGTCGTTGTTCCCAAAACTTGGAAGGTTCTTCAATTCTTTGACAGCACTTGCAGGACATTGAGTGCCAGGAGTCAGGTGTTGGGCACCGAGGGCCCGTCTGCCGCGGCACGAACCCAGAGTCAGGATCTTTTTTGGGTTTTGTGAGGATCAGATCAGAGGGGTCCAAGTGGTTTACGGCCAGAAAGAGGACACGATCTTCCCATTGTCATTCGCCGTTAGTATGGCGCTAGCAGACCATACCTGCGAATTAATGGCAGCTGTTTTGTCGCAGGGGAGGGGAGGCGAAGCGCTCTGACTGACTTCCCGATCGGTCGCATCCCATCAATACCGGCACAAATGCTGATCCGCGACCGCACCTGTGTGCAAATCATCTGCGGCTTTCAACGGAAAGGGCCGGCGGGGTTATCGCCGCAACCGCCAACGAGATCAGGACGGACCCCATGTGTCGGACCACCATAACGTCAAGGATTGTGGAGATCCGCGCTTGGGACCAGCTCGCGGGCAACGCCCGGGCGCCGCAGAACTGAACGTGCACGCGTGCTACTTCTTCAGATCCGCCGTCCAGTTGGTCACCAGGGTCAGCGGCTGGCTGGCGGTTTGAGCCGTGGTCCCGTTGATCAGGAATCTCTTGCCATCGGCGGAGGCCGCGAAGGGCGTCCCCGTAATGCTGAAGGTGTTGGCCTGGAACAGCTCCTGCGGAGTACCCAGCTCAAGGCTGGCGCCCTTTTCTCGCACCTCCACCGCCGTCAACTTCCCTCCTATGGAAAGAAAGTAGAGTTCCTTGCCGTCGCCCCGCCAAACCGCCAAGCCTCTTGAACCGGTGGTCGAAACCTGCCATTTGCCTTCGCCGCTCGGAAACGGCTTAATGTAGACCTCGTACTGGCCCGTGTCGTTGCTCAGGTAAGCGACCCACTTCCCATCGGGTGAAATGGCCGGATCCACCTCGTTGAATGGGGTATTGACCACCGGGAAAGGCTTCCGGTCGCCAAACATGGGGAGCGCCCAGACGTCGTTCGCGCGGGCTTTCGATCCCATGAAGAATTGGTATGCGATGTAACGCCCGTCGGGCGAGACAGAATAGGGCTCAAGCTCACTTCCAGGTGTTTCCAGTACCTTTTCATCAGCACCTGAGCCGTCGGCCGCCCGGCGGTAGATGGCGTACCCACCGTCTCGATTCGAGCCAAAAACAATCGACCTCCCATCCGGCCACCAGACAGGAAGCCTATTGCTTCCGGGTCCGAAGGTAATTCGGGTCTTGGTCTTGCGCGCCAAGTCAATCACCCAAATATTCGGGTACTGCATTAATTTTGTGTTGCTCCCAACATTTCGCTAACCGTCCAGATATGGTCCGTGATTCCGGCTTCCATCGCGGGTGTGCAGCGGATGGCCGAATGAAACCGGCAGAAATTGTAGTGGGCAAAGTAGAGCACTAGGGCGGCCTTGTGATTCTCCCACTTTTTCGAGTAGCCATTGGTCAGCCGGGTGAGCCTCCGAATTTGCATCCTCATGGTTAGGTTCTGCCGTTCAACGTGGGACGTGCAAATTCTTTCCGGGTCGGGCCGTCCCCACATCGGCTTTATTATTTCCTCGACAACCTGGGGCGGTGAGTAGCGGTGCTCTTCATTACCAGAGCCCTCATATATCTTGATGATCTGAGCGTAGTCAACGCGCGTTCCAAGGCAAGTGTGGATGGCGTCAAAGTAACCTGGAAAGCCGTCCGTGGTAACTTGAAAGTGCCCCGCCGTCGCTGATTCCAATTTCTCCGTGAAGGCCATTGCATCTCTGGTGGTGCGCCTTCCGAGGTGCCACGTCAGCACCAGTTTTGAATCCCGGTCGAAAGCGACGAAGCAGTAAGCGTCACCACGCAGAGGGTCATCGTTCACGTTGCGCTTTTCCTTGCAGCCAACATAGCCCCAAATCTCATCACATTGGACGTTAGCAACCGGAAGGCCCTGAACCCTAGATTCCAACAGGCGCTCGCAGCGATCTCCCGCGAAAACCAAAATCTTCATGATGGTGTTCTGATTGATTCCGGTAAGGCGCTCGATGGCGCGGATGGAGCAGCCTTCGACCAGTAGCTTGATGATTGATTCAACTTTTTCCGGGCTAGTGTACATCCCACCCAGATATTCATTGCGCGGCTCTGAATAAGTCTTGTAGCACTTGCAGCAACGATAGCGCTGCTGGCCTTTAGGAGTCTTTCCAAACCTTCGGCATTCGATCTTGCAATTGTGACACGTCATCGGACTTGCCTTTCCCGCAGGGCAAGCCGATAATGGATTTGGACATCGGCATTGCGGCTAACCCCGCGTGCTGGTTTCGGCCCCGCCCTTGGTTCCAGCCAAGGACGGGGCTATTGATTTTCAGTGCTTGTGCCTTTTCAAGAATTCCTCTATCGCTTGAATGACGATCTCGTTCCGACCGTAGAGCCTGCCCGCCTTGTCCACTTGGTATTGAGCGAGTCGCTTGAGCAAGTCGGGCGGCAGGTATATTCCCGTGTGCTTTTTCTTCTGCGCTTCCATTCATCCTCTCCTCTCTGTGGAATCTCATTAGCATGATAACAATATAGTACCATATTGCTATGTTGTCAAGAAGAAAATGCAAACTATATTTGTAATGTTTTCAAGGATTTACGACGTAGATACGGTTAGCGGAGAGAAGGGCAAATCTGATGGGCCGGGTCCCAAAACAGAACGTGGAAAACTCCCTCTCTAAAGACACCCCAAATGCGCTCTGGTCCGCTCAGGCGTAGCGTCCACAGTTCATCTTGGTCTGGAAGATTCTCACGCATCCACTTCTTGGCCTTGGGACAGTCGAATTCTATGACTGGGACAGAGTGATTGTGCTTTTTTTCGATCACAAAAATCTGATTCCAGTCTTTAGCTTCAAACTGGATAAGTTTTTGTCTTATGTAGGATAGTTTGTCGCTAGTTAACTCATGCCATCCGTATGGATCGACCATCTGGAGCCGACCAATACGCCAACATGCATGAATATGATTAAACCCTTCCCCTGGGGTAACAACAGGAGACTTTCCGCCTCTTGGACTGATGGCTCCGAATGATGGCCCCTTATGGCCATGCCTCATCGAACTAGACCGCTATAATATTCGGCCATCGCAGCTTTGGTGATCTCTTGATCACCGGGGTCGAGAGGACCAAGACCTCGCCGTGCGTCCCTCCACGGTTTTTCACGATGGGTGAGTTCGCTTAACCAGTAGGAGCTTTTACGGCCGTATTTTCCCAGAACTGCATTTACAGTTGCCCGCTCTTCCAGGGTTAGGTTAGCCCTATTTCCACTTGGCCAGTTTGATACGAAATAATTTCCTCTCTGCAACCGATACACCGACGGCACCACAGGCCCGTTCGCCCATGCCTCTATTCGAGCGTTAAATATAGGGCAGTCATCCCAAACGAGCGACCACGCTTGGGAATAGTAGAGGAGCTTATGTAGTTTTATTGCAGTGATTCTACCAGTTTTGTGTAAGATGTATGCGGCCACATCATGAACACTGGCCATGTCGGTCCCCCGTCCTGGATTGGCAAGGGGAGAAGCCTTGTGTTACTATCTGAGTTTGCGGAGGGCGCAACCCGTTGAGCGTGGAAACCGTCTTATAAATGGTCAATCGCGCTAGCCCGCGACGGAGTTCGATTCTCCCGCCCTCCGCTCTCAGTTCCGAGGGACTCGCGGTGCTACAACACCGTGAAATCTGGCCCTCGGGGAGATGGCAATGAAGAAGCGCTTCGTTGCCGTCTTTCACGTCCATACGCCTTCTGGTTTCCCGGAAGTTGTATGGTTGCATCACAACCCCGCCCCTCCCGGGCGGGGTTCCCTTTTATGATAGCCGTGATATAACCGCGTGCTATCCAAAAGGTGTACCTTTTCCAGTGTAGGCTTGCTCGATAGGCATGTCAATATAATACGATATGATACTTTATGGTACTTTTAGGTTCCTTTATGACAAGCCGAGCTAGCTAACCACACCGGACAAAAGCTCCTTAAAAACAATACCAAATTAAGGCAGTACCAATATTCGAGGTGGCGGGTGAATCGGCAATCGTCACGGCGAGCTTCGACCCATCGGGTGAAAGCATGGGGTCGGAATAGCGTTCGGTTTCCGGAAGCGCCAGCTCGCCTTGCTTGCCGGTGCGGTCAAACCAGATCAACTGCGAGGCTGTGCCAATTCCCCCTTCCTGAAACAGCAGCACGCCGCTGCCCGAGACACTGAAACGGCTGACACCCACATGGCCGGCAACCGGCACAGCGTCGCCTTCCACAGCCAGCTTGCTGGTGTTGAAGCGCTGCGCCATCAAAGTCCCATCGCGCACAAACAGCAAGTAACCTGGCGGGGCATAAATGCCTTTCGAATCGATGTGGAGGACAAGCACCTGCTCCTTCGAGCCCAGCGCGCCGGCATAAATGCCGCGGTCAGCGCCCGAAACCGAGAAGGAAGAATAGAGGAAATGTTTGCCGTCGGGCAGGAACCACACCCAATGATACAGCGTCATGCGCGCACGCGGCTCCGTTACCTCGACGGGAGTGCCTCCCGTCGCATCCACTCGCATCAACCCTCCCGCCTGGTCACTGGCGAACAGGATGACTCCATCCTGGCTCCAGGCGCCGCCGCGTCCAGTGGGGGCATCGCACAGAGCTTGTGGCGGGCCGCCGTTCGCGTCGATCTTGTTCAACTTGCCGCCGGCAAAATATCCCAGATAACGGCTATCCGCCGACCAGAAAGGATATGTGGCGCCCTCCGTCCCGGCCAGCGGCTGGGCCGTGCCCGAATTGAGAGGCTGCACCCACAACATGGGTCGCCCTGCACTTCCCGTCGCCCCAAAGGCTATGCGGCGGCCATCGGGCGAGATCGCCGCCGTGCCATAGGGATTAAAGGTCGCCTTATCCGGCGGGAGGATGTAAGAGTGGACCGAAGACGAAGGCGCCAGCAACAGCCGAAGCCAGAGGCCCCCCAGGATGATCGCGGCCAAGACGCCTGCCGCCGCGAGCGCCCAAGGGAGGGCACGTTGTAGCGTCGTTCTCTGATCGACGCCACGGCGGTCGGAGACCGCCGCTACAGGGGCCTCCGAAATCCATTTCAGCCCCACGCCTACATCGTGCGCACTTTGCAAACGCTCGTCGGGGTTTTTCGCCAGGCACTGAGCTACCAACCGGTCGAGCGCCGCCGGCGCCAGCGGCTGCACCTTGCTGATGGGCTCCGGGTCCTTCTCCAATATGGCGCTCGCCACGCTAAGCTGGCTTTTTCCTTCGAAAGCCCGTGCGCCGGTCGCCATTTCGTAGAGCGTAGCGCCCAAGGCGAAGATGTCGGACCGCGCGTCGGCTTCTTTGCCCTCGATCTGCTCGGGGCTCATGTAGTGAATCGTGCCGACCATCGTTCCAGCCTGTGTAATGGGGCTGCCGGAACTTGCGCCGCCTGTCGCCGTCACCGCCGCGCTCAGAAGCGGCGCCGGTGGCACGGGCACTCCTGCCTGTGCTGCGCCGCCAGGAGTGGCGGTGCCACCCAACGGCTTCGCCAAGCCGAAGTCCATCAGCTTCGCCCCGCTCTTGGTCAGCATGATGTTGGCCGGTTTCAAATCGCGATGTACCACACCCTGGCGATGCGCCTTCTCGAGCGCCCCGGCAACCTGCATCCCGATTTTCAAAAGCTCCGCCAAGGGAAGCTTGCCGCGTTTCAGCCGCTCGGCCACCGACTCGCCCTCCAGGAACTCCATCACCAGGTATTCCCCTGCGGCATCGTCGTGGCCCACGTCGTAGAGCACGCAGATGTGCGGATGCTGAAGCGAGGAGATGGCCCGCGCCTCGCGCTCGAAGCGCTGACGAAAGTCGGGAGAAGAGATGAATCGCTCGGGCAGAACTTTAATGGCCACGTCGCGGCCCAGGCGCGTATCGCGCGCGCGATAGACCTCGCCCATGCCACCTGCGCCGAGCTTTTCCTTAATCTCATAGGGACCGAGCTTGCTCCCGGAGGTTAATGCCATGCTTCCAACCATGTTTTGGGAGGTCCTGTCTCGCTAACGAATTTTAGCACAATCGATTGGACACCATAAGAACAAGGTTTTCTGTGGCAGAGGGATTCAGATGCTGACGAACCGCGGAGGCGTGTAGAGGGCGGAGGGTGGCCGAGCGTTCCGGGGCTCAGGAGCGCTCGGTTCTGGGGCGGAATGCCGGCGCCCACAAGGTCAGTGCGGCGCCCAGCAAGCGGACAAAGGCTTCGAAATGGCCAGCGGTTCTAGCCGACATTTTGTCACTTTTACCCGCCACTCGTTTTGCCCTCCACTTTCGCTTCGTTCCAGCCCTTTGAGGCCGTTTCTTGCTCGTTTGCGCGCTTGATGGGCGCTAATTGCGTGTAAAATGCGCGGAATCTACAGCATTTAAAAAAGTGATGTCCTTTGTTTTCAAATACTTCTTAGCTTCGTTCCCACTCTTTTTGTATTTGCGCGCGCTCCCCGGGGCGTTCCCGGAGCCGTCCGTTTCTGATCCCAGCCGCGTTCCGCCGCCCGAGTGGCCTGCCGGAACCCGTGCGAGGTAAAAAATCTCGAATTGTGCGTTTATAGCGCGCATTTCGCACTCAAATTGGGTTCGTTTTGGGTTGTTCTCAGGTTCGTTTTGCTCAGTTTTGCAACTGCCTTCCTTTATTTTCAATGACATACTGGCTTCGATCGTACTCTTTTTGAATTTTTCGCAGTTCCCGTTTCCCGCCAGTGCCGCGACCATCCCTCTTTCTCTTGCTGTCCTAACGCATCCGGCGCTCCGCTCCGACAATACGTCCGCAAATTGACCACGACTATAGGCTAGCACACGCGGCGGCATTTGTCAAGCAAAAAATGCAAAAAATCTTGCGGTCCGGTTGTCTACAATGCCCTCCCCTTTGCCGTCGCCCATCGGCTTTTATCCTCCCCCTGCCCAACCTCTCCCCGCGCTGCCCCGCTACCTTGCAGGATCGTGCGCCCCTTTCTGCGGGAAAACCGTTTACCGGCAACTTGACCGCTCAAGTCCAACTTCCGAGTGGGGCGTCATCCGCCCGGAATCTTTAAATGTCAGCGGGTTCGCCGACAAACACCAGGCGACCAGCGGGGATCTATTGTTTTTTCAAGCTACCCGTACACGGCCGGCCGAGGTTCCGATATGCCGACTTACCGTCAAATTGGATGCAGGTTGCGAAGAACAGTACCCCAGGCCGGTTTTGAGGTGATCACCGAGGCCCCAGCGAACCATCACTGAGTGGCGCATCCGCTTATAACTCTGCGCCCCAACAGCCGAGTCCAGGCCAATTCAGGGAGTTTTCATGCATTCTTGGCGCAGTGCCTCGACTGCGGTCTTCTCCCAATTTGCATATCCTGCGGGGTCGCGCCAGAATTCAACCCAGGCACGGTTGAGCGTACTATGCACCACGTCGATTATGGTCGAGTCGGCAACTCGGCAGTTCATTCCCTTTACACCAGGCAGGGCCTTTTCCGCGACGATGTGTAATAGATGCCTAGGAAAGCAACGGCGATAGTCAGGATCTGGTGTCGCGCCAGACACCAGGATAAAAGCATTCCATCTTTCCTCGACCTGTGCTGCTTCATTCGCAAATCCAATTAGCGTAAGACCATGGAGGATCGCCGCCATGCGCGCCCCATCCGCGGGGTGGGTCGTTGCCCCCCCGCTTATTGTCGGCACTTTAAAGGGGTCTCCTCCGCGAGTCGCGGAAAGATGCAGATGCGACCAAGCATATGCAGGCCCTAGCGTGTAGACTGCGAATAGATCGCAAAAGATTTCGGTCGTCCAATTAAGTATCCAGTATTTCAACCACTGCTGAAGGTAGAAGCTGAGAAGTTGTGGTCCGTTTCCCCGCTTCTCTCTTTCAAGCTCGTCGTCAATATGCTTGGTTACATGGTCTGTCACTTCGATAAACGCGTCTTTAAACGGCTGGGTATGTCGGTCGTACCTTGTCAATAACAATGGGTGGGCAAGTTCGTGGTATAGGTCGGGAAGGTGCAGGAGGAAATGGCCCTCGCTCAGGGGCACGAGCATTAAGTTGAACTGCGGGTAGGTCTGAAAGTAAGACTGCGAAAGAGGCGTCACAACCGGTGGAAGCATGGGATAGCCGATTTCGATCCTGATACGCTCGACAACTCTGTTTAGATGCTTATCGGAATCCTTAGCCCGTTCCAGCGCCGTGATGCAGACGGTTTCTAATAAATCCATCTCCCATATGGCCCGTTTGAATTGGCGCAGGCGTTCGGGCTGGTTTGCGGCCAACAGCAACCGGGGGTCAGTAATCAAATTATTCAGGTCATCAAGGACGGAGGAGAGTCTTCGCCGACAAGTGTCCTCAAGCCGATGGAATTCGCGCGACAATCCCCTCGGAATCATTGAAATCAAGAGTTGTCCGCGTTCAATGAGTTGCCGGACGGCACCCTGAAAGTATTCATGCACCTGAGAGTTACCCCCGCATTCGCATCCTCGCCATCGCAACCGCTTGCTCACGCTCCAAAGACTGAGCCAACCGCTCCAACGGCTCTATCACCGAACTGTCTACCTGCGTCGATTCCAAAAGCTCACCAATTCTTGCTAACTCCGATGCATCAATCTCGCGGGTGCCCCGAAGCAGAAAATTGACCATGCGCATTGATAGGTCACCCGTTTGTGAGGTCAAGAGGGATTTGAGGAGATCCGCGAGCTTTCTCCTAATCGGATCATCCGGCGAGCTGTTACCTCCTTTAAGGTCGATCAATACTTTATCGAGAAGCTCCGCATACTCGCGAATATCCTCATACACACCTGAATACATTGATATTTGACTCATCGTTTGACCTCCTTTGCCACTTTCTGCTCGTCGTCCTCGATCTTGTCGTCCTCATTCATATCGCCGTCGAATTCAAGATTATCAGCATCATACTCGGTTGCCTCCTCGCCAAGGAAGCGATCGTTAAGCTTCATCGTGATCGGGTACCGGGTGCAGTCATCCGGTTTTGTCAACGCCAGTGCGCTCAACGAATAAACATCTTCAAGGCACTTCTCAATGGGGAGTGGTCCTTCGATAAGTTTCACATGCAAGGGCTCAACGGTTCCTGCCCGTGGGAAAGCGCGGCCGGTGGTGCAGAGATAGCCCTCGCTCTTTCCAACTATTCGGTACATGCCAATCTGCGGGTTATCTTCTATCTCTATGCCGTCTTTCTCCGAAATCTCGAAGAAACGTGCGGGTGCTTGGGGAGACTTGGCAATCTCTAAAATCGTGAGCGTTGCGTCCAGGGCGATAACTCCCATCTTTTTCAATCGCTCGATCGCCTTGCGCGCGCCCTCAATCTCCGAAGAAAACATTCGGCCGTCTCGATGAAGTACAATAACCCGCGCCAAGTCCGTTCTCGACGTCTTTTCATCGGTGATAATCTCGATCAGGTAGCTCTCCATCTGATCTGCCCGCAGCTTTTCCTTCTGCCTGGACGTCCGGCAGAATGATCGGAGTTTCTCGCCGCTCCGTCCGACGACGATCAAACCCGCGGTGTGATGTTTAACGTCTATTCCGATGGTGATGTCAGCGTTGAGGGGGGTTGCCAGCACAAACGGCCACCGCTGGTTAGTCAGCAGCACTTTGTTTAACGCCACGTTGCGCATGTAGCCGATAAGTTTCCTGCGGGCATCTTGCCGCGGAAAATACGCGGGCTGTCCGGATATTCCTCTACCAAGCACATAGCTATCTTGGCCGACCGCAGAGTGAATGGCAGCAGCTGTGATGTTTAAATCTCGGAGTTTGCGAATCACCATCGCGGCAAGTTGATCTTCGCTGCGAACCGTCCTCTCTGACGTACGGTGGATCATCACGACCGCGTAGCCCGGATTCTTGCACTTGACGCTAACTGCATCAAGGATGGCATTCCCCTGGTGAGCGAAAGTCTTCTTCACTCGGTCGTTATACGTGACAATTTCCGGTTTATAGTCGTGTTCCTGCGGGTATAGTTCATCGACAGCGGCGGACAGATCTTCGACGAACCGCGAGCCGTAGCTTTCAAACACTGATTGCGGCAATATCAAATACTGGCGATCGAGCGGCTCAGTATGGTAGAAGCCGGCTGTTGGGTCTCTCAGGAGCGCAGCGCGGGTGACTCCCAGCTTATCGAGACTGACATGTTGTGCCCCGGCGGTGCCCCTAATTGAGAGCACTGTACCGTTCCCGAATTTGAAGTCCGGAACGCTGAACATCTGTGCCGGTATCTCAATGGGTTTAGTATTGACATGCAGTTTAACCTTGCCGAACCATAGGCGAGTTAGGTAGTTCTTAACGAAGTCGAGAGTAAGTGATCGCCGCGCGTATGGAGGGATCAGAGATTTGCGCTGTAGTTGTTCCATTCCTCGATCGTGTGCACCGTAGACCTGATAGCAGAGCGCAGCGGGAGCCCCGCGCTCGCTATTTTGGTTATCGAGGTAATTGATGACCGATGCGTTGCATGAAACCCCGGCCAGTTCTGGCGGAATTGGCTTTCGGGACTTCTGCACGACGTATTCTAAAAGCGGCTGCCAACCTCCTTCGATGGGAATTGGATACTGCATTACATTTAGATCTGAGAGGCCCGCAGCCCTAATTTCGTACCACTGGTGACCGAAGTGATAAACAAAGTGCCGTCCTCTCCACTGTTCAAACTGGTCACGGGAAATACACATTGGTAGTGGTCGGCGGCCGACATACTTACTCGCCACATGGACACGTAGCGCTAGTCCGCTGTCGGGTGCAAGCACAACACGCACCGCAAAGCCGACGTGGTGGGAAATTGTGTCTGTACTATGGACAAACGTTTTCTCGAAGAATGCGGCGCCGGCTCTTGGCTGCCACAAAGTCGGGTCAGAGTACAGCGGCTCCTGTAACATAAATTGTAGGAACCGCACACAAATCTCATCATTCTCCGGAGATCGAACCGTGTAATCGACCTTAAACGAATCACCGATCGCCTCAAAGAAGACCGGCGCCCTTACGAGCGACATCGGCGACGCAATCTCTTCTGCGTCGTCGCGCACGACTAGGTGTGGAATGCCACCACGGTCGATGATGGTGACTGGTTTTCTCAGCGAGAAGCCAAGCTTTCGAATAATGTGCTGACGGTTCAGATAGTACTCGCTATGGTCGCGATTCAACCCCTTGATGCGGTAGAGACGATAACGAGAAGAGAGCGATTCGAGATTTGCTATAGCAAAGTCATTTGTTTCGATTCTTGGCATTCTTGGTCCTTCCAACACAGTTTACGGAAAAGGCATTTTTCACAAGCCTCCGGGTATTCCGCCACGGGGTAATCAAACGGATCGAGCGCCTTCACTTTGTTATCGCCTTCGGCCAAGCTCATCTCGAGGGACGATCCAACAATACGGCTTTCCACAGAGTCAACATCTTGCCCCGTAAGTTTGTACGGACGAACGACATTGGTCAACAATTGCGCTTCAATCAAGCGAATGTCTTCCGGCACATAGACTGATCTCGTGACGGGGAAGTCTTGATGCGGCTTAGAGCGCACGAGTGCCACCGCGTACGCCGCAAGTTGCACTCGGTAATCGCGATCGCCGAATGTGTGCACTTTCCAATCTATGATCAATGGCGGCTCGTTCGGAAAGAAGGCAATCAAGTCAGGAACGGCTTTCGCTTTCGTTTGAAAGACTGAGAAGGTCAGACTGCGCTGAGGGATGAGTTTCTCGGCACGTCTTAGATCATCGAGCAACTCCGCCATGTTCAGCAAATTGCGGACTGCTTGCTCGATCTCCTCCCACGCATGCGCCAGCTCTTGAGGGCTGACACCGTTTCCATATTCGACAGCGTAAAACGCCGCAAATGCTTCACCGCCTTTGGTCTGGGACATCCCCGGCTCCCTGACGCGGTTCAAAAGCGCGAACTCACTCTGTTTGCGATGAATGAGGAGTGCATATTCGAGAACCGCACCCGGGTTCAGCCCCCATCGGTTTTGGAGTGCCGGAACAATGCGTTGACTTATGACGTGGTCGACAATCTTCCCTCGCCATCCCCAAACCGTTTGAAGTTTAGAAAGGATGTAAGCTTCGCGCTGCAATGGATTTTTCGTCGCATTGGCGTTTGCCACGTGCGTTTTGTAAAACCACGCACGCTGACATTTGTCGAAGAGCCGACCGTTGGAGAATGACCACATCACCTTTTCTCCCCTCGCTTTCGGCGACGCGCACGCAGAAATTCGAGGTATTCGACTAGCGCGTTTTCCTCATCCTGCGTGACATTCCCTACCCGGGCGGTTAGTCCCGTTTGATACGCCGTGTCAGCATCAGCACTTGGTACGGGATATCCAGCGAGACTAAGCAATGCAGCGTAGGATGTGTTGTATACCTTACCAAGCTTGTGAAGGATGATCGGGGATGGCTGTTTAATCTTGTCTCCTTCCACTTGGCTTAAGTACGCATTCGAGATACCAGTGGAATTCTCGACCGCGCGAAGGCTCAGCCCTTTGGATTCACGAACGGCTTTTATGAATTGACCGAGAGTTTGATTGCTCATGCGCTAGTTATACAGCGCACTGCAAAGAATGTCAAGCACTTTTTTCTTTTGTGAGTGGCAGGGATGGAGTGTGTTGAAATTGTGAGCAAATCGTGTGGCCGCAAGATAGGGGGCGAGAATGACCACTTTACCACAGGGAATCAGGATCATGCCTGAACCTCGTTCGTGCAAGCGGCAATTCGACTTGGCCGTATAACGGCCTATGCGCGGATGTGTCGCCATGTGGTTCCGAGCGTAGGGCCGGTCAACCGGAAGTAGGGCGTGGGGGACGAGGCAGTCGATCCAACTTCCGGATGCGCCGTCAGGAGAGAAAAACGGACCCGTTCCGCCTTCTGTTCCCGCGATGGGCTTGGCCTTGATCTCGTCGATGCGGCGTTGATAGAGTTGAATCTTGTCGCCTTGCCTCGCGTTCGCGTTTGAACCGCGCCATGCGGTCAGGGTCGCTCGCGAAGGTCTCCGGCAGAGCCTTGAGCGCTACATCTCGGCCGAGCTTCGTATCGCGGGCGCGATACACCTCGCCCATGCCTCCCGCACCTAGCGGCGATAGGATTTCATACGGCCCGAGTTTGGTTCCGGCCTGCAGGGTCATGGTTTTCCACTCCCGGCGGGTGCGAGCACCTCGCCGGTGAAGGTCAACTCAACACCGTCTAATTTGGCATTCTCCGGACCAGCTCCGCTCGGTTATCTCGTCGTGCCCGCCGTCGCGTTGAGTACTACCGTCAACGGTTCTACATGGTCCGGCTTGACGTAGCTGTTGACGAGGAAGCGTCTTCCGTCTTTAGCAACATCGTAGGTATAAAGATCGGTATTTGAAATTGGCGCTCGTCCGTGGATGTGGAAGAGCGGTGAAGCCGACCCGGTGGAAAACGTTTCGCCGGCATTCACGGGCACGGCGGTCAGCATTCCTTTGGGGTCGACGTAGAAGATCTCCATCCCGTCACCTCGCCATCGGGGTTCGGTGCCGCCACCCGGCGAGACCTGCCACTTCCCCTGCGCGCCCGGAAAAGTGGTGAGGTAAACCTCCCATTCGCCCGACTCATTCGAGGCGTAAGCCACCCACTTGCCGTCAGGCGAAATCATCCCATTGGTTTGGTTCAACTTGCCTGTCAGAAACGGAGTGGTTTTGCCGGAGGCGACGTCCACCAGGACCAGGTTGGAGCCGCCGGCCGCCGGCTCGTAAGTGCAGAGGACAGCCTTGTCGTCAAGAGACCATGAGTTCGGCAGGATGTCGTCTTGTGGCCGAGTGGTGTAAACCTCCCTGGCGACCTCCCGTCCGCTGGCGTTCTTGAGGTCAAGAATCGCGGCGTCGGCGCCTTGGAATCGATACGCGATGGTTCGCCCGTCGCGCGACCAGATTGCGGTCGCTTCCTCGGTAGGATCGAAGGTAAAGCGGGAGCCTACGTTGTGGCTGAGGTCTTCAATCCAGACGTCAACGTTGGAGGTCTTGAAATCGGCGATGTCCACCACCACCCGATTCCCGTCGGGCGCAATCGAGGGATTCGCCATGACCGCCGGCGCGCCGATGCGTCCTAACTCTTTGCCGCTCCGGTCGTACCAGACCAATGCCGAGAGCACACCCGCCCCGGCGCCAAGGTAGACCAGCGTACCGTCTCCTCCGGCGGCGAAAGTGCTGTAAGCGACCGAAGGCTCGTAGCTGACGTGGTCCGAAATCACTAAGGGCTCGCCGATAACTTTCCCGTTGCCGGGGCTGAACAGAACGCCGACCAGGCTCGCTCTCTCATCACGATAATAGAGCCGTCCGTTCGCGTAGGCAGCATTGGCTTCCGTAAAAACAACCAGTTTCTTCTCCTGAGCCGCGAGCGAACTGAAATAGGTCCCCTCCTTTGAGGTGTCCCCCGTTCCGAAGGACCCTGAATAAAAGAGGAAATGATTGCCGTCGGGAAGGAACTGGGGCCAGCGGTGCGAAGTCTCGCTGGAAAGATAGATTTTGTCGGTCAGCGGCGCTGCGCCGCTGCCATCGGCATTGACGCGCCAAATCGGGCCACCCGTGTCCGGCGTAAAGATGATCACGTCCCGGCTGCCCCAGGATCCTCCCCGGCCGTGCGATGCCATGGCCAGCACTTGCGGCGCGCCGCCCGCGACGGCGATCTTCTGCAGCTTCCCATTGGCGAAAAAGCCGATGCTCGCGTCATCCGGCGACCAGAAGGGGTACGATGCGCCTTCTGTTCCCTCCAGCCGGGTAGCGCCGGGCGAACCGAGCCGCTCAAAATAGAGCATGTTTTCGCCGGAGGCGTCATCGCGCCTGACCAAAGCTAGCATTCTCCCGTCGGCAGAAAGGGCCAGGTTCACCGAGTCACTCTCGAGAGTAATCGCGAATTGCATCCGTCCTGCCGGGGCAGGCCGCTCCATAAGCAGATAAACCGCGAATAATCCGGCTGCCGCCATGGCTGCAATCGCTGCCCACGGCATCCATCGTCGTTGACGGGGAGCTTCGAGCGCCGGTAGATTGGGCGCAGTTCCCGATCCGGAAAGCGCACCCAGCGCGAACGCCAGGTCCTTGGCCGACTGAAAACGAAGCTCCGGGCTCTTTTCAAGGCAATGGTCGGCGATCCGCTCGAGCGACGGCGGAACGTTCTTGCCGGATGTTGAGAGCTCCGGCGGCTCCTCTTTCAGAATCGCCGCCATGGTTTCCGCCGAAGTATCCCGCTGGAAGGCGCGGCAGCCGGTGAGCATTTCGTAGAGGATGGCGCCGAATGAGAAAATGTCGGAGCGCGCGTCGGTGGGTTGGGCGCGGACCTGTTCGGGCGACATGTAGCCTACCGTACCCATGACCACGCCTGGAAGGGTTTGCAGTGTGGCGGTACGCGCGCTGCCTGCGGCTCCGGCGTCTCCGTCGCTTCCGAGCAATTTGGCCAGCCCGAAGTCCAGAATCTTCACGCGGCCGTCGGCGGTGATGAAGATGTTCTCGGGTTTCAGATCGCGATGCACGATGCCCCTGTCGTGGGCTGCCGCCAGACCGTGCGCGATTGCGAGCGCGTACTCGGTGGCCTTGCGCGTTCCGAGCGACCCCGATTCGATCCGCTCGCGAAGCGTCTCACCTTCGAGGAGTTCCTGAACGACGTAGGGCGAGCCCTGGTGCGTCCCGAAATCGTGCACCGTCACGATGTTCGGATGGTTGAGCTGACTCGCGGCGCGCGCCTCCTGTTCGAAGCGGCGCAAGCGATCAGGATCGGCCGAATACGAGGCGGGAAGGACTTTGACGGCCACGTCGCGTTCGAGACGCGTATCGCGGGCGCGGTACACCTCGCCCATCCCGCCCGCACCCAGCGGCGCGAGGATTTCGTAAGGCCCCATCTTTGTGCCACAAGCCAAAGTCATTTCAAATCCCTGATGGAAGAACGAACCCCAACTCCGCTCCCCCGCTTCGCTCTCCCCTACGGCTACTCACGGTCGTCTCGCTTGGCGGGACGAAACCTAAGCGAGGCTTGGCCGTGGGATACTCACTGGCCTTGCGGCGTTAATCTCCAAATGTTGGCTTTCCAGTCGTCCGTCAGCCCGATGATTCTCCCGTCCGGAGTCCCAGTCATATGGTGGAAGTCGCTGACGTAATCGAGCGGAATGCGCGCCGACTTTCCCGTGGCCAGATCGAATATTCCAGGCGGCCAATACCACGTGGGCGCTCCCATCGGCGCCACCAGCTTCCCATTCCGGATGCTGCCGGCGTCAATGTAGTATCCCAAGTGGAAAGGGCCCACGATTTCCTGCTCTGGCCCGCCGCTCAAGGGAACCCGGACCAGCCGGCTATTGGGCGGCTCGCGCACTTCAATCACCAGGCTTTGAGTGGCTGCGTCTACAGCGATTCCATCGCCGGTGCGAATCTTGCGAGGCTCGCCCCCCGCGAGGGGCACGGCCCAGACCATGCCGCCCGCCAGACAGTAGAGAGTTTTCGAATCCGGCGATGCGGCCAAGCCGGTGACCGCGCCTTGATCGAACGGCAAGCGGCGTGTAATGCGCCCGTTCGAGAGCGCCGCCAGCGCAATCGTGTGCCGCGGCGGCGTCCCGACCATGAAGGCCAACTGATCGGAGCCCACCGGCGTCATCGGTCCAGCCGTCTCTTCTGAGGTGTTGATTAGCGGAGAAGGGTCCTTTCCGGGCTCGACCAGGATCAGCCGGGTGCGGGATGCATTTCGTTCCGCCCACACCACGCGGCCGTCCGGAAGCACCGTGAAGTACTCGCCCTCGTCAGGATTGGAGATTTCGGCCAGCTTTTCCGCGTGTCCACCCTGCTCAGAAAAACGCACCAGTTCTGACCCGCGGTCGTTCTGATCGAGATAGATGCTGCCGCCCGGACCCGTATCGAGCGCCCAGACCGGATGGACCATCTCGAGCAGCGTACGGGTCGGTCCGTGGCCATCCAGCGCCACCGCCGCCACACGATAGATGTTCCCTTGCAGGGTCGAGATCACCGCGTCCTTGGTGTCGCGAGTAGCCGCGACAGTCGAGTAAAAGCCGCTGAATTCGCCGGAATAGTCTTCCGGAAGCTGCCGCATCTTTCCAGTCGCCAGATCGACGACCCACAGATGCGCACCACTATCCGTCCCCGGCCCTAGTTCGGTTCCAATCACCAGAGCCTCACGGCCGCCCGGAATGGCTCGCATGTGTTGAACGCCTATCGCTCCGCTCGTTGCCAAGGGGTAGGCTTGTGATTGGCCGGTCTCCGGCCAGTAGTGGAACACTTGGTAACGGTTCTCGGGGTTGCGCCGGGTGATGAGAAGGCTTCCGTCCGGCAAGGCCTCCGGAAACTCTGCGTTCTCAACCACCAGCTGTTCGTCCCCGCCCAGCGCCGGCACGGAATAGATTCCGTTGGGTTGGTCGTACCAACGATCATAGTAAATACGGCTCCCATCGGGCGACCACGAAACGCTCTGGACCAAGCCCCGCTCGCGGTTGTGGGTGAGCATGATGCGATTGCCCGATTCCGGCTGCATCACCCAAAGTTGCATCACGTCGTCGGGGTCCTTGGCAATGAACGCCAGTAGGCGTCCATCCGGGGAAAGGCGCGGGAAGATCGAGATCACGGGCCCTCCCAGCATCTCGCCGGTCCAGGAAGGCTGTACGCGCCCGCGCCATGCCTGGCCGATAATCAGCGCCACCAGAGCGAGCGCTAAAATCCCGGACAGCGCCCAGGGCAGAGCGCGGCGCCACGTCGCACCACCCCGCGCTTCGCGCTTCCCCTCCTCGCTGAGGAGGGGACCGAGGGGTGGTCTGCCGTCCGCTCCGCTGAGCGTTTCCTCAATGGTGATGCGGGCTTCGCCAATGTCGCGCAGCCGCTGTTTTGGCTCTTTGATGAGGCATCGGCGCAGCAGCTTCTGAATAGCGATAGGCGTCGTGGCGGGCAGCACGTTCCACTCCGGTTCGGCGCGCACCACCGCTGCCAGCACGTCGGTCGACGTCTCGCCGCAGAAAGCTTGCCGGCCCGTGAGCATCTCGTAGAGCACGCAGCCGAACGCCCAGATGTCCGCTCGCCGGTCAACCGGCTTTCCCTTCGCCTGCTCCGGGCTCATGTAGGCCGCCGTGCCCAGTATGATCCCCGCCTGCGTGGCCAGCCCGCTGATGGTCGGCGAACTCGAGACGTCGCCGGCGGCATGCTCCCCTTCCAGCGCCTTGGCCAACCCAAAATCCAGGATCTTTACCATGCCTTCCGGCGTGATCTTCAGGTTGGCCGGCTTGAGATCGCGATGCACAATCCCGCGCTCGTGCGCGTATTCGAGCGCTTCGGCGATCTGGCGTGCGATAGGCAGCGCCTCGTCGAGCGATAGAGCCTCGCCACCACCCCGCGCTTCACGCTTCCCCTCCTCATTGAGGAGGGGACTAAGGGGTGGTCGGCGGTCCTGGGGTTCCCCCGCGGCAAGGCGTTCCGCCAGCGTCCGGCCTTCCACCAGTTCCATCACCAGCGCGCTCGCGCCGTTCGATTCCTCCAGGCCGTAAATCGCCGCGATATTGGGGTGATTGAGCGAGGCGAGGACTTGCGCTTCGCGCTCGAAGCGGGCCATGCGCTCGGTATTGTGCGCCATGGGCGCAGGCAGGACCTTTAGCGCCACTTCGCGGTGCAGCTTCGTATCCCGCGCGCGATACACCTCACCCATGCCCCCCGAGCCGAGCAGCGAGAGGATTTCGTAAACACCTAGCTTTGCACCTGAGCTTGGGACCATTAATCCCATTCATTATACACGGCGCGAACCATGTGCCTTCGGACCAAGCAGTTGGGGCTCAGCGCGCGCCGTTTGCACCGGCTGGCTTCCCTCCTGTTTCGCCTCAGCTTCGGACCTTGGAATCTCCAGGCCGGCCTTGCGCAGACCTTCCATCAGACTATCGACAAGGTCGGGGAGGTACCACTTTGAAAGTTCCTCGCGGCCGCGGAGGGCGAAGTCGGGCATCAGCAGAAGGAGCTCTTGTACTCCTTTCCGTCCCGCCTCGACCTCGCCGAGCTGCCCGTGAGGAGCTGTCGTTGTCGCCTTCGTCAACCACGCGCCGGGCATATTCATCACGCCCGGCATGTTCATCTTGAGGGCGAAGGTTCGGGCTCCGGCGTAATCACCCTTGTGATACGCGTCCAGCAAAGGCAAAGCCCAATACCATGCCGGATGGTGGGGGTTGAGTTCCCGGGCTCGCTCTCCCAGCGCGCAGCCCCGCTCCCAGTCTCCCGCGAAGGCCACTAAAAGGCTCAAGTATCCGAGCGTCGCCCCGTCCATGGGGTTCAGTGCGATGGCCCTCTCCGCGGCGCTTCGAAAGGCGCCGAATTCCTTGCGGAAGAACAGAGCCTGGGCCAGAGCCAAATAGGCGGAGGGGTTGGAAGGTCCGGCATCCACCGCCCGCTGAGCAGCCTGGAGGGACCGCCCCATAGGGTCCGGCCGCACGTTGAAGCCGAATCTGAACTCTTCTCCGTACATCATCGAAAGCATGACCCAGCCATCGGCATTTTCCGGCGCCTGTTGTACGGCCCGTTCCAGGCCAGCCCGCGCCACGGCGTGCTCTTCCGCGTTGACACGCTCGTAGTACCCGAAGCTGCGGAGGACCGCTTCGTATGGGCTCAACTGTTCGGAGCCCTTGGCGCGCACCGCCTCGCTCATGCTATGGGGTAAGACGCCGTACCAATCGGCGACCGTGGAGACGATGCGTGGAACGAGGTCATCTTGCAATTCGAAAGCTGTTTCCGGGTTGAAGGTGCGATCATAGGTGTCGGCCCAGAGATGAGCACCCGAGGTTGCGTCAACCAGTTGCACGGAAACTCGAACCTTGGCTCCCGCTTGGCGCAGGCTGCCTTCCATCACGTAGCGGGCGCCCAACTCCTTGCCGATCGCGCGGACGTCCCCAGACTGGCTGGAATACTTGGCGGTCGAACCGCGCGCGATAACGCGCAGATAGGAAAAGCGCGACAAGCCGGTTACCACCTCTTCGGACACGCCTTCCGCCAAAGCCTTGAGGTCGGCGTTGCTGCTTGTATACTTGAAGGGCAGAACCGCGACCCAGAAGCCCTCGTCCGCGCGGACCTGGCCGGAGTCCATCCCAAGTTTCGGTCCGCTGATGGAATCTGAGGCGGGAGCGGGCGCCCGGCTCCCCTCACCTTTGGGATCGAGCACAGCCTCCCTCGCCGCAGACCCCGATGGGCCGAACGTGAGGCCGGCCTTCTGCAATCCTTGCAAAAGCTGTTCCACGACATCTTTGTCCGCGGCCCACTTCTCGATATCCTCACGGACATTATTCAGGTCGAGAAACGTCGCATTGTATTTGCGCAGAAGCTC
>Ga0326728_10011098_pt1 | contig 20735 bp, 14 predicted proteins | sample MB3enrmetagenome_FD_207602 | JGI IMG/M metagenome (GOLD analysis project Ga0326728, IMG submission 207602) | Lab enriched peat soil microbial communities from McLean, Ithaca, NY, United States - MB31MN | ecosystem: Environmental > Terrestrial > Soil > Wetlands > Peat | place: USA: New York... | reverse complement strand
GCCCGGGCCGTCCTTTTGCCCCGCACGAACTCTGGACCCTGCGCCCGCGCGCCGCGCTCAAGCGGGCCTGGCGCAGCGATGGCCTCGATGCCACGGAACTGCTGGCGGCCACCGACGGGCGGCTCGTGGGGCCCGAGCGCCTCCGCGAGCCCCAATTGCGCGGTCTGGCTTACCCCTTTGCCATCACCCTGGACTTTGGCGAACTGCCCGTGGCCGAACCATTGGTCCTGGTCCTCAACGGTTGGCTGCGCTTTGGCGGAGGCATGGCCAACGTCGCCGGCTCGCTGGATCCGAAGCTTCCCTTTCCGTTCCCCATTCTCGAGGCGGAACTGCCGGACGGTTCCTGGAAGGCCGTGCCTGCGGACGTAGGCGTCCCGGCGGGCAAGACCAAGACGATACTGGTGGACCTGGAAAACAAATTGCCCGCGGGGGCGAGGCGCCTGCGCTTCACCACGGCTTTCGAACTGTATTTTGATTCCGCCTCGCTCTGCGTCAGGGCCTCCGCCGGGCAGAATCGCGTCACCAGCCTGCGCCCCAGCCGGGCCGACTTGGGCTGGCACGGGTTCAGCCAATTTGCGCCGCTGCCGGACTGGCTGCCGTTGACGCCGGAATACGACCGGTTGCGGGGGGCGCCTCCCTGGCGGCGCACCCCTTATGGCTGGTGTACCCGCTACGGCGCCGTCGAGGAGCTGGTCGCCGAAAAGGACAACGCCCTGGTCCTGCTCAATGGCGGCGATGAGTTGGCGCTGGGCTTCGCCGCAGGCCAACTGCCTCCCAAGCCTCCAGGTTTCGAGCGCGATTTCTTCCTGCACGTCGTAGGCTGGGACAAAGACGCCGACTTCCACGTCGGCCACGGCTGGGAGGTCGAGCCGTTGCCCTTTCACGGCATGGATGACCAGGCTTATGGCCGGCAGCCCAGGCCGGCGAATCTGGACGATGCCTGGCAGCGGAAGTATAACACTCGTTGGGTCGGGCCGTTGGTGTTGACCCGCAGACGTGATTTATAGCTTTGCTCCCGAGCGAACCGGGCGTAAGCTCCACCCTGTTCCCGCCCGCGCGGGTGAGACCTTTGACCGAAAGAAGCCAAACGCCGGTTGCATGAACCAATCCATCTCCAACCAGTATCTCGAACGCGTGGTCGATCTGACCGACCCCGCATCCAACCGCGTCCTCAATATGAGCGTCCAGGAGGCCCGCGCGCGCCTGCTGCGCGGCCTGGCCGAGGAGGTCCGCCGGATCGAAGGCTCCTTTGCCCTGGTCGCCCAAGAAGGCAAGCTCGTCCGCTTGGCGCGCTCGCTGGACCGGCCGATGCGCTACTTCCTGGCCAAGCGGCTCGAAGGCCCCGCCCTGGTGGTCGCCCACCGCATCGACAGCATCCGGGATTGGTTGAAGCAGGAGGGGCTGGAAGCGCAGTTCCACCCCAGCTACACCCGGATGGTCCCGGCGCATCACCTGGTGGAAATCCACCTGGTCGGCTGTCCCGATCCCGACCCGACCTACGAGCGGTTCTTCGCGCCGCGGCGCGAGGCTTTTTCCACCGACCTGGACCAGTTGGGTCAAAACTACATCGGCGCCCTGGCCCGCGAAGTCCGGCAGTGGCTTGGCAGTCTCCCGGCAGGCGAACCCATTGGGGTCTGTTTCTCCGGCGGCGTGGATAGCGGCGCGGTCTTCCTGGCCACTTACTATAGCCTCCTCAAGCTGGGGATGAACCCCGCCCGGCTCAAGGCCTTCACTCTGTCCGTCGGCAACGGCCCCGATCTCGCCCAGGCCAGGGACTTTCTGGAGCGGCTCGGGTTGGGTCTGTTCCTGGAAGTCATCGAGGCCGACCCGGCCTCGCTGGACCCGTTCGAGACCATCCGTATCGTCGAGGATTACAAGTCCCTCGATGTGGAATCGGCCACGATGGCCCTGGCGCTGTGCCGCGGCATCCGCCGGCGCTATCCCGATTGGAAGTTCCTCCTGGATGGGGACGGGGGCGATGAGAACCTCAAGGACTACCCCATCGAGGAGAACCCGGAACTGACCATTCGCAGCGTTGTCAACAACCGCATGCTCTACCAGGAGGGCTGGGGGCTGGGCACCATCAAGCATTCGTTGACCTACACCGGCGGCTATAGCCGCTCCTGCACCCGCACTTACGCTCCCGCCCGGCATCTCAACTTCGAGGGCTTCAGCCCCTTCACCCGCCCGCGCGTCATCGAGCAGGCCGAAGGCATCCCGTTCGCCGCCTTGACGGATTATGACGTGCAAAAGCTCTATGGCCTCAAAGGCGAAATCGTCAGTCGAGGCGTCAAAGCCGTCACCGGCCTGGAAATGCCCGTCTTCCCCAAACGTCGTTTCCAGCACGGCGCGGCCTCGGTGGAACGGCTGGGCGGGTGGCTGTCTGGCCGGGAGCCCGAATACCGTCAGCGCTTCCTGGCCGCTTACAGCGAGACCTTCCCGGCTTGAGTTCGATCTACCCCGAGCATGGCCGCTCCGCCTGGATCATCGCCCAACGCCCCCCGCGGCCCGTGGCGGACCCCTTCAAGCCCCGTGAGTTTTTTCTCGAGGAGGAGCCGGCCGCTTCCAGCCGGCTGGTTAGTTCCGCCGTCATTTTCCTCACCAACAAGGAGTGCCCCTGGCGCTGCCTGATGTGCGACTTGTGGAAAAACACTCTCGAGCGCTCGGTTCCGACCGGGGCCATTCCCCGGCAGATCGATTACGCCCTCAGCCGCTTGCCGGCCCGTCCGGAACAGGTCAAGCTCTACAACAGCGGCAGCTTCTTCGACCCCGCCGCCATCCCCTTGGCCGACTATCCCGGCATCGCCCAAAGGGTCGCGTTTGCCCGGCGCCTGGTGGTGGAGTCCCATCCGCGGCTTGTGGGCCAGCGCGTTTTGAAGCTCAAGGACCTGCTGGGCCCTTCGCTGGAGGTGGCAATGGGCTTGGAAACCATCCATCCGGACGTCCTGCCTCGTCTGAACAAAGGCCTGACCCTGCGCGCCTTCGCGGAAGCGGCCGGGTTTCTCCGCAATCGCGGCATTGCGGTCCGCGCCTTCGTCCTGTTGAAGCCCCCCTTCCTGACCGAAGCCGAGGCCCTCGAGTGGGCCCTCAAATCGGCCGAGTTCGCCTTCGCCTGCGGGGTCGAGGTGCTCTCCCTCATCCCGACCCGCGCCGGCAACGGTGCCTTGGACCTGCTGCGCCAGGCCGGTGAGTTTGCCCCGCCCAGGCTGCCAACACTCGAACGCGCCTTGGAATCCATCCTGGAACTGCGCCAGGGCCGGGCCTTCGCCGATACGTGGGACCTCGAGCAATTCTCCGCCTGCCCCGCTTGCTTCGAGCCACGCCGCCAACGCCTGCTCCAAATGAACCGCCGGCAATCGGCCCCGCCCAGGCTCGCCTGCCCCGTCTGCGGCGAGCCCTGAGCCGCGCCGGATGGGAATTTGGGCGGCAACCGGCCTTGAACGGGCCGTGCCCGGCGCTCCATGCGCTGCCGGTGTGATTGAAGGTGTCGCGCACAGGGCGGATAGGGTTTCGTCCCGGAGGGACACGTCGAGACTAGCCCAACGCTTCAGCGTTGGGTCCAGGCACACAAGGAGAGCACGTCCCGAAGGGACGGGTGAGCCGGACGACTGCCTCGATCGTCCCTCCGGGACGCGTGCGTGCCGGCCGCAAAACCCAACGCTGAAGCGTTGGGCTATTTCCGAATGCCCCTCCGGGGCAAAACCAGATGCCGGGCCCGATACATTTAACCATACCCAAGCGCTGCTGACGGTTTGACCCGGTCCTGGCCAAATGGGGTGATCCCACTATGAAGCTGACAGCAGACGGCAGGGGCCGGCTGGCGTGCGGGGAGTTATTCAAATTCTTGCCGAACGCACAAGCTCTGCTTCAGGAGGGCGCAAGGTGCGGACGCACGAGGGATTTCTTCGAGCGCCCACCCTGCCGCCTCAAGGCGGCGTTCCGCCCGGTCGTGGAACGCCGCCTTCAGGCGGCAGAGAAGAATCATGGACCCCTACGCCCTGGGGGCGGGCCTGCCTTTGGCGACGTCCAGGATACCGCCTATGATTTGGGCCGGCACGGGCTCGAAGCGAAACGGTTCCATGGCATAGGAGGCGCGGCCCTTGGACAAGGAGCGAATGGCGGTGGCGTAACCGAACATCTCGGCCAGAGGGACTTCCGCGGTGACAATGGTCAGACCTTCCTTGGCCTCGATATGAACGATTTTGCCCCGGCGTCGGGTGAGGTCGCCCAGCAAATCGCCTTGATACTCGTCCGGGGCGGTCAGTTCCACCTTCATAATGGGCTCGAGGAGGATGGGGTTGGCCTTTTTGGCGGCGTCCTTCAGGGCGAAGATGCCGGCCATTTTGAAGGCCAGTTCGCTGGAGTCCACTTCGTGGAACGTGCCGTCCACGATGGCCACCTTGAGGTCCACCATGGGGTAGTTGGCCAGGACGCCGCCGGCGATGGCCTCTTTGATGCCATCGATAGCCGCGGGGATGTACTCTTTGGGGATGGCCCCGCCGACGACCTTGTTTTCGATCTCGAGGCCCTTGCCGCGCTGGTTGGGCGCCAGGGTCAGCATCACATGGCCGTATTGGCCGCGTCCGCCGGATTGGCGGATGAACTTGCCCTCGCCCTCGGCGCCGCGGGTCACGGTTTCGCGGTAGGCGATTTGCGGCGCCCCGGCGTTGGCGGCGACCTTGAATTCGCGGAACAGGCGGTCGCGGATAATCTCCAGGTGCAGTTCACCCATGCCGGCGATGATAAGCTGGCCGGTTTCCTCGTTGGTAAAGCACCAGAAGGTGGGGTCCTCTTCGGCCAGGCGCTGGAGGCCTTGGCTCATCTTCTCGCGGTCCGCCTTGGTCTTGGGCTCGACGGCCATCGAGATGACGGGCTCCGGGAAGGTGGGCGGTTCGAGCATGACCTCGAGGTCCTCGTCGCAGAGGGTGTCGCCGGTCTTGATGTTCCTGAGCCCGACCAGGGCGGCGATGTCGCCCGAGTAGATGGTATCGACATCGATGCGTTTGTCGGCCTGGACCATCATGACGCGATTGACCCGGTCGCGTTTGCGGGTGCGGGGGTTGTAGATGACATCGCCCTTTTTGAGTTGGCCGCTATAGACGCGGAAGAAGACCAGCTTGCCCACGTAGGGATCGGTCCAGAGCTTGAAGGCCAGGCAACAGAACTTGCCGTGGTCGTCGGCGGGGATTTCGATGGCTTGGCCGGACTCCGGGACGATGCCGACCGGCGCAGGCACGTCCAGGGGCGAAGGCAGGTAATCGATGATGGCATCCAGGAGGGGCTGGACGCCGCGTTTGCGGAAGGCGGAACCACAGAGCACGGGGACCAGCTCGAGCTTGCAGGTGAGCCGGCGGATGGCCGGTTTCAACAGTTCCGGCGTCACCGGCTTGTTCTCGATGACCAGCTCGGCGAGGGCGTCGTCCTTGTTGGCGACCGCGTTGATTAATCCGGCAAGCGCGGCGGCGGCCGGCTCCTTGAGTTCGGCGGGGACGGCGGTAATCTCGTATTTCAGCCCGAAATCGTCGTTCGGGTCGTAAAGGATGGCCTTCTGGTTCACCACATCAATCACGCCGCGGAAGCGGTCCTCGTTTCCCACGGGCAGGAAGACCGGATAGGCGTAGGCGCCCAGCTTGCGGCGCATGTCCTCGAGGGCATTGTCAAAATTCGCGCCGGTGCGGTCCATCTTGTTGACGAAGGCGATGCGGGGGACTTTGTATTTGGTGGCCTGGCGCCAGACCGTTTCGGATTGGGGCTGGACGCCGGCCACGCCGCAGAACACGGCCACGGCGCCATCGAGGACGCGCATCGAGCGTTCGACCTCCGCCGTGAAATCCACGTGGCCCGGCGTGTCGATGATGTTGACGCGGTGGGGCACCCCGGCAAAGAGCTTGTGCGTGCCGTCTTCCTTTTGGGTCCAGTAGCAGGTCGTGGCCGCCGAGGTGATGGTAATGCCTCGCTCCCGCTCCTGGTCCATCCAGTCGGTCACGGTGTTGCCGTCATCGACGTCGCCCATCTTGTGGATGAGGCCGGTGTAAAACAAGATGCGCTCGGTGGTGGTGGTCTTGCCGGCATCGATGTGCGCGGCGATGCCGATGTTGCGCGTACGCTCCATCGGATAGGGCCGCTGTGGTGAATCCGGCCCCTCGGGCGCCGCCGTCTTGTTCTTTTCCAATACCGCTTCCATTTGATGTTTCTCCGGGTAAATCGCTGAGGTTGAGCCTCGTTGGGAATAAAAACGCCCCGAACAAACCGCCAGGCGGCCGGGGCGAAAATCAGGACCGAGTCTTACCAGCGGAAGTGCGCGAAGGCCTTGTTGGCCTGGGCCATTTTGTGAACTTCATCCCGCTTGCGGATGGCGCTGCCCTGGCCCTGGTAGGCCTCGAGAATCTCCCCCGCCAGGGCGTCCCGCATCGGCACGCCTTTGCGCGCATCGGCGAAATCCACCAGCCAGCGCAGGGCGAGCGAAAACTGCCGGTCCGGCGGGACCTCGAGCGGGACCTGGTAGGTGGCCCCGCCCACGCGCCGGGCCTTGACTTCCAATCGCGGTTTGGCGTTGTCCACCGCCCGCTGCAGCACCTCGAGCGGGTTGGCCGCGGGGTTCTTGGCGATGATTTGGTCGAACGCGCCATAGACGATGGCTTGGGCGACGCTCTTCTTGCCGCGCTGCATGACCGTGTTCACCAGGCGCGAGACCAGGGTGTTGTTGAATTTCGCGTCTTTGATGACGGGACGGCGGACCGCTTGACGACGTCGAGACATGTTTGGATTAAGCGTTGAAAAGGCTGATGATGCGAACTTCAGGCGGCCGGGGCGGGGGCGGGCGCGGGGGCGGGGGCCGCGGGGGCGGCGGGCTTGGCGCCCGCCTTCGGGCGTTTGACGCCGTACTTCGAGCGGCTGACCCGGCGCTTCTCGACGCCGGCGGCGTCCAGGGTCCCGCGGACGATGTGGTAGCGGACGCCCGGCAGGTCCTTCACGCGGCCTCCGCGGACCAAGACGATGGAGTGTTCCTGGAGATTGTGGCCTTCATCGGGAATGTAGGCGATGACTTCATGGCCGTTGGTCAGGCGGACCTTGGCGACCTTGCGCATGGCGGAGTTGGGCTTCTTGGGCGTGCGGGTCATGACCTGGATGCAGACGCCGCGGCGGAACGGCGAGTTATCCAAGGCGGGCGACTTGGACTTGTGCCTCAGCTTATTACGGCCCTTGCGGACCAATTGGTTGATTGTCGGCATTCGTGTAAAAAAACCTGTCCACCCGCCTCAAGCGGCGCATGGAGCGGGCAATATATCAAATGACGGTCACTTTGCAACAACTATTAAATCGCCAGCTCGAGGCTGGGGGCATCAGCCCAGGAGCGGGTTTTCGGCGGCGGCCAGGAGGGCGGAGGGGGCCGGTTCCTGGGGCTCGGCCTCTTCCTGGATTTCCACGAGCGGCTTGAGGCGGACCCTGCGGTGGTGGTCGAAGCCGGTGCCGGCGGGGATGATGTGGCCCATGATGACGTTTTCCTTGAAGCCGCGCAGGTAATCGACCCGGGCGCGGGTGGCGGCCTCGGTGAGGACGCGGGTCGTATCCTGGAAGGAAGCGGCGCTGAGGAAGCTCTCGGTTTCGAGGGAGGCCTTGGTGATACCCAGGAGCACGGGCTGGGCCTCGGCGGGTTTGCCGCCCATCTTCTCGACGCGCTGGTTCTCCTCTTCGAATTCGAGCTTATCCACTTGCTCGCCCCAGAGGAAGGTGGTGTCGCCCGGCTCGGTGATGCGGACCTTGCGGAGCATCTGGCGGACGATGATCTCGATGTGTTTGTCGTTAATGGTCACGCCCTGGAGGCGATAGACCTCCTGGACCTCGTTGACCAGGTGCTCTTGGAGCTCCTGGGGCCCGCAGATGTCCAGCACTTCGTGCGGGTCGATGGGGCCTTCGGTCAACTGCTGGCCCTTTTTGACGTAATCGCCCTTGAAGACGATGACGTGTTTGCCGATGGGGATGAGGTGCTCCTCCTGGACGCCGGTTTGTTGGTCCTTGATAAGGATGCAGCGCTTGCCGCGGACGCTGGCGCCGAAATCGACGATGCCATCGATCTTGGAGATTTCGGCGGCGTCCTTGGGCCGGCGGGCCTCGAACAATTCGGCCACGCGGGGCAGGCCGCCGGTGATGTCCTTGGTCTTGGACGTTTTGCGGGGGGTCTTGGCCATGAGGGTGCCGGCCACGATGTTGTCACCTTCGGCGACGACGATGTGGGCGTCCGAAGGAATGGGGTAGTTGGCGGCCGGCTCGCCGGCGTCGTCGAGGATGACGATCTGGGGATGGAGGTCTTCCTTGTGCTCGATGACGACCATGGCCTCCTGGCCGGTGGTCTGGTCCATCTCCTGTTTCATGGTGACGCCCTCGATGATGTCGACGAATTTGACCTTGCCGGCCTTTTCCGAGAGGATGGGGACATTGTAGGGGTCCCATTGGACGAAGGTGTCGCCTTTCTTGACCCGCTGGCCGTCCTGAACGGAGATCACGGCGCCGATGACGACCGGGTGATTTTCGAGTTCGCGCCCTTCGTCGGCGACGATGGAAACGGAACCGTTTTTGTTGAGGACGATGTTGTTGCCGTCTTCGAGCTGCACCAGGCGGAGGTCGTTGTAGCGGACGGTGCCGTCGTACTTGGCCTTGATCTGGGGCTGTTTATAGACCTGGGAGGCGGTGCCGCCGATGTGGAAGGTGCGCATGGTGAGCTGGGTGCCGGGCTCGCCGATGGACTGGGCGGCGATGATGCCGACGGCCTCGCCGAGCTTGACCAGGCTGCCGGTGGCCAGGTTGCGACCGTAGCAGTAGATGCAGACGCCGTGCTTGCTCTCGCAGGTGAGGACGGAGCGGATTTTGACCTTCTCGACGCCGGCGGACTCGATGGCCTTGGCCTTGGCTTCGTCCATCTCCTCGTTGGCGCGCACGAGGATTTCCTTGGGGTTCTGAGGGTTGGGGACGTCGTCGCAGGAATGGCGGCCGACGAGCCGCTCGCTCAACCGAACGACCTCATCTTCGCCTTCATAGATGGACTGGACCCAGATGCCGTTGGTCGTGCCGCAATCGTCCTCGCGGATGATGACGTCCTGGGCGACATCGACGAGTTTGCGGGTCATGTAGCCGGAATCGGCGGTCTTGAGGGCGGTGTCGGCCAGGCCCTTGCGGGCGCCGTGGGTGGAGATGAAGTACTCGCCCACGGTGAGGCCCTCGCGGAAGTTGGAGAGGATGGGTTTCTCGATGATCTCGCCGGAGGGCTTGGCCATGAGGCCGCGCACGCCGGCCAACTGGCGGACCTGCTGGCGATTGCCCCGGGCGCCGGAATCGACCATGAGCGCCACCGGGTTGTATTCCGGCTTGTTGTGATTGGTCTCGAGGGTGTCGAGCATCACGTTGGCGATCTTGTCGGTGCAATGGGTCCAGATATCGATGATCTTATTGTAGCGTTCGCCCGGGGTGATGACGCCCTTGCGGTACTGTTTCTCGACCTCGCGAATCTGCTTCTGGGCGGCCTCGATCTCCTGCTCTTTTTCCTTGGGAATGATCATATCATCGATGCCGATGGAGACGCCGGCGCGGGTCGCCTCGCGGAAGCCCAGCTCCTTGAGCTTGTCGAGCATGATCACGGTCTTTTCGTGGCCGCAGATTTTGTAACATTTCCAGATCAGGTCGCCCAACTCGGCCTTTTTGACGGGCTTGTTGGGGAAGCCCAGCTCGGGAGGCCAGATCTCGCTGAAGAGCACGCGCCCGACGGTGGTTTCGATGACCTTTTTGTTGGGGTCGCCGAACTCGGTTTTGCGGCCGAAATCGGGATTGGCGAGGCGGATGCGCTCGTGGGTGGTGATGGCATTGTCGCTATAAGCGAAGATGACTTCGGTCTTGGAGCCGAAGAGCTTGAGCGAGCGCGGATCGGCGGGGGGCGCGGTCCTGGGCTTGGCGGTGAGGTAGTAGCAGCCCAGGGTGATGTCCTGGGTAGGAGTGATGATGGGCCGGCCGCTCGAGGGGCTGAAGATATTGTTGGGGGCCATCATCAGGAGACGCGCTTCCATCTGGGCCTCGACCGAGAGGGGGACGTGGACGGCCATTTGGTCGCCGTCGAAGTCGGCGTTGTAAGCGGTGCAGACCAGGGGGTGGATGCGGATGGCCTCGCCCTCGATGAGTTGCGGCTCGAAGGCCTGCACCGAGAGCCGGTGGAGGGTGGGAGCGCGGTTGAGGAGGACCGGGTGGCCGCGAGTGACTTCCTCGAGGATGTCCCAGACCTCGGTGGTTTGGCGTTCGATCATCTTCTTGGCCGAGCGGACGGTGTGGACGTGGCCCAGCTCCTTGAGGCGGCGAATGATGAACGGCTCGAACAGGACGAGGGCCATCTTTTTGGGCAAGCCGCATTGATGGAGCTTGAGTTCCGGGCCGATGACGATGACGGAGCGGCCGGAGTAATCGACGCGCTTGCCCAGGAGGTTCTGGCGGAACCGGCCGCTCTTGCCCTTGAGCATGTCGCTGAGGGACTTGAGGGCGCGGTTGCCGGCGCCGGTGACGGCGCGGCCATGGCGGCCGTTGTCGAACAGGGCGTCAACCGCCTCCTGGAGCATGCGTTTTTCGTTGCGGATGATGACCTCCGGGGTCTTGAGCTGGAGGAGGTTCTTGAGGCGGTTGTTGCGGTTGATGACGCGCCGGTAGAGGTCGTTGAGGTCGGAGGTGGCGAAGCGGCCGCCCTCGAGCGGCACCAGGGGACGCAGGTCCGGGGGGATGACGGGCAGGACGGTGAGGATCATCCACTCGGGCCGGCTCTTGGAGGATTGGAGGCCCTGGAGGAGCTTGATGCGCTTGGCGATTTTCTTGCGGATCTGCTTGCTCTTGGTCTCGGTCATGGCGAGCTGCAAGCTTTCGATCTGCTTGGCGAGGTCGACTTTGGCCAGGGCATCGCGCACGGCCTCGGCGCCCATCTTGGCGGTGAAGGCCTCCGGGCCGTAGGTTTCGCGGGCTTCGCGGTAATCATGCTCGCTGAGCAGTTGGTGCTGCTTCAGCGGGGTGGAGCCGGGGTCCACGACCATGTAATCCTCGTAGTAGATGACGCGTTCGAGGTTGCGGGCGGTCATGTCCAGGACCAGGCCGATGCGGGAAGGCATGCACTTGAAGAACCAAATATGGCAGACGGGCACGGCCAGCTCGATATGTCCCATCCGCTCGCGGCGGACGCGCGCGAGGGTGACCTCGACGCCGCAACGGTCGCAGACGACGCCGCGGTGCTTGATGCGCTTATATTTGCCGCAGGAGCACTCCCAGTCCTTGACGGGACCGAAGATGCGCTCGCAGAACAGGCCGCCCTTTTCGGGTTTGAAGGTGCGGTAGTTGATGGTCTCGGGGTTCTTGACTTCGCCCTTGGACCAGGAGCGGATGGCGTCGGGCGAGGCGACCGCGATGGCCACGTATTCGACCTGGTTGACCTTGTCGAGGCCGAGGAGCTCGCGGGCGCTTTCTTTCGAGGTAATCATAATGAATCAGGGGTGCAAGACGGGACTTGGGCGGCCATGGGGATTAGACGGCGGCCAGGACGGCGGCCGCTTCGGGGGGCTGGTCCACCGGGTTGGAGTAGCCGACTTTGACATCCAGGCCCAGGGACTGCATCTCCTTGACCAGGACGTTGAACGACTCGGGAATGCCGGCTTCCAGGCTGTTGTCGCCTTTGACGATGCTCTCGTAGATGCGCGTGCGGCCTTGGACGTCATCGGACTTGACGGTGAGCAACTCCTGGAGTGTGTAAGCGGCGCCATAAGCCTCCATCGCCCATACTTCCATTTCGCCGAAGCGCTGGCCGCCGTATTGCGCCTTGCCGCCCAGCGGCTGCTGCGTGACCAGGGAGTAGGGACCGACGGCGCGGGCGTGGATTTTGTCCGCGACCAGGTGGCCCAGTTTCATCATGTAGATGTAGCCGACGACGATCTCCTGGTCGAAGCATTCGCCGGTGCGGCCGTCATAGAGGCGGGTTTTGCCGTTATCGGGCAAGTTGGCCTGCTTGAGGTAGCCGCGGATGTCCTTCTCTTTGATGCCGTCGAAGACGGGGGTGGCGAAGCGCAGGCCCAGGAGCTTGGCGGCCCAGCCCAGATGGGTCTCGAGGACCTGGCCGACGTTCATGCGGGAAGGCACGCCCAGAGGGTTGAGCACGATGTCGACGGAAGTGCCGTCGGCCAGGAAGGGCATGTCCTCCTCGGCGACGATCTTGGCGACGACGCCTTTGTTGCCGTGGCGGCCGGCCATTTTGTCGCCGACGGAGAGCTTGCGTTTGGAGGCGATATAGACCTTGACGGACTTGACGACGCCGCTGTCGACGCCCTCGCCGGACTCGGCGCGCTCGATCTCCTCGTCGTATTGCATCTGGAGGTCGTCGAACTTCTTTTTGAAGCTGCCGATGATTTCGTTGATCTTGTTGCGGATGGGAGAGGGGTCGATTTCGATGCGATCATAGACCTGCGCCAGCTTGCGCAAGAGGGTCTTGGTGATCTTGCGGTTGGCAGGGATGATGATCTCGCCGGTCTCGCTGTTGACGACGTCCAGGGGGATTTTTTCGCCGAGCAGGATGTTGCTCAGCGCCTCGGTGAGCTGCTCGCGCAGCTCGTCGGTTTTCTTCTTGTGATCGTCCTCGACCTCGCGGGCGTGGCGCTTCTCTTCGGAGAGATTGACCCGGGCTTCCTTTTCGGCGATGTCCTTCTTGGCGGAGACCTTGACGTCCATGACGATGCCGTAGGTGCCGGAAGGGACTTTGAGCGAGGTGTCTTTGACATCGGCGGCTTTCTCGCCGAAGATGGCGCGCAGGAGCCGTTCCTCGGGGGCCAGTTCGGTCTCGCTCTTGGGGGTGATCTTGCCCACGAGGATGTCGCCGGGCTTGACTTCGGCGCCGACGCGGATGACGCCGTCGGGCCCCAGGTTTTTGAGGGCCTCGTCGCCGAGGTTGGGGATGTCGCGGGTGATCTCCTCGGGCCCGAGCTTGGTGTCGCGGGCGCCGACCTCGAATTCATCGATGTGGATGGAGGTGAAGACGTCTTCCTTGACGATGCGTTCGCTGATGAGGATGGCGTCCTCGAAGTTGTAGCCGTTCCAGGGCATGAAGGCGACCAGGACGTTGCGGCCCAGGGCGAGCTCGCCGGCCTGGGTGCAGGGGCCGTCGGCGATGACCTGGCCCTTTTTGACGCTTTCACCTTTCTTGACGAGGATCTTCTGGTTGATGCAGGTGGCGGCGTTGGAACGCATGAACTTGCGGACGGGATAGACGAAGACGCCCTTCTGGGGGTCGTTTTTGATCTTCTTCTTGCCATCGAAGGGCTTGCCGTCCTGGGTGATGACGATTTGGTTGCCGGTGACGGAGACGACCTTGCCGGCTTCTTCGGCGGCGATGACGGCGCGGGAGTCGCGGGCGACGCGCTCTTCGAGACCGGTGGCGACGAGCGGGGACTCGGTGACCAGAAGCGGAACGGCCTGGCGCTGCATGTTGGAGCCCATTAACGCGCGGTTGGCGTCGTCGTGCTCGAGGAAGGGGATGAGGCTGGCGGCGACGGAGACGAGCTGTTTGGGCGAGACATCCATGTAATCCACGCTGCCGGGTTCGACATCGATGAAATCGCCTTTGACGCCGCGGCAGACCACGCGGTCGGTGGTGAATTTGCCCTTGTCGTCGACGGGGGAGTTGGCTTGGGCGATGATATAGGACTCCTCGCGGTCGGCGGTGAGGTAATCGATGTGGTTGGTGACGCGGCCATTGTCGACGCGGCGGTAGGGGGTTTCGAGGAAGCCGAAGTCGTTAATGCGGGCGAAGGTGGCCAGGGAGGCGATGAGGCCGATGTTGGGACCTTCGGGGGTCTCCACCGGGCAGATGCGGCCGTAGTGGGAGGGATGGACGTCGCGCACCTCGAAGCCGGCGCGGTCGCGGGACAAGCCGCCGGGGCCGAGGGCCGAGAGGCGGCGCTTGTGGGTGAGTTCGGCCAGCGGATTGATCTGGTCCATGAACTGGGAGAGCTGGCTCCGGCCGAAGAAGTCGCGGATGACGGCCGAGAGGGCCTTGGGATTGATGAGCCGCTGCGGGGACATCGATTCGACGCCTTGATCGAAGAGCGTCATGCGCTCCTTGACCAGGCGTTCGGTGCGGGCCAGGCCGACGCGGCATTGGTTGGCGAGCAACTCGCCGACGGTGCGGACGCGGCGGCTGCCGAGGTGATCGATGTCGTCGAGCGAACCTTCGCCTTTTTTGAGGCGCAGGAGGTACTTGGTGGCGGCGACCAAATCGGCCTTGGTAATGATGCGGGTGTCGCCGCCTTTGATGCCAAGCTTCTGGTTGATTTTGTAACGCCCGACGCGGCCGAGGTCATAGCGTTTGGGATCGAAGAACAGGCGCTTGATGAGGGCGCGGGCGTTGGCGGCGGTGGGCGGGTCGCCAGGGCGGAGGCGCCGGTAAATGTCCTTAAGGGCCTCCTCCTCGTTCTTGGCGGGGTCCTTCTTCATGCACTTGATGATGATCCCCTCGTCGACGCTGGTATCGACGACTTTGATCTTGGAAACGCCCAGTTCGGCGATCTGCTTCACCACGGCCTTGGAGAGGGGCTCGAAAGCGCGGCCCACGACGAGGTTCTTGTCGGCGTCGGCAACTTCTTCGATGAGGACCTTGTTGGGGAGGTCCTCGCGCTTTTCGGCGTCGCGCAGGTTGAGCTCCTCGACCTCGTAAAAGAGCTTGAGGATTTCCTCGTCCGAACCGCTCTTTTTCTCGGCGTCCTTGTCTTTGTCCTTCTCGTTTTTCTCGATGTTGGCCAGGGCGCGGAAGAAGGTGGTGGTGAGGAACTTGCGGCGGCGCTTCTTGCGGTCGAGATAGACGTAGAGGAGGTCGCTGGTGTCGAACTGGGCCTCGTACCAGGAGCCGCGGTCCGGGATGATGCGGAAGGAGTGGAGGGTCTTGCCGTTGGGGTGCTGAGTGGCCTCGAAGGCCAGGCCGGGGGAGCGGTGCAACTGGCTGACGATGACCCGCTCGGCGCCGTTGATGACAAAGGTGCCCTGCGGGGTCATGAGCGGCAGTTCGCCCATGAAGACCTTCTCCTCCTTGGTGGCCTTTTCTTCCTTGAGCAGGAAGGTGACGTAGAGGGGCGCCCCGTAGGTGAGGCCCTCCCGGAGGCTTTCGAGCCAGTCGACCTTCGGCTCGCCGATCTCGTAAGAGTGGAAATCCAGGACGCACTTTCCGTCGTAACTTTCGATGGGAAAGACCTCGGTGAAGACCGCCTGCAGGCCGAGGTTCTTGCGCCGGGAAGGCGGGACCTCGGCCTGGAGAAACTCGCGATACGAGTTGGTTTGCAACTCGATGAGGTTGGGCGGGGCGATGATCTCTTTGATCTTGCCGAAGTTAATTCGTTCAATGGCTCGCGATGGCATTTGGACCTTTGCTGCAATGGCCGGCGCTAAACCCGGCCCGGGACTACGGATAAACGACAAGAGGCAAGACCGCGGCGTTCAATAGCAGTCTTGCCAGTCTCCGGCCACCCCCCGGGATGGCCGCGCTGTTTCTCCACCAATTCTAATCTGATCTTGATGCTAATCTTAATCTTCGTGAGCAGTCATGCTCACTTTACTTCGACCTTGGCGCCCGCATCTTCAAGTTTCTTTTTGGCCGCGTCAGAATCGGCCTTGTTGGCGCCCTCGAGGATGGGTTTGGGAGCGCCCTCGACCAGGGCCTTGGCCTCGGCCAGGCCCAAGCCGGCCTTGACCTCGCGGACGGCCTTGATGATGGGGATTTTCTTCTCGGCGGGAACCGCGACCAGGATGACGTCAAACATGGTCTTGGCCTCCGCGGGCGGGGCCGCGGCGGCGCCGGCGGCGGCCGGACCGGCGGCCACCACCGGGGCGGCGGCCGAAACTCCCCATTTGGTTTCGAGTTCTTTGACCAGGTCCGCGATTTCGAGGACCGTGGCGCTGCTGAGTTCTTCGACGATTTTTGCTTTATCCAGGGCCATTGTTACCTTTCATTGCGTCTCGTCGTCGCCTGCGGCCACAGGCGGTTTGAGCTCGCGGCGGCGAGCCGACGATTTACGTTGTTGTTTGTTTGTTCCAGCCCCATAGGCTTGGTGGGACCGAATCCTCTCTCAGGCCGCCGCCGGGGCGGCCTGGGTCTCGAGCTTCTCCTGGCGCGCCTTGAGCACGCGGGCCAACTGGCTGGCCGGGGTGCTGAGCAGGCGGACCAGCGCCGCGGCGGGCGCGGCCAGGAGGCCGAGCAAATTCGCGCGCAACACTTCCAGCGAGGGCAGGTCGGCCAGGGCCAGGATCTCGGCCTGGCCGAGCCGCTGGTTGTTGAGGTAGCCGAATTGGACCTTCAAGCGGTCCAGCTCGGCGCCGTAGGTCTTGACGGCCTTGGCGGCCATGGAAATGTCGCGTTTGCCCGTCACCACGGCCAATTGGCCGTCCAGCAGGCCGTCGAAATCACCAATGCCCGCCTCTTTGGCGGCGATGCGGAAGACCGAGTTTTTGACGATGTGGACCTCGGCGCCGGCCTTGCTCAGGCGCCGGCGCAGCTCGGTGAGCTGGCTGACCCTCAGGCCCTTGTAATTGACCACGATGAAAAAAGGCGAGGCATTCAGGCGCGCCACGTATTCTTTGGTCAGGTATTGTTTTTCGGTTCGCATGTCAGGCAAGGGTTGCGGGGTTGGCTGGCGAGGGCGCTATGGGTCTCATGGCCGGGCTAGGCGGCGGTGAACTCCTTGAGGTCGAGGCGCACGGCCGGGCTCATGGTGGCGGAGAGGGCGCAACTGCTCAGGTAGGCGCCCTTGACGCTCGGGGGCCGCGCGCGGATGACGGCCTCGATGACCGAGCGGGCGTTCTCCTCGATTTGGCGCGGGGTGAAAGCGACTTTGCCGATGGGCACGTGGACATTGCCCGCCTTGTCGGTCTTGAACTCGACGCGGCCGGCTTTGACTTCCTTGACCGCGCGGGCGGTGTCGTCAGTGACGGTGCCGGTCTTGGGGTTGGGCATCAGGCCGCGAGGGCCGAGCACTTTGCCCAGCTTGCGCACCTCGCCCATGGCCTCGGGCGTGGCGACGGCCACGTCGAAATCGGCCCAGCCTTCCTGGCATTTCTTGATCAGGTCCTCGAAGCCGACGTGCTCGGCGCCGGCGGTCCTGGCGGCGTCGGCGCCGGGCCCGCTCTTGGCAAAGACCAGCACGCGCACCACCTTGCCGCTGCCATGGGGCAGCGGCACGGTGCCCCGCACCATCTGGTCGGACTGTTTGGGGTCCACGCCCAGGCGAAAGGCGAGGTCAACGGTCTCGTTGAACTTGGCCCGCGGGAGCTTGCAAAGGAGCTCCACGGCCGCCTTGAGCGGATAGGCTCGTTTGCCGTCCACCATCTGCACGGCCTTTTTATATCTTTTACTCGGCATGTTCTCCGGTTGCGGTCCAAGCGGGTCTCGAACTTCGGGGCCCTCCCGCGGTTGTCGTGTTTATCAACTCTCGTTAATCTAAATCGTAACCTTAATCTGTTAACCCGCCAGCCGCGTGCCCGCTACTCGACCACCTCGATGCCCATGCTGCGGGCCGTGCCGGCGACGACGCGGAAACCGGCCTCTTCCGAGGTGGCGTTCAAGTCCTTGGCTTTGAGCTTGACAATCTCGAGGACCTGCTTGCGGGTGACCTTGCCGACCTTTTCCTTGTTGGGTTCCTTGGAGCCGGCGGTGATGCCGGCGGCCTTTTTGAGCAGCACCGAGGCCGGGGGCGACTTGGTGATAAAACTGAAGGACTTGTCGGCATAGACGGTAATGACCACCGGGATGACCATGCCGGGCTGGTCCTTGGTCTTGGCGTTGAACTCCTTGCAAAAGGCCATGATGTTCACGCCATGCTGGCCCAGGGCGGGGCCGACCGGCGGGGCGGGGTTGGCCTGGCCGGCCTGGATCTGGAGCTTGATTTGTCCGGTGATTTTTTTTGCCATGTCTTCGCTAGGTTAAATCCTGCCGCCGAGCCCGTTCAGCCTTTTTCCACTTGCCAGTATTCCAGTTCGACCGGGGTGTTGCGCCCGAAGATGTTGACCGTGACCTTGAGCTTGCCGCGTTCGGGTTCGACCTCCTCAATGACGCCGCTGAAGTTCAGGAAGGGGCCGTTGTTAATCTTGACGGTTTCGCCGATCTCGAAGCTGACCTTGGGCTTCTCATGGTCTTCGGAGGCCGAGATCTGGCTCTTGATGGACTCGACCTCCTCGGCGGGCGTGGGGGTGGGCGGTTCCCCGCCGACAAAACCGATGACGCCCTGGGTCTCCTTGATGAAGTACCACGGCCGCTCAATGATGTGGTTGGTCTCGTCCAGGAGGACCATGTCCACAAAGACGTAGCCGGGCCAGAGCTTGCGCGTGGAAACGGTCTTTTTCTGGTTGCGCACCTCGACGACCTTCTCCATGGGCACCAGGACTTCTTTGATGTAGTCGCCCATCTCTTCGGGTTTGATGCGTTTTTCGATACTCTCCTTGACCTTCTGCTCCTGGCCGGACAGGGTGTGGATGACAAACCACTGGCTTCGCATACACAGGGAAGATAAGCGCAACACCTCAGGTTAGCCAGCGGACGCAGACGGTGAAGATGAAGTCCACCACCATGGTAAAGATGCCCAGCAGAACAATCGAGATGCCCACGACGACGGTCGAGCCCTTGAGTTCCTCCCAGGTGGGCCAGGTGCATTTGCGCAATTCCTCGCGGGTTTGCTGGACATAAACGGTCAGGCGCGCCAGTTGGCCGGTCCGCCACAGCCAGGCGAAGGTGCCGCCGACGACGATCACCCACACGACTAACCAGAATGTATCACTCATATAAACTATTGGCGGAGAGGGAGGGATTCGAACCCCCGTCGGCGGTTTACGCCGAAGCGGTTTTCAAGACCGCCGCGATAGACCACTCTGCCACCTCTCCGGCAGGCAAGTTGGCAGGGCGGGAGGGACTCGAACCCCCAACCGACGGTTTTGGAGACCGCTACTCTTCCAATTGAGCTACCGCCCTACCGCTAAAGTGCCGCCGAACATTGTTTTGTTGTTTGTCCGGGAGACTGCGCTCACTCGATGACCTCCGTGACCCGCCCGGCGCCGATGGTGCGGCCGCCCTCGCGAATGGCGAACCGCTGCAGCCTTTCCATGGCCACGGGAGCGATGACCTTGACTTCCACCGACACATTGTCGCCCGGCATCACCATTTCCACTCCCTGGGGCAGGGTAACGGTGCCGGTGACGTCCGTGGTGCGGAAGTAAAACTGCGGGCGGTAATTGCTGAAGAAGGGGGTGTGCCGGCCGCCTTCTTCCTTGGACAGCACATAGACCTCCGCCCGGAAATGGGTGTGCGGGGTGATGGTGCCCGGCTTGGCCAGGACCATCCCGCGCTCGACCTCGTCCTTCTTGGTGCCGCGCAGCAGCACGCCGACGTTGTCGCCCGCCTTGGCCGAATCGAGCAGTTTGCGGAACATCTCGATGTCCGTGGCCACGGTCTTGCGCGTGTCGCGCAACCCCACGATTGACACGTCGTCCATCCGCTTGAGTTCGCCGCGCTCGACGCGGCCGGTGACCACGGTGCCGCGACCCTCAATATTGAAGACGTCCTCGATGCACATCAGGAACGGCTTGTCAACGTCGCGCATGGGCAGGGGGATGAACGCGTCGATGGCGTCCATCAATTGCTGAATGGACTTCTGGCTCTCGGGGTCGCCCGCCAGGGCCTTCTTGGAGCTGCCCCGGATGACCGGCGTCTTGTCCCCGGGAAACTCGTACTTGTTGAGCAGGTCGCGCACCTCCATTTCGACCAACTCGATCAACTCGGGGTCGTCCACCAGGTCCACCTTGTTCAGGTAAACGACGATGGCCGGGACGCCGACCTGCCGCGCCAGCAGGACGTGCTCCTTGGTCTGGGGCATCGGGCCTTCGGAGGCATCCACCACCAGGATGGCCCCGTCCATCTGGGCGGCGCCGGTAATCATGTTCTTGATGAAGTCCGCGTGGCCGGGGCAGTCAATGTGGGCGTAGTGCCGCTTGTCGCTCTGGTATTCGACATGGGAGACCGCAATGGTCACGGTCTTGGTCTCGTCGCGGACGGTGCCCCCCTTGGTAATCTGGGCGTAGGAGATCGGCGTAGCCAGTCCTTTGCCCGCCTGGGTTAGGACGATCGCCGCGGTCAGAGTGGACTTGCCGTGGTCAATGTGCCCGATGGTCCCCACGTTGACGTGCGGCTTGGTGCGTTGAAATTGCTCTTTAGCCATTGCTGTCTCCTAATCTGGTTGTCTGTGCTTCGTTTACTCGAATCTCAATCGTAATCTCTGTGTCGCGCTTATCCCACGTTCCACCCCAACGGAGATGAACTGGAGCCCATGATCAGGATTGAACTGATGACCTCGTCCTTACCAAGGACGCGCTCTACCGGCTGAGCTACATGGGCGCCCGCTCCGATGCCGCCCCGGAGTTAGCCAGGTTTTCATCCTGATGTCAATAAACGGCAAAACCCCGTCCCCCCTCGCTTCCCCTTTTTCCAAAGGCTCGGAGGCTGCGGACTTTTGACTCTTTCGGCCCTACGACAAACCGCAAATTACGGGAGCCGGGCGATGATGTCAATGGGTTTGTGAGCTTTTTTTCGCCGGCTCTGGGAGGCCCTGGGCGCGCAGGGCGGTGCGGAAGTGCATTTTGGCGACTTTGGGGAGGTTTTCGGCGCCGTGTTTGGCGACAAACTCGCGGGCGGCGGCATCCAC
>Ga0326728_10011097_pt1 | contig 20735 bp, 11 predicted proteins | sample MB3enrmetagenome_FD_207602 | JGI IMG/M metagenome (GOLD analysis project Ga0326728, IMG submission 207602) | Lab enriched peat soil microbial communities from McLean, Ithaca, NY, United States - MB31MN | ecosystem: Environmental > Terrestrial > Soil > Wetlands > Peat | place: USA: New York... | reverse complement strand
AAAGCAGATGGTCCTGGTTTCACAGAAACAAGCAGACCCGGGAGAAACACAATAAAGACGGTAACCACGACTACCTTCACAACTTCCCGAAGTCCATCGGATGGTGGCACCACCAACCCGGCCCCGCTGGCGCCGGCGCCAAATAACCCCGCAAAGCCACAGCCAGATTCGCTCGCAAGTCTTGGGATTCCCCTCTAACCCCAGCTAGCGTTTGAACCTGAGGGTGCCCACCCTTCGCGTCTCCCAGCGACCTCTGCCCCGTCCCGATGCCTTTTTCGGGATGAACCGTGGGCTCTCACGATCGAGCGCCCGAGCTTCTCTTCTCTTCCTCTTGGGTTTATCTTCTAACGCGGTTCCACGACCGATCTTGAGGGTGCCCCATCCTTCGCGCCTTTCAGCGAAGGGTGGGCTCTTACGATCAGACGCCTCGTTCTCTCTTCCTCTTCTCTTCTCTTCTCTTCTCTTCCTCTTGTCTCTGTGATCTCTGTGTTCTTCCCTCTGTGACCTCTGTGTTAAAGTCCCCGTCTTTCTTCTTCTCTGCGAACTCTGTGTCCTCTGTGATCTCTGCGTTAAAGCCTTTCTCTTCGCCCTTCCTTTCAACTTTAAACTCTCAACCTTACACACCACTCCCCCGAAAAAATGCCGCCTCTCAAATTTTATGGGATTCCCTTAGACCGACGCCTTGCTCTTCCCGCTCGCTCCCGCCAGGCATTCGTTGCAAATGCCCCCAACCTCCGTCCGTGACACCGTCACCTGCATCTGAAAATCCCGCGCAATCTGTTCCTTCAACTGCTCATACAACCGGCTTTCGAACTCCCGCACCTTCCCGCACCGCAGGCACGCCACATGAATGTGGTCCCGCGGCCCATGCGTTTCGTAGTAGTGTCGGTCGCCCCGCAAATGCAGCAGATCCAGCTCATCAATCAGCCCGTGTTTCTTCAGCAAATCGATCGTGCGGTACACCGTGACCAGGTGCACTTCCGGGTTGATCTTCTGCGCCCGTTCCAGAATCTGATCCACGTCCAGGTGCTGCTCGGCGTTGTCCATCACCTGCAGGATCACCCGCCTCTGCCGCGTCAGCCGCAGCCCTTTCTTCCGCAGCAGCTGCTGCAGTGGTCCCGTCGTCTCGGCGGTATTCAGCCGTTCCCCCGACGACACGCGATGGCTTGGAGCAACTGCCATGAGGCAACCCCTTGCAACGCAGGGTGAGTCCGCGCTCTTTTCAGCCCGCCGTTTTCTGGCGGGAGCCCTGCGGCCTTTCTCAAACCCCGCCGCCTTCAACTCTTACACCCTTATACCCTTTAACTTCTTTCGCTGCGAGGTTCGACGCGCTCGCGCCTCAACGTTATCTCTGATTCTTCTTGCTTCCTGATATCCGATATCTGATCGCTGATGTCCTTCTTCACTACGAATGACTGGGCAACAGCCGCACCACGTCATTGTACATAGCGTAGGCAATCAGCACCAAAAGAAAGACCAATCCCACCTGAATGAACCTCTCTTTAAACGCCAAGCTGAAGTCCCGCCGCCGTATCCCTTCCATCGCCAGCAACAGAATCTGCCCGCCATCCAGTATCGGAATCGGCAGCAGATTCAGTATCCCCAAGTTCACGCTGATCAGCGCCATAAACGAAATCACCGCCGCCGCACCTTCCGCCACCGCCTGCCCCGCCACGCGCGAAATGCCCACCACGCTCTGCAGTTGCTTCACGCTCACGCGCCCGCTGAACAGTTTTACCACCACCGCAAATGTTCCCGTCGCGTACTCACCGGTTTTCGTCGTCGCCACTCGCAACGCGCCCGCCGGGCCCACTCGCTCATAGGCAGCATCAAACTGCGGCGCCACGCCGATTTGAAAATTCTTGTCCGTCGCCTCTCCCAGACCCTGCTTCGGCGTGATCGTCAGACTCACGTTCTGGCCTTTGCGCCCCACCTCCACCTGCAGCGTCTTTCCCCCCGAGCCCCGCACCTGGTCCACAAATTGATCCCAATATTCAATCTTCTGCCCGTCCACGGAGCGAATCACGTCGCCCGCTTGCAATCCCCCCTGGCTCGCCGGTGTGCCCGCAGCCACCTCGCCGATTGCCGGAAGGATTGGCAAGTACCCAAACACATGAGCCCGCGGATCGCTCGTCACCGGCACATCCAGATGGCGTGCCGCACCGTTACTCTCCACGTCGACGCTCAGTGTTCCGCCGGGATTCGTTGTGCTCACAATCTTCAGCGCCTGTTCCCAATTGGGATTCTTCGTCCCATTCAACGACACCACCTTATCGCCCGCTTCCAGTCCATTCACCGCTATGCTGTGCGCCGCGGAAAACTCGTTCACCACCACCGCCTTGCGCTCGAATGCCGCGTACGGCACCCCCGCAATCGCGTAATACACGCACAGCAGCACAATCGGAAAAATCAAATTCACTGCCGGCCCCGCGAACGAAATCACCGCACGCTGCCAGCGCTTCTTGCTCATTAATTCGTCCGGCTTACCCGTCGGGGCCTGCTCCCCGGAATCGATATCGCTGATGTCCTGCCCCGCCATGCGCACGTATCCGCCCAAGGGCAATGCGCTCACGCGCCAGTCCGTCGCCCCGCGCTTTATTCCAAACAGCCGTGGCCCGAATCCAATCGAGAAAACGTCCACGCGCACTCCGAAAAATCGCGCGGCAATAAAATGTCCCCATTCGTGGACCAGGATAATCACGCCCAGGACCAGCACCATGCCGATGATCGTATCCATTCGTTCGCTCAACCTCGCCCTTTTATCTTACTCTACGCCCAACTCCCCGCCCACTCCGTCAATCACCCGCGTTCCAATCCGCAATCTAATTCCAAATACAATTGTTGTCATCCCGACCGCAGGCCCGCGTCGTCTGCGGACTCGCTCACTCTGTCATCCCGACCGCAGGTCCGCGCCGTCTGCGGGCCGCAGTGGAGGGATCGTGGCACAACATCATCCCTTCCGCCTTCCGGGCGCACCACACGCCGGGCTTGCGTGTGGGTCCTGAGTTCTCCTCCAGCGTCACCCACGTCCCACCTCACCAAACGCGCTGTCATCCCGACCGCAGGCCCGCGTCGTATGCGGGCCGTAGTGGAGGGATCGTGACACAACGTCATCCCTTCCACCTTCCGGGTGCACCACTCGCCGGGCTTGCGTGTGGGTCCTGGGTTCTCTTCTCTTTGCTTCTTCTCTTCTCCTTCTTCTCTCTGCGAGTCTCAGCGTCCTTCGCGCCTCCTCGCCCCGAGTTGCGAGGGCTTTTCTCCGTCTTCCTCTGTGCCCTCTGTGTTCTTCCCTCTGCGAACTCTGTGTTACGGTCCCTCTTCTCCGTCCGCCTCCTACCCCAACTTCTCCACCTCTTCGCGCGCCACCCGCCGCGCCTCTTCATCCGCCGCCAGCACATCCTCCATCGCCTCAAACCTCAACCGCGGCGTCCGGCTCAACACCCGCTCAATCACTTCCGGTATTCCCAAAAACCCCAGCCGCTTCTCCAAGAACGCCGCCACCGCCACCTCATCCGCCGCATTCAGCGCGCAGGGCCACGCCCCACCCTTCTTCAGCGCTTCCCGCGCCAACCGCAAACACGGAAACCGCCGCGTGGACGCCTTCTCAAAATCCAGCCGCTTCAGCTTCCCCCAGTCCAGCGCCACCTGGTTAGATGCCACCCTCCGCGGGTACGTTAGCGCGTACTGAATCGGCATGCGCATATCCGGCGGCGCCAATTGCGCCAGCACCGACCCATCCACAAACTCCACCATCGAGTGAATCGTGGACTGCGGGTGCACCACCACCTCAATCTGATCTGGCCGCATGCCAAACAGCCAGTGCGCCTCAATCACCTCAAACCCTTTGTTCATCATCGTCGCCGAATCGATCGTGATCCGGTGGCCCATCTTCCAGTTGGGATGCTGCAGCGCCTGCTCCGGCGTCACGCTGCCCAGCGCCTTCACCGCCGTCTTCCGGAATGGCCCGCCCGACGCCGTCAGCACGATCCGCCTCACCTCTTCATGCGTGCCGCCGCGCAAACACTGGTGCACCGCGTTGTGCTCGCTGTCCACCGGCAGCAGCGGTTGCCCCGCCTTTGCCACCGCCGCCATCACCAATTCCCCCGCGGCCACCAGCACTTCTTTGTTCGACAGCGCAATCACCTTCCCGCGCTTAATTGCCTCATACGTCGCTTCCAGCCCCGCCACGCCCACTGCCGCGGACACCACCATGTCCGCCTGCCCGTGCGTTCCCACCATCAGCATGCCTGCGCGTCCGTGCAAAATCTCCGGCAACGGCGCAATCCCCTTTTCCCGCAGCCGCCGCGCCAACTCATCCACCAATTCCGCGGTGCCCACGGACACCACTTCCGGCCGGTGCCGCTCAATCTGTCCCGCCAACTCATCCAAATTCTTACCCGCCGCCAGCGCCACAACCTCAAACTGCCCCGCCAGCGACTCCACCACCGCAAGCGTCTGCCGCCCAATCGATCCCGTCGACCCCAATATCGATAGCTTTTTCATACCCTAAGTGTAGTCCTTCTCCCCTCCCGTTCTTTCACTCTTTCCTCTTTCCTCTTTCCTTCTTTTCCCTCTTCACTCTTTTACTTCTTAACGTCTCTTCTCTCCCTCTTATCTCTGTGCTCTCTGTGTTCCGACCTCTGTGATCTCTGTGTTACCGTCCTTTTCTCTTCGGTTCCCGATCACCGATATCTGATCTCTGATAACCTCTTTTCATCACTTACCACTGAAAACTGATAACTGAAAACTTCTCCCCCCTCATCCCGCCACCCGTGGATTCACCACCACCAGGTAATACCAAATCACTGGTATACACAAAATCAGCGCATCAATGCGATCCAATATCCCTCCATGCCCCGGCAGCAGCCCTCCCGAATCCTTCACCCCCGCCGACCGCTTATACGCCGACTCCAGCAAATCCCCCATCTGTCCCGCCACATTCCCAATCGCTCCCATCGCCAGCAAATGCCCTAGCGGAATCTTGATCCAATAGCTGAACGCGTATGCCACCACCAGCGACCCCACCATCCCTGCCACGGACCCTTCCCAAGTCTTGTTCGGCGACAACTTCGGCGCCAGCAAATGTTTCCCGAACGCGCTCCCCACAAAATACGCCACCGTATCCCCCGCCCAAGTAATCCCGCACGCAAACAACAGAAGCTTGGGCCCGACAGATCCCAATCCGTGCAGCGGCACCGCATACGACAGCGGAAACGCCACCAGCAACAACGCGCTCGAACTGATTCCCGCCGCAGGCAACGCTTCCACCATCGCACGCTTTCCCCACAACGTAAGCACCGTCACCCCCAGCACAAACAAGAAAAAGACCCACAAGGCCGTGGGTAGTTCGCCCAGCGGATGCCCAAACAAAAAGTACACACGATCCGTCACACGATTGTCGTACGCCGCCATCCATTGCGCGTAGATCAGCAACACCGCGCAAATCACCGTCCACACGCGGTACCCCCGGTGCCCGATCGCCTCGCCCAGCCCGAAATACTCCCACAGCGCCACCGCCGTCAGCACCGCCACGGCCACTGCCACTACTGTCGTCGAGCCCCACAGCACCAGCACAATCACCACCGGCATCAGCACCACGGCGGTCGCCACCCGTTTCCACATCATCGTTTCCACACTCCGTCATTCTGCTTGCCCCGAGCTTTGAGGGGAGCAGAGTCTGCCTAGCGAGGAACTCTGCTCCATCGCACGGTTTTTGTGCAATGAATCTCTCTTCGCTTCGTCATTCCGGTCGCACGAATGTCCTTTAGACCTGCCAGAACTGCTGCGCGGGATGAAGCAATCCAAACTCTCCCGATTATACAGTCAATCCGCCTCTTCTATTCTCCGCTCTTCTCTTCTCCGCTCTTATCTCTGTGCCCTCTGTGTTCTTGCCTCTGTGACCTCTGTGTTACCGTCCCTCTTTCTTCTTCTCTTCGGTTCCTGATCGCTGATATCTGCTCACTGATAATCTCCCCATCCGCACACACCCCAACCTATTCCTCTTCATCTCTGCATTGTCCAAAGGAAAATCGAACGTCCTACCGTGCCGCCCGCGCCGCCGCCCCGCGTTCCGAATCAATCCCGCCGTATCTTCGCTCCCGCTTCTGAAAATCCAGCAGCGCCTCCAGCAGCCGCGCCCGGTTGAAATCCGGCCACAGTGTTTCCGTCACAAAAATTTCCGCATACGCGATCTGCCACAGCAGGAAATTGCTCACCCGCATCTCCCCGCTGGTGCGGATCAGCAGGTCCGGATCCGGCAACTCCGCCGTATACAAGTGCTGCGCCAGCAACTCCTCCGTCACCGGTTGCGCCTCGGCATGCCCGTTGCGCTCGCCCAGGATCGCGTTCATCGCGTCCACAATCTCCGCCCGCCCTCCATAATTTAGCGCGATCGAGAGGATCATCCCGGTATTCCGTGCCGTCTCTTCCGTGGCCTCGCGCGTATCCTTTTGCACCGCCGCCGGCAATTCCTCGGGCCGTCCCAGAAACCGCATCCGGATATTGTTTTTCTGGAGGAGCGGCATCTCCTTGCGCAAATACTCGCGCAGAAGCTGCATCAGAAACTCGATTTCCGCCTTCGGCCGCCGCCAATTCTCCACCGAAAACGCGTACAGCGTCAGCGCTTCCACCTTCAGCCGCGCGCAGGTCTCAATCGTGGTCCGCGTCGATTGCGTTCCCGCGCGGTGTCCCGCCACTCGCGGCAGGTGCCGCTTCTGTGCCCAGCGCCCGTTCCCATCCATGATCACGGCAATGTGCCGCGGTAATCGCGCCAGGTCCAGCTTCTTCAGCAGTCCCGCCTCTTCCGGCGTAACCGGACCAAGAGCCTCAGGAGCCAGGGTTGCAGGATGTGTTCGGGTGTGTGCCACGGTCCTTCCGCCAGATCTTCTTTACGCCGCAAAGTTAGCACACCCATCCTTGCCCGCGCAATTCCCCTGTTCCCCCAAAGTCACGCCTCAACACCCGTCATTCCGAGCGGAGCGAGGAATCTCTCTTCTATTTCTCTTTCTCTTCCCTCTGTGCCCTCTGTGTTCCTACCTCTGTGATCTCTGTGTTACCGTCCCTCTTCCTCTTCTCTGCGTTCCCTGTGGCACAGATACTCCTGTCTGTGCTCTTGGGTTCCTCTTCTCTGCGAACCTCAGCGTCTTCCGCCTCTCCGCGGTAACTTTTCTTTGTTTCCCGATCGCTGCTATCTTATCGCTGATAACCTTCTTGAGTTCTAAGTTGTAAGTATTAAGTGCTACGTTCGGAACTCGCGGATTCCACAGCAAGGTCGGCCTTTGCTTTACTGAAAACTTAAAACTGACAACTGAAAACTTCCCTCAACCCGCTCCCCCATGCACCCACTGCAAAATCGCCTGCCCCATCAGCACCACCGTCAGCGCAATCATCGCGACGGCCGTGATCCACGCCACCACATTGAACGCCAGCGTGTTCGTGTGCTCGCCCATCAAATCTTTCCGGTTCACTAGCAGCAGAATAAAAATCACCACAATCGGCAGCCACACGCCGTTGCCCACCTGCGAAAATATGAAAATCTTCCACAGCGGCACGTTCGGTATCAGCACGATCCCCGCACCCACCACGATCAGGATCGTGTACAGCCAGTAGAACGCCGGCGCCTCGCGGAATTTGTGGTCCAGCCCCGCCTCAAACCCCATCCCCTCGCAGATCACATGCGCCGTGGACAGCGGCAAAATCGTCGCCGAAAAGATCGACGCGTTCAGCAGCCCGAACGCGAACAAATAGCTCGCCCACCTTCCCGCCAGGGGCACCAGCGCCTTCGCCGCCTCCCCCGCGTCCGTAATATTCGTCAAGCCCGCCCGGTTCAACGTCGCCGCCGTGCACACGATGATGAAGAACACGATGACCATGCAACTGATACTCCCGACAAGCACATCCAGCCTCGCTTGCGGGTAGTGCCGCGGCCCCACCTTTTTCTCCACGAATGCCGCCTGCAAATAGAAAAACTGCCACGGCGCAATCGTGGTCCCCACCAACGCGGTCAGCGTGATCAAGTAGCTCACGTCAAAATGGATGCTCGGAATCACCGTCATCCGCGCCGCCAGCAGCCAGTCCGGCTTCGCCAGCAGTGCTGAGAACATGTAGGAGAGATAGAACACGCACAAAACCAGGAAAATGACTTCCACCTGGCGGTACGTGCCTTTCAACACCAGCACCCACACCAACAATGCCGCGATCGGCACCGCGATGTACTTGCTGATCCCGAAAAGCTGCATCGATGCCGCCACGCCCGCAAATTCCGCCACCACGTTTCCCAAATCCACCAGGAATCCCGTCACCATGACGAAAAATGTGGAACGGAACCCGAATTCCTCGCGGATCAGGTCGGAAAGACCTTTGCCCGTGATCACGCCCATCCGCCCGCACATCTCTTCCGTCACATACAGCGCGATCGTCATCGGGATCAGCGACCACAACAGCGTGTACCCCAGCGAACTCCCCGCCTGCGTGTACACCGCGATGCCGCCCGCGTCATTGTCCACGTTGGACGTGATGATTCCCGGCCCGATCACTGCAAGGAGTAGCGCGACGCGCCGTCGCCACGACCTCCCGCGCGAGAAAAAGGCAATCGTCCTCCCGCGCATCTGGTCAATCGTCTTGTTGATCAATCCCAGCTTCATCGCCGCCAACCACTTTCTCTTTCCTCTTCTAAAGCCGAAAACTCCATTCCGTCATTCCGAACGAAGTGCGGAATCTCTCTTCTTCTCTTCTTCTCTTCTTCTCTTCCTCTTATCTCTGTGCCCTCTGTGTTCTTTCCTCTGCTTGCCCTGAGCATTTTTTTTGCGAAGGGTGACCTCTGTGTTACCGTCCCTCTTTCTTGCCGTTCTCTTCGCTTCCGGATCTCTGCCGGGTGCCCCAGGCACGGAGTTTGTGCCTGAGTCTTGGGTTCCTCTTCCCTCTTCTCTGCGCTCTCTGAGACCTCTGTGTAATCTTTCTTCCCCTCACCTCCCCACCAACCCGTCTCCTGATCGCTGGTATCTGATCTCTGATCACTCAAAACTGAAAACTTATAACTGACAACTCCTTCCCCCGCTACGCCTTCACCAACCGCGACACCACGTCATCCACCGTCACCGTCCCGATCGGCCGCTTCTCCTCATTCACCACGCTCAGCATCCGCAAATTGTATTTATCGAACAGCTCAAACACATCCTTCTCGCTCGCATCCGACGTCACGCTCACCAGCGGCTCCGTCTTCATCTCCCTCATGCGCTGTTCCCCCGGCGCCAGCAGCATCCGCGCCACCGGCACCGTTCCCGAAAATTGCGCCGCTTTGTCGATCAGCACAACCGTATCCAACTGTTCCAGGTTCAACTCCTGCGTCCGCATCCACTCCAGCACTTCCTCCCGCGTGGAATCCTCGCTCACAAATACAAACTCCGTGTTCATCATCCCGCCAGCCGTTGACGGATCGAACGCCAGCAGCTCCCGCACCTCGTCCGCCTCCTGGTTCGGCATCTCTTCCAGGACTCCCTCCGACGCCTCCTTTGACAAATCTGCCAGCAGGTCCGCCGCCGCGTCTGGCGCCATCTCTTCGATGATGTCCGCCGCCTTTTCCGGATCCAGCTTTTCCACGATCTGCGTCGTCAGCCGCTCATCCAGTTCCGCCAGCACTGCCGCCGCCGTCTCTTCATCCAGCGAGGCGATAATTCCCTGCCGTTCCGCCGCCGAGAGCTCCTCCATCATCTCCGCCAGGTCCGCCGGGTGCAGGTCTTCCAGCTTTTCGTGCGTGATCCGCAATTTCACCCGGCGTAGCGGGTCCGGCTCGATCAGGTTCACAAACTCCCACCGGATCGACCGCTGCGGCAGCTTGCTCTGCAGCCTCCGCACCATGGCCGCCGGCGCCACTCCCTGTAACAGCCGCCGCACCGCCCCCGGCAAGCCCACATCCACCTGCGCGATGCGCAGCTCCACGTTGCCATTCGTCCGCAATTCCGCCAGGTCCACGTCATTCACGCGCACCACTTTGCGCCCCGCGGTATCGATGATCTGCTGGTCCAGCAAATCCTTCCGCACCGCCAGCCACCCCTCATTGGGCTCATATGCCGCCAGCGCCCGCTCGCTTACGTTCAATTGGATCCGCCCGGGTTCCACCGCGGACACCTGGTCATGCCGCGCCACCAGCGGCTGAAATCGTCCGCGCGAAATCAGGAAGTGCGAGATGCGGTTCGGCTGCTCCGCCGGTTCCACAAAAAACTCGCGCACGCGCCCGACATAGTTTCCCTGAACGTCGTACGCCTGCGCCCCCATCAATTCCGTTGCATACAGCATCGCGCCCCCTCCTTTCTCCTGGGCCTTCCCCTGTAGCTCAGGTCTTCAGGCCTGAGGTCTTCTCTGGGGTTGCTCCCGCTTTCTGTAGCGTCCGCCTTCTGTGGCGGGCGCCTTTCTCTTCTCTGTTTCTTTCTCTTCTCTGTTTCTTTCTCTTCTCTGTGCCCTCTGTGTTCTTCCCTCTGTGACCTCTGTGTTACCGTCCCTCTTCTCTCAGCCCAAAAAACAAAAAAGCCGCAAGTCGTTACGACCGGCGGCGGATCAACACAATGCTGCTGTAACGCAACCCTTAGCCGGCGGCGAATCCTCCTTGTGCTACAACCCTCACGAGACCTTCGCGGTGCTCGCCCCTTTGGCCATTCCACACCGGGGCCGACCCCGAAAAACTCGCGGGCTTAGCGGTCAAGTGGCTGAGACTCCCCCTAATCCATCTAGGGTGAGGTTCGAGTTCGCTGGACGCGCTCATTACAGAGAATTCACTCCGAATCCAGTGATAAACCTGACCTTTCCCCTTGTCAACAGAAGAATCGCTATTTCGCAAAAAAAAATTACCTGACCCCGCCGCAATCCACTTTCCCCAGCGCGGTAGGCGCGCACCGCTCCACCCCGCCCAATGCGTACGCCGTCATCCTATCCGTAGCCCGCGCCTCCTCTTCTCTGCGAATCTCTGCGTTCTCTGCGCCGGCGTTTACCCCGACCCAGTCGGAGCGTTATCTCTTCTTCCTCTTTGCCTTCCTCTGTGCCCTCTGTGTTCTTCCCTCTGCCTGCCCTGAGCATTTTTTTCTTGCGAAGGGTGACCTCTGTGTTACCGTCCCTCTTTCTTGCCGTTCTCTTCGTTTCCCGACCACTGCTTGCGGATGACCTTCCCCCGCGCCCTCCGTGACCGTTTCTGTTCCTTCCTTACTTAAAACTGAAAACTTACAACTTAAGACTTCTTCCCCCCAAACACCATATCCCCCGCCGCCACCCCCCTCCTCCGGCAATCCTCCACATACAGCACCAAATAATTCTTCACAATGTAGTCCTTCGTCCCATGCCCCAACTCCTTCGCCGCACGGTCAATCGCCTCTCCCGGCCCCTCCAGCTCCAGAAACGTTCCCACCGGCGTCTCGTCCAATTCCAGCAGCAATCCTTGCGCCCACCTCACCCATCCTGGCAACCGGTATGTCGTCCGGTACTTTTCATACCGGAACCAACCTCGCAGCCCCAGTCCCTCGAAGATCTTCTGCAACCCCGCCGCATCCGCCAGCACCACTTCTATCTCCTGCCGCACTTTGTAACGCCGGTCCCGCACCGAGGGCGCCGCCTCCCCCATCGCCAATTTCTCCGGCGGGCTCTTGAACGTCAGCACCACCCGCGGCGCGCCTTTCCTCGCTTTCCCGCGCTTCCCGCCCTCCGGTGTTTCCGTGCGAATACGCAGCAATTGCCCATGCTTCGCCAGCCCGCCCTGGGGCGTATCAAAAATCAAATTCATCTCGTGGACGCGCCCGCTACCCGGCCCCACCAACTGCGCCCCCATCCTCTTCAGCGTCCGCCGCAATGCCCGCACGTCCTCAAAGCGCAGCTTAATCTCAGTCTCGTATCCCATCCCTATCTCCTCACCCTTCCACTCTTCCACCCTTACACTCTTTAACTCGTCGCACCTCTTCCCGTCCTCCGCGAACTCTGTGGCACAGACACTCTTGTCTGTGGTCTTGGGTTTCTCTTCTCCCCTCGGGTACCCCAGGCACGGAGTGTGTGCCTGGGTCTTGGGTTTCTCTATCCTCTTCTCTGTTCTTCCCTCTGTGTCCTCTGTGTTCCTATCTCTGTGACCTCTGTGTTACCGTCCCCTTTTCTCTTTCTCTTCGCTGCGATCTCTGCGTCCTCCGCGACCTCTGCGTAATTCTTTTCTTTCCTTTGCCCGGACTCTTCAACTTTCAACTCTTGACTCTTCAACCTCTTCTTCCTTGTTTCCTAATCGCTGATAACCCTCTTCGCTTCACTTAAGACTGAAAACTGACAACTTACAACTTTTCCTCCCCCGCCCCCTTTGCCCCAATCCCATTCTCGGTTACGATAACCCTCTTAGGCCTTCCCACAACACGACCCATGTCACACGACCCTCCATCCTTGGCGGCTTCCCCACTGCCCGAAGGCAATTCCGGCACATTCTCTCACCCCCCCGTCGCCCCCCGGGAACCCGTCGAGCACGTCATTCACGGTGACCGCCGCGTGGACCAGTACGCCTGGCTCCGCTACAAAAACGACCCCCGTGTCGCCGCCTACCTCCAGGAAGAAAACGCCTTCGCCGACGCCTTCCTCAAACCTTCCGAGTCCTTTCAGGAAGCCCTCTACCAGGAAATGCTCGGCCGCATTCAACAGACCGACCTCAGTGTCCCCTACCTTCTCCGTGGCTACTCCTATTACACCCGCACGGAAGAGGGCAAGCAGTATCCAATCTACTGTCGCAAACAGGAATATCCTTCACCTGAAGCGGACGCTGCCGGCTCTCCCTCCGAGGAAATCCTCCTCGACCTCAACGTTCTTGCCGAAGGCCACCCCTTCCTCGGCCTTGGCTCCTTCGACGTCAGCGACGACAATCGCCTCCTCGCCTACTCCACGGACAACACCGGCTTCCGCCAATTCGTCCTCGAAGTCAAGGATCTCCACACCCGCGAACTCCTTCCCCTCCGCATCGAGCGCGTCACCAGCGCCGCCTGGGCCGCCGACAATCTCACCCTCTTCTATGTCGTTGAAGACGAAGTCTCCAAGCGCTCCCACCGTCTCTACCGTCATGTCCTCGGTTCCGGCCTCCCCGACGCCCTCCTTTACGAGGAAATTGACGAGCGCTTCCGCATTGATATCGAGCGCACCCGCAGTGGCGCTTACCTTCTCCTCGTCTCCAATAGCCACACCGCCAGCGAAATCCACTTTCTCCGCGCCGATCAACCCTCCGGCGAATTCCGCCTCATCGCGCCGCGCGAGGAGGATCACGAATATTACGTCGATCATCATCCCGGCAGCAGCGCAGACCCCGCCGGCGGCATCTTCTTCATCCGCACCAACAGCGCGGGCCGCACCTATCGCTTGATGACCGCGCCCGCCTCCGACCCGTCCCGTTCCCGCTGGCACGAAGTCATTCCCAACCGCCCCGGCGTCATGCTCTCCGCCGCCGAAGCCTTTCGCACCCATCTCGTTCTCTTCGAGCGCGAAGACGGCCTCCCCTACCTTCGCATCGTGGACCTCACGCGCCCTGCTCCTTCGGCCCTCGCCGCTTCAAGCCGCATCGCATTCGCCGAGCCCGCTTACAACGCCACCCTCGGCGCCAATCCCGAATTTGACACCTCCCACGTCCGCTTTCACTACGAATCCTTCATTACTCCGCGTTCCGTGTTCGACTACGATCTCCACACCGGCCAACGCATCCTTCGCAAACAGCAACCTGTACTCGGCGGTTATGACCCCACCCTCTACGGCAGCGAGCGCCTTCACGCCACTGCCCCCGACGGCACGCAAATCCCCCTCTCCGTCGTCTATCGCCACGGCACCCCTCGCGATGGCAGTGCCCCGCTCCTCCTCTATAGCTACGGCAGCTACGGCCTCTCCATGCCCGTCTCCTTCAGCTCCAATCGCGTCAGCCTCCTCGACCGCGGCATCATCTTCGCCATCGCCCACGTCCGTGGTGGCGGCGAACTCGGCAAGCCCTGGCACGACGCCGGCCGCATGCACCACAAGCTCAACACTTTCACCGATTTCATCGCTTCCGCCGAATATCTCATCGCCGAAAAATTCACCTCCAGGGAAACCCTCGCTGCCGAAGGCGGCAGCGCCGGCGGCCTCCTCATGGGCGCTATCGCCAACATGCGCCCCGATCTTTTCCGCATCATCATCAGCCACGTTCCTTTCGTGGATGTCCTCAACACCATGCTCGACGCCTCTCTACCCCTCACCGTCGGCGAATATGAGGAATGGGGCAACCCTCTCAAGGAAGACGACTATTTCTACATGAAATCCTACTGCCCCTACACCAACCTCGCCCCCAAGGACTACCCCGCCATGCTCGTCAAAACCGCCCTCAACGACAGCCAGGTCATGTACTGGGAGCCCGCTAAATACGTTGCCAAACTCCGCACTCTCAAAACCGACACGAATCTCCTCCTCCTCGAAACCAATATGGGCGCGGGCCACGGCGGCGCCAGCGGCCGCTACGATTACCTCCGCGAAATCGCCTTCGACTACGCCTTCCTCCTCTCCCAACTCGGCATCCGTTCCTAACCCGTGGCACACTCACTCCTGTTTACCCTGCTTGCCCCGATCTTCGAGGGGAGCTTCGAAGGGACTGTGCTCTTGGGTTTTCCTTTCTAACACCTCCCAACTCTGAACTTGAGGGTGCCCCACCCTTTGCGCTCCTCAACAAAGGGTGGGCTCCTACGATCGAAAGTCTCGCTCTTTCTGCTCTTCGGGTTTGATTTCCTCTTCCCTCTGCGCCTATGCGTCATCGGTTTCCCCGGCAATCCAAACTTGTCATCCCGCCTGCCCTGAGCGGAGCCGAAGGGACTGCAGCGGCCCGATTTTCTCCGGCGCGCCGTTTTCTGGCGCGTCGGGCCGCGGAGTGGAGGGATCTGCTTTTCTCTTCCTTTGTGCCCTCTGTATTCCTATCTCTGTGATCTCCGTGATACCGTCCTTCTTTGCCTCTTTGCAGGGTGCCGGCTTCCCCAGCCACGGCGTGTGTGCCTGGGTCTTGGGTTCCTATTTTCCCTTTTCCATTTTCTTCCTTCTCTTCTCTCCGAACTCTGTGTCCTCTGTGTTCTCTGTGGCCTCTGCGTAATCTTCCTTCCTTCTTTCCTTCTTTCCTTCCTTCCTTCTCTCTTTCTTTCTCTGTGTCCTCTGTGTTCTTATCTCCGTTAACTCTGTGTTACCGTCCCTCTTCGCCTTCCTTTACCTCCTTCACTTCCTCGCTTTCCTTTCCCTCCTTCCCTGCGATACGCTCTATTCCAAGGAAGACTCGCGCGCGCATTACTGAAAACTTAAAACTGATAACGTATAACTTTCCATGTCCGAACCCGCCACCCCACTCATGCAGCAGTACCACGCGGTCAAATCCCGCTACCCCCATGCCCTCCTCCTCTTTCGCCTCGGCGATTTCTACGAACTTTTCTACGAAGACGCCATCATCGCCGCGCGCGAACTCCAAATCACCCTCACCTCCCGCAATCGCGAAAAAGGCCAACCCATTCCCATGTGTGGCGTCCCCTACCACGCCGCCGATGGCTACCTCGCCAAGCTCATCCGCGCCGGCTTCAAAGTCGCCATCTGCGAACAGATGGAGCAGCCCGGCCCCGGCAAAAAGCTCGTTCGCCGCGAAGTTTCCCGTGTCATCACTCCCGGCACGGCCACCGATATCGCCGTTCTCGACGCCCGCGAAAACAATTTCCTCGCCGCCGCTTCCCACAACGTCGTGCAATCCACCATCGGCCTCGCTCTCGTGGATCTCTCCACCGGCGAATTCCTCGCTACCGAATTCACCGGCGCTCGCGCCGAAGAATCCCTCCGCGAGGAACTGCAGCTCCTTCGCCCCCGCGAAACCCTGCTCCCCCGCCCGCAACAACTCTTTGAAACCGCGAAAACCTCGCTCCTCGATGGAGCCGGTGGCGTCGAAACCCGCCTCGAAGACTGGATCTTCCAGCGCGATTACGCCGAACGCATCCTCCGCGAACAGTTCGGCGTCGCCGAATTAACTGGCTTCGGCCTCGACGATCACCCGCAAGCGCAATCCGCCGCCGGCGCCATCATCCATTACCTTCGCGACAATGCCGCGCGTGGCGAAGGCGACGATGCCCCTAGCATCGAAGCCCTCCGCCACATCGACCGCATCCGTTACTACGAGCAGCACGACACTCTCGTTCTCGATCCCGTCACGGTCCGCAACCTCGAACTTCTCTCTCCCATCTTCACCGAAGAGACCAAGTCCACCGGCCCCACCACCCTCATCGCCGCCCTCGATTCCACTGTCACTGGCATGGGCGCGCGCCTCCTGCGTTCCTGGATGCTCCGCCCGCTCATCGATCCAGACGCCATCGCCGCCCGCCTCGAAGCCGTTGAACATCTCCTCAAGCAAACCGTCGTGCGCGGTGAAATCCGCAAGGAGCTGCGCGGCATCCAGGACCTCGAGCGCCTCACCAGCCGCATCACTCTCGGCCTCGCCAGTCCCCGCGAACTCCTCGCCCTCCGCAAATCCATCGCGCAATTGCCCGTTCTGAAAAAGTTCCTCACCCCGCCTCAGTCCGGTGGCAGCGACCTCATCCGCATCCTCTTCGAGGAAATCGACGAGCTCGCCGATATCCGCGAACGCCTCGAAAAAGCCCTCTCCGACGAGCCGCCCGCCGTCGCCACCGAACCCGGCATCATCCGCTCCGGCTATCACGCCGAACTCGACGAGCTCCGCAATCTCAGCCAGCACAGCAAAACCATCATCGCCTCCATGGAAGAGCGCGAGCGCAAGCGCACCGGCATCAACTCCCTCAAAATCCGCTTCAATCAAGTCTTCGGCTACTACATCGAAATCTCCAAGCCCAATCTCCCCAACGCCCCTGCCGATTACGAGCGCAAGCAAACCCTCGTCAACGCCGAACGCTTCACTTTTTCCGAACTCAAGGAATACGAGCGCAAAATCCTCGCTGCCGATGAACGCATCCTGGAAATCGAGCGCCAGCTCTTCATCGATCTCCGCTCATCCATCGCCGCGAAGGCCTCGCGTCTCCGCAAAACCGCCTCCGCCATCGCGCAACTCGACGTCCTCGCTTCCTTCGCCAAGCTGGCTGCCGACCGCAACTACATCCGCCCCGAATTCAATTCCACCGGCGAACTCCTCATCGTCGCCGGACGCCATCCCGTCATCGAGGAATTGCTCAAACAAAAAGGCGAGCGCTTCGTTCCCAACGATCTCTGCTTCGAGCCTGGCCGCCAGCAGTTGCTCCTCATTACCGGCCCCAACATGGGCGGCAAATCCACCTACCTCCGCCAGGCCGCTCTGATTGTCCTCATGGCGCAAATGGGTTCCTTCGTTCCCGCGCGCCAGGCTCGCCTTCCCATCACCGACCGCATCTTCACGCGCATCGGCGCCAGCGATAATCTCGCCCGCGGCCGCTCCACTTTTCTCGTCGAGATGAGCGAGGTCGCCACCATCCTCCACCACGCCACTCCCTCCAGCCTCGTTCTTCTCGATGAAGTCGGCCGCGGCACCGCCACCTTCGACGGCCTCTCCATCGCCTGGGCCGTCGTCGAGCATCTTCAGAAAAACACGCGCGCGCGCACCCTTTTCGCTACGCATTATCACGAACTCACCGAACTCGCCGAACTCCTCCCTACCGTGAAAAACATTCATGTCTCCGTCAAGGAAACTCCCAACGAAATTATTTTCCTGCGTCGCGTCGAGCCCGGCAGCGCCGACAAAAGCTACGGCATCGAAGTCGCTCGCCTCGCCGGACTTCCTCGTAGCGTCATCGAACGTGCCCGCGAAGTCCTTAAGCGCCACGAGCAAAGCGAGCACGAGCTCAGCGAAACCCTTAGTCCCGGTGCCGCCGAACCCGGCCACTCCAACGGCCACCAATCCGTTATGTTCACCCCGCTCGATCGCGCCGTCCTCGAACGCCTCCGCGCCGCCAATCTCGACGACCTCAAGCCTCTCGACGCCCTCAATCTCCTGGCCGACCTGAAAAAACAAATCTCTTGACTCAGTGGCACAGTCACTCCTGCTTGCCCTGAGCTTCGAAGGGACTGTGCTCTTGGGTTCCTCTCTTCCGTCGGGTGCCCCAGGCACGGAGTCTGTGCCTGGGTCTTGGGTTCCTCTTTCTTCTTTTCTCTTTTCTGTTTTCCCTTTTCTCTTCTCTTCGCCTTTCTCTGTGCTCTCTGTGTTCTTTCCTCTGTGCCCTCTGTGATACCGTCCTTCTTCTCTTCTCCCCTCTCCTCCCGCATCTGTGCTAAAAACTAAATTACATGCCCACAAAACCTCTTCTCCTCCTCGGCTTAATGTCCGGCACTTCCGCCGACGGCATCGAAGTAGCCCTGGCCAAAGTCAACGCCAACGCGTCACCCAAACTCCTGGCCCACACCACGCTCCCGCTCCCCTCCGCACTACGCGCCGAAATCCTCCGCATCGCCGAAGGTGCTCCCGCCTCCGCGGCCCAAATCTCCCAACTCAATTTCCGCCTCGGCCACACCTTCGCCGAAGCCGCCTTAGCCGCCCTCCGCCAATTCCGCATCCCCGCATCCCGCATCGCCCTCATCGGCAGCCACGGCCAAACCATCTTCCACCAAGGCCGCCCCCTGCCCTTCCTCGGCCACCCCACCGCCTCCACGCTGCAAATCGGCGAGCCCGCCATCATCGCCGCGCGCACCGGCATCACCACCGTCGCCGACTTCCGCCCCGCGGACATCGCCGTCGGTGGCCAGGGCGCTCCTCTCGTTCCCTATGCCGACTATCTCCTCTACCGCCACCCCAAACTCGGCCGCGTCTCTCTCAATCTCGGCGGCATCGCCAACATCACCGTCATCCCTGCGGGCGCCAAGCCCGCGCAAGTCTTCGCCTTCGATACCGGACCCGCCAACATGCTCATCGACGCGCTCGTCGCACATTTCACCCACGGCCGCCGCCTTTTCGACAAAAACGCCCACCTCGCCCGCAAAGGCCGCGCCATTCCCGCGCTTCTTGACGAACTCCTTCGCGATCCCTATCTCCGTCAACCGCCGCCAAAATCCACCGGCCGCGAATACTACGGTACCGCTTACACGCACAAAGTTCTCGCCCTTGCCAAGAAACACCGCGTTCATCCCAACGATCTCCTTCGCACCGTCACCCTCTTCACCGCGCTCTCCGTAGTGGACGCCCTCCACCGCTTCGTGCTTCCCAAAATCAAAATCCACCAACTCATCGTCTCCGGCGGTGGCGCGCACAATCCGCTCATCATGGCGCAACTCGCCGCCGCCCTGGCCCCCATCGAAGTTTTCCCCTCCTCCCAACTCCGCATTCCCGAAGACGCCAAGGAAGCCTACTCCTTCGCCCTCCTCGCTTACGAGAACTGGCAGCTTCGCCCCGCCAATCTCCCCTCCGCCACCGGCGCCCGCCGCCCCGCCATCCTTGGTAAAATCTCCTATGCCCCGCCCCGCTGACCGTTTCTTCTTCTCTCCACGCCGTTCTCCGTGTCCTCTGCGTTCCTATCTCTGTGTCCTCTGTGTTACCGTCCCTCTTCTCTTCTCTGTTCTCCTCCTCTCCTCCTGCTCCCGCCCTCCATCCGACCCTTCCACCGTCGTCTTCGTCATCGAATCCAATCCCGCCAACCTCGATCCCCGCTTCGGCTCCGACGCGCAATCCCAGCGCCTCTCCGCTCTGCTCTTCGACGGCCTCGTCGAACGCGACGCCGAAATGAATCTCCACCCCGACCTGGCCGAATCCTGGGACACGCCCACTCCCCTCACCTACATCTTCCATCTCCGCAAGAGCATCTCCTTCCACGATGGCCGCCCCGTCACCTCCTCCGACGTCAAATCCACCATCGATTTCATGCGCAACCCCGCCAATCGCTCCCCCAAGCGCGGCGCCTTCCGCATGATCGCCAGCATCGCAGCCCCCGATCCGCATACCGTCATTTTCCTTCTCAACGAACCCTCTGCCTCCTTCCTCTGGAATCTCGAGCGTTCCGCCGTCGGCATCATTCCCGCCGATGCCCCCGCCGATTTCTCCCGCCATCCCATCGGTAGCGGCCCTTTCCGCTTCGTCAGCCAGGTGCAAGACGACGCCGTCATCCTCGAAAGCAATCCCAACTATTTCCGCGGCGCTCCCAAACTCCACAAACTCATCTTTCGCATCGTTCCTGACACCATCGTCCGCGCCCTCGAACTCCGCAAAGGCAGCGCCGATCTCGAGCTCAGCTCTCTCTCCCCGGACATGATTCCTGTCCTCGCCCGCCAACCCGCTCTCCTCGTCTCTCAGCGCCCCGGGACAAACTTTGACTATCTCGGCATCAATATGGAAGACCCCATCCTCTCCAAGCGCGCAGTCCGCCAGGCCCTCGCTTACGCCACCGACCGCGATTCCCTCATCAAATATCTTCTCCACGAGGAAGCCCGCAAAGCCAACAGCCTCCTTCCTCCCAATCACTGGGCTTACGATGCCACCACGCGCCAATATAACTACGACCCCGCGCAAGCCGAAAAACTCCTCGACGCCGCGGGCTATCCCTGCAAGGCCGACGGCACCCGCCTGCATGCCACGCTGAAAATTTCCACCGTAGAGCAGGCGCGCTTAATCGGCGCCGCCCTTCAGGATCAATGGAAAAAGGTGGGTATTTCGCTGGAAGTCCGCCCTCTCGAGATCGCCACGCTCTTCGCCGATCTCGCCAAAGGCAGTTTTCAAATTTCTTATTTACGCTGGGTAGGAGCCAACAACGATCCCGATGTCTTTGAACTGG
>Ga0326728_10011094_pt1 | contig 20740 bp, 11 predicted proteins | sample MB3enrmetagenome_FD_207602 | JGI IMG/M metagenome (GOLD analysis project Ga0326728, IMG submission 207602) | Lab enriched peat soil microbial communities from McLean, Ithaca, NY, United States - MB31MN | ecosystem: Environmental > Terrestrial > Soil > Wetlands > Peat | place: USA: New York... | reverse complement strand
TTCGGATATTAGCTGTCGCTCGACCATCATCTGTGTGGCGATGCCGGCATGATCGGTGCCGGGCAGCCACATGGCGCGGCGGCCGCTCATGCGACGCCAGCGGACGAGGATGTCCATCTCCGTCTGGTTGAGCATGTGGCCCATGTGCAGCCGGCCGGTGACGTTGGGCGGCGGCAGCAGGATGGTGTACGGTTCACCTTTTCCGGCGGCGTCAGCGGAGGGCGTGGGTTGGGCGAAGAGCTTCTCGCGCACCCAGTATTCAGCCCAGTGATCTTCAATGATGGCTGGGTCGTAAGCTTTGGGCAGGTCGTGAGGCATGTTTTTCTTGGGCGAGTCGCCGATGGACTGCGTAAAACCATCTTGCAGCGAGGGTTTTGCGCAAAGAGACCCTACCTCACTTTAGCAGATGCGCGGCGCATGGCCGGCCCGGAAGGACGAGGAGCGCCGTGCTCATCCCCAAGACTCATTGACCTACGTGCATCTACGGCAGGCGCAACAATGCGACGCTCCTTTACTCGCGCTATTGCAGGTTGAACTTGTAGCCATGCGCCTCATCCTTCCAGGGCGTATGCTGCGTTCCGGCATCGGAGGCCAGGGGCCGCTGGCTGAAGGGCGGAATCGTGCCGGCGTGGACGCGATGTAACCGTTTCAATGTTTCTTTGGCGGCGGAGACCAGCTCGGGATAGGCGCGATCGGTGACATCGAGGAAGCCGATGTTGTAATTTTCGCCATCCATGCGCCCGGTAACGGACTCATCGACGCCGGTGAACCAGCCCGCGCCCACAAATCCGGAAAGCGCCGCGGCCTGCTCGACAAAATAGCGGTAAGCCACGCCGCGTTCCTTCTGGTCGCGCACCTGCACCAGGCCCGCGCCGAGGCCGCCGGCGGGAACGCCAAAATGAAATTCGCCGAGAATGACCGGACGACCGGAGAGTTCGTATGCCTGCTTGATCTGCCGGGTGGGCTCGTACTCGTAGACGTTCAAGCTGTAGACATCAAAGACGCGCGCGGTTTTGACAACATAATCGGGCAGGTCTCCGCCGAAACGGATGCCGAGATTGAGGTGATTGGGATCGTACTTTTTGAGTGCCGAGCCCGCCATGGCAAGATATTTTTCGAAGGCAGAGACAACAAATTGACGGCGGCGTTCCGGCGTGTCTCCCTGAGCGAGAAATTTCTTGATCTCGCGCTGCATGGCGGAGGGCGGCCCGGCGAGAACCATGTCAACAACTTCCGACTCGCGACCCGGCCAGGGCGGCTCATTGCCGATAAAATAGCCAATCAGCCAGGGATCATCTTTGCGCGGCGTGAGTTGAGCTTTGGCGCCTTCTTCCAGGAATTGGGCAAACTCATCCGAGTAAACATCGGGCATTCCCAGATACATTTGGATTTTGCTGGCGCTGCCGCGCGGGAGGGTGTTGAAGTAAGCGAGATACGGAATGCGGCGCTGGGTGGTCATGCCGCGAGAGACGATGCTGGTCAAGCCCCAACCCTGGGCGCGCCGCACCTCCATCTCGGCGGCCTTGGTTGGCCACTCCGGACCGTAGCGGCGGAAGAGATTCCAATTGCGGAAGGCAGCAAACTTTTCGTCCGATGGCGACATGCCGCGATAGAAAGGGGCCTCGCGGGAGACTTCCGGCGGCGGGAGCGCTTTGTAATAGCTTTCGCGGCCTGAAACCCGCGTTTCCGCGCCCCCGGTGCCCATGCCCGGCACGGCCATGGAAAGAAATAAGTGGCCATCGGGGTCAACGAACCACCACTTGCCGTCGATCTGTTCCACGCGGAAGAAACCTGTAGCTTTGGCGTGGGTCGACTTATAGCCGCTGTACTGGCAGTAATCGAAAGCGTTGGGCGTGAAGCTTTTAACTTCGTTGGCCCAATCCTGTTGCAGTTGCTGAAGGCTGGTGATCTTTCTGGTCCAATCGGCATAAATCCACTGGCCATATTCATCAATGACGGGCAGTTTTTCGAGAAATTCCGAGCCGGGGTCATCTCGGGCCAAACGGATGGAGCGGATTTCGATCACCGGATGATTGAGGGGATGATCCATCATGAAGGCCAGCGCCTGGACTTTATTAATAGGGCCAAAGGGGCCCCAAATCGAGAGCCAGTAGGAATGAAAAGGATGATTGGTTGCCGATGCCAGGTCGAAGCCGGATTGATCTTGTCCCTGGAAAAATTTCAACGGGACCGCGGCGCGGAACCATACATTCTGGCCGATGGGCTGGAAACCGAGGCGACGGACACCTGTCTTGTCCTGAATGATCAGATGAAAGCGTTGCGGAGTGGTGGTTCGCATCTCCAGAACGAGATAATCGTAGGCGGACCAATCCGCGGGAATGTCAGGGCCAAGATCTTTGAGGGTGAGCTTTTCGACGGCCTCGGGTTTCTCGAAGACGAGGCGCCAGGGTTGCGCGTTGGCCATAGCGCCCAGCGCAAGAATGGACAGGATCATGGCTGCTTTCATTAAATAAGCTCCCTATGAAAGCGCTTTTCGCGCCTCGGTGGTATTTTACATGGCTTCAAACTATCCAATACGTTGGTGCGCCGCACACGGCGTTTTCCACCTCAGTGGACAGAAATACCTGCTCCATTTTCGCGAGGAGTTGAATTGCAAGTCGTGCAATGAAGGCAATGATTTGCGTCCGGTTCTCCTGAGAGTAATATGGTTGCAAATTCTATTTCAGCACCTTACGGCGCTAGAGGGATGGTTTCGCCATGACGAACCGGTTGCTTGTTGCTGGGTTGTGGGCTGGACTCGCGCTTGTCGGCGGACAGGCTGTCTCAGCGCAAACCACGCTGAAGGCTGAATCTTTTGGCGTCAACGAGGCCAGGGCCCGCGCCATTCTGGGCGAGGGGTCAATTCGCTTCGAGTTGCCGCTGAGCAGTCCGGCTGTTGCCGGTGAGCGCGCTGTCGCCTGGTTGCTCTCGCCTGCGAATGTTGCATCGGGCGAAACCTCCGTTGCTTTGCACGAAGGCAGCCGCACGGCCACGCTCACACTGCCGTGGCCGAAGGATCAGCACGGTTATGCGGTCAGTGAGGTCGGCTGGTACCGCATTGCGTACAGAATTGAGGTGAACGGAGCGCCGGCAGCGCATGGCGTTTTGGCGGTGGGCGTAATTGCCTCCAACCTGATGGCGCTACGGCTGGCACGACCGGAGAAGCTCGTCGCCGGAAAGCCGCTGAGCGTGCGGGTTTACGCCGGCAATCCCATCACGCGCGCGCCCTACGGCGCAGTGCGTCTACAGGCGACGCTGGTGCTCGATGCTACAAAGACAAAAGCTGACAAGAGCAAGATTTCGGAGCGGACTACGGTTCGGACGGCCGTGACTGGTGTTTCAGGCGAGGCGATCTTCAACTTCCCAATCAAAGTTGAACCGGGGCAGGGCGCCACGCTCACGGTGATTGGCACATTAACCGGCGCGCGCGGGATTGACTCGGGCATTCGGGGTGTGGTGAGCGCGCATGCCCAGGCAACCATCAAAGTTGATCTGAAGACCACCAACCGGACCGTGATCCACATTGAAACCGACAAACCGCTGCACAAACCCAGCGAAACGGTGCATTTGCGCGCGCTGGTTTTTGGCGACGATGGCCGTGCCTCGGCTGACAAGGCAATCACGCTGACCATCAAAGACCCCGACAACAAGACGTTGCTCGAAGTTCCTCTGACCACCAACCACTTCGGTATCGCCGCCTACGACTGGAAGACCGGAACGCAAATTGCCACCGGAGAGTACGAAGCGAAATTCGAGTTGGATGACTCCGATTCCGACAACTACGTCAGCTCGGCAATTCGCATTCAGCGTTATGAGCTTCCGGAGTTTGCCGTCTCCGTGGCCATGGATCACGGCTACTATCTCGATGGCCAAACGCCGATGGCGCACATTCACGCGAGCTATCTTTTTGGCAAACCGGTTGCTGGTGGCTCACTGCGCGTAGTTCGCGCTGAAGATCGTCAATGGAATCCGAAGACACGAAAGTATGAAGAGCAGGAAAGCGCAGAGCAGAGCGCGACGCTTGACGCCAACGGTGATGCGGAGATTCACCTGGATGTGAAGAAAGATTTTGGCGATTTCAAGGATCGCGAATATGAACACTTCACCGATATTCGCTATCGCGCCATTGTGACCGACGCGACGACGGGGCGCAGCGAGCCGCGCAACTTCACTGTCCGGCTCACGCGCTATCCGGAGCACATTTATCTGCGCTGGATGGGCGGCAACGAGCGCGAAGGCGACTATCTGATTTCGACCAGTTATGCGGACGGGGCGCCGGCGGCCTGCAAGGTCACGCTGGATTGGATGGACGATGAATCGCATCCTACACACGCCGTGACGGTAGCCACCAACCGCTACGGCCTGGCCAAAGTGCATCTGCGCTATCCCGCATCGACTCTAAAGAAGGATCAATACGGCGATAACTCCAGCGTTAATCTTCGCCTGACCGCGCGCGACCACGAAGAGCGCACTTCGATTTTTGACGACACGGTGAACCCAGGACTCGCGGAGAGCATCTGGATTACAGTTACACACACCATGCTAAAGCCCGGCCAGTCTATCGAGGCATTGCTGCACGGGCCTATGGGCAGCGTCATCGACGTGGAAGCGCTCACGAAAGACGGAATCATCGTCCACCAGCGGATGCGAATGCATAGCGCGGAGGAATCTTTTACCATTCCGGCAAGCGATGCGTTTCATGGATTGATTGCCCTGCGGGCTTATTCGATGAACAGCGACACGGAGGGCTATGAATGGTATAACTCCACCGGATACAAGGCGGTTCTTTATCCGGAAGACCGGGAATTGAAATTGCGCCTGACCGGTTTGCGCTCCTCTTACACGCCAGGCGCTGAGGTTGTTGCCGGAGTTGGCCTGCATGATGCGGCGGGCTCGCCTGCGCCGGGCGCGCTGGGCGTTGCGGTGATTGATACAGCCGTGGAGCTGCGCGCGGAAACCGAGGCTGAGGCGAACGAGCACTGGTACGGCTGGTCATGGTGGAATCGGGGATCGAATGTGGGCGGCGTGACGCGAGCAACTCTGGACAAGACAGATATGTCGAAACCGGCGCCCGACGATCTCGATCTGGCTGCTGAAGCCGTACTTTTGGATGAGACCAGGCCGGGAATCCTAATTGAAGATAGCAACGACGATAGTGCGCGAGATGAGTACGAAGCCGAAATAAAGCGAATCGTGAAGCCTCTGGGCGAAGCTGTGCTCAAGGCTCGCGCGGAGCGGCTGCCCGCCACGCTTGATGCTGTTCAGCGCATCAGCCGCGCAGCCAAACTGGAGGATGCATTGCTGCTCGACTCCTGGAATACGCCGTACAAGGTCGCAACCAAAGTCGAGTGGCATGACGAGGTGGTCAGCCTGCAGAGCGCGGGGCCGGACAAGCGCTTTGGCACGGATGACGATTTCACTATCGAGCTGGCCCGGCGAAATTACTTTGCGCTGCCGGGCGAGCGGCTCGCCAATCTGGCGGCGGATGCGGCAAAAGCAGGACGGACATTGCCGGCAAATGAGGATGAACTGAAAACGCTGGCTCGCGCCGGAGGATTGGAGCTGGACAATACGCTCGATCCGCAAGGCAAGCCTTACCACTATGAAGTGAAGTTATGGCGGCGCAACTACACCATCCTTGTTTTTCCGCATGATGCGATTCTTCAGGATGGGCACTACTCCGGCGAGGCATGGAGCAGCCAGCCTATCGACTACTTTTCGAGCATTGAATCCCGCATGACGAGCGCAATCAACGACTGGACCAATGCAGGCAAGCTGTTTCCCGAGACCGAGACAGAGGCGCGGCAGGTGTTTGCCACGGCAGGAATCGATTTCGACGCGCTGCGTGATCCGCTCGGCCATCCCTTCCAACTGCGCATGACGCAGGTGCTGGCCTATACGCGCGTGGAGAAGGTGAAGGCCGCCGGCAGTGGCTTGGAGGCAAAAAGCAAAGCCGTAACGCACCTGATGCGCGCTCTGCAGATTGTGCGCTCAACCGGGAAGGCTGCCGGGGATGAGGCGCAGGAATTAGTAGCGCAGTTTTTGCATCCCGTCAGCGAGCAGAGCGGCAGCGATCTGAAGCCGCAGGCCGTCGATGCGGGAACATTCAAAGGCAACAGCGGCGCGATTGGGGGGACAGTCAGTGATGTAACAGGCGCGGTGATTGCCAAGGCAAAAGTCACGATAAAAACCAGCGGGGATATTCTTGTCGCCAGCGGAGAGACGTTGGAGAATGGCATGTACCTGATTGCCGATCTTGCTCCCGGCTTCTACTCCGTGGAGGTTTCAGCGCCCGGCTTCGTGCACTATGTGTTGCGAGAGGTTCATGTTTCTTCTGCTTCAATGACCACGGTGGATGTGACACTGAATGTTGGCGCTGCGGCGATGACGGTAGAGGTGTCGGCTGGAGCGCCGACTCTCGAGACGGCGAGTGCATCGATTAGTGGGAGAGATTTTTCGAACTTGGTATTACTAAAGCCAGGCGTCGTCGTCGCGGGCCGTAAGGTTATCGGACAGAATGGCCAAGCTACCATTTCTGAACCCACCTTCACGCCGCGCCTGCGCCACGTCTTTGAGGAGACAGCTTACTGGGCGCCTTCGCTGGAAACCGACGCCGCCGGCCGCGCCAGCCTTCACTTCAAGCTGCCCGACAGCCTGACCACCTGGAAACTGCATGCGCTGGCCTCAACTGTCGATGGCCGCATCGCGTCGCTGGACCAGACATTCAAGAGCTTCCAGCCATTCTTTGTCGATCTGGACGCGCCGCAAGTGCTGACCGTGGACGACGAGATCACGCTGCCGGTGAACCTGCGCAATTACACGACCCACAGCCTGGCGCTGCCGGTGACCGTAAAGCCTACGGACTGGTTCACTCTGCTGACCGCGTCAACGACACAAACAACAGTGGCCGCGAACGGGACAACACCGGTGCGCGTGGGCCTGCGCGCGACAAAAGTCGTCGAGGCTGGAGCGCTGCGCATCACCGCCGCCAACGCGCGCGAAGGCGATGCGGTGGAGAAGACCGTGCGCGTTCATCCCGACGGAGAGCCGCGCTCCGTCAATGAATCCCGGCTGCTGCGCGCGGGCACGATGACGCTCTCGCTCGATCTGCCCGACGATGCGATTCCTGGCTCAGTCCATGCGGAGCTGTTGCTTTATCCCAACCTTCGCGCCCATCTGATGCACTCGATGAAGGCGGTGCTGGAGCGGCCTTATGGCTGCGGCGAGCAGACTATCTCCTCCACGTATCCGAGCTTGCTCTTTGTGGAACTGCTGAAGGCCGCGAAGAGAACTTCGCCGATGGAGGCCGAGGCGCAGAGTTATCTGCAACAGGGCTACGACCGGCTGCTGGGCTACTTTGGCGCGGGCGGCGGAATTACTTATTGGGGCAGCCGCAGCGAGGCTCCCGACGCGGCGCTGACAGCTTATGGCATTGAATTTCTCACCGAGGCCCAGCCTTACGTCAAGGTGGATCAAAGCCGCATTGTCAGCGCAGTGAACTGGCTTGTTGAAAACCAGCAGGTAGACGGCAGTTGGAAGCCGCACTACGGCGAGACCAGCGCGGACCTCAACCTCTACGTGGCCGAGGTGCTGCATCGCACTCTGGTCAGCGATGCGCTCGCCGGCAACTCCACAAAGGATCTACGCGAGCGTGCTAACAAGGCAATCACTCGGGCGATTGCATGGGCGGCGAGCTCGGCGGCCGCGGTGCATGATCCCTACGCGAATGCGCTGAAGCTGCGGATGGCCGGCGACACAGCAACCGCTGACCGGCTGCGGGCCGAGCTGAGCCAGACTGCGGAGCACGACCGCAATGGCGCGCATTGGACCCGCCCCGGCTATTCACCCTTCTACGGTTGGGGCCACGCGGGCGAACTGGAAACCACTGCGCTGGTTCTGAGCGCGCTGAATTCGTCCAGTGACCAGGCGCTTCGGTATGAAGCGCTCTACTACCTGCTGCGCAGCCAGGACCGCTATGGCATCTGGTACAGCGGACAAGCCACCGTGCGCGTGCTGCAGGCGCTGCTGCCGTTGGCCATCGAGGAGACGAAAGCAAACGCCAACACGCAGGAGTTCAGGCTGGCCGTCAACGGCGTTGCGCTCACCGGCACGGATGCGGAGGCGCTGCGCACTGATCCAAAATTGATGGATGCTCCGCGCTCGCTCGACCTGACAGCCCTGCTCAAAGCGGGGCATAATGAACTGGCCTTCAGCAGCGCCGGCGACATCACTCTGGCCAGCGCGGAGGCCTCGGCGAGCTACTACATTCCGTGGCTAGAGACGGCGACGCCCACTCAAACGAAGACGCAAACCGGCAAGGATTACGGTCTCGACTTCGGCTACAGTTGCGCCGCGGAAAAAGCAACGGCGGGCCTGCCCATCAATTGCACCGTCAGCGTGCGCCGTTTTGGCTCAAACAGCTATGGAATGCTGCTGGCAGAGGTAGGCCTGCCGCCGGGAGCGGATGTGGATCGCGCCTCGCTGGCAAAGCTGCTCGATACATGGACCATCTCGCGTTACGAATTGCAACCTGACAGAATCATTTTTTATCTTTGGTCGTGGAAGGCCGAAGGATCGCGTTTCAGCTTCCGTTTTACACCGCGCTATGCAATCCAAGCCAAAGCCGCGCCTGCCACGCTCTTCGACTACTACAACCCCGATTTGAAAGCTGTCATCGCGCCACAGACATTTCAGGTGACAAATTCGTTGCGTAGATAATGGAGTAATGACAGACATGCGGTCGGGATTGACCGATCACTCCCGCTCGTCAAGGTTTTTAAGATCGATTTCCAACTGCTGGCACTTTTTGTAAAGGTGGCTCCTTTCGAGCCCCAGCGCCTTGGCGGTTTTTGTAATGTGCCGGTTGTGCCGCTCCAATTCCTTGAGCACCTCGGCGCGTTCGAAGTTCAATACCCGCTCGGCCAGCGCGCCGTTGGAATCCACACAGGGTTCTTTGGCCGCGCCTTGATATGCGTGAGCGGGATTGGGGTGAGTGGCAGGCAGCGCCAGTTGAACGGCCTCGGCGTCAATCGCGGTTCCAGCCAACAGCAGAAGCCGCTCGACTACGTTGCGCAATTCACGGATATTACCCGGCCACGCGTACTGCTTGAGCGCATCAATAGCCTCATCGGTAAAGGAAACGGGCTTCCAGCCGTTCTGTGCGCTGACCTGGCGGACAAAATGTTCGACGAGCGCGGGCAGATCTTCGGGACGTTGTCGCAGAGGCGGCAGCTCGACAGGAAAAACAACGACGCGATGGTAGAGATCGCGCCGGAAGCCGCCGGACTCGACCAGTTGCTCGAGATTGCAGTGCGTGGCCACAATGACACGCACATCGACGGCGATTGGCCTGGCAGCACCGATGCGTTCGACTTCTCCTTCTTCGAGTACACGCAACAGCTTGGCCTGCATGGCGTGCGGCATATCGCCAATTTCATCTAAAAAGAGCGTGCCGCGATGGGCTTGCTCAAATTTGCCTGTATGCCGCTGCGCGGCGCCGGTGAAGGAACCTTTCTCATGGCCGAAAAGTTCACTCTCGATCAGTTCGGCGGGAACAGCCGCGCAGTTCAGCGTCACAAATGGGCCTGCCGCGCGGTTGCTCTTCTCGTGCAGCGTGCGCGCCACGAGTTCCTTGCCGGTGCCTGTCTCGCCGTAAATGCAAATGCGCGCCTCGCTGGCGGCCACGCGCTCAATCTGCGCCATCACGCGGCGCATGGTCTCGCCTGTAAAAACCAGAGTGTGCTTGCCGACGCGAGTGCGCAGGTCTTGATTTTCGGTTTCAAGGCGGGTTAGCTTGAGCGCGTTCTCCACCGTCACCAACAATTTTTCGGTAGAGAGAGGCTTTTCGAGGAAGTCCAATGCGCCGAGTCGCGTGGCTTTCACGGCCATCTCGATGTGCGCCTGCCCGCTCATCATCACCACGGGGGCGGCGACGCCGGCAGTCTTCAGGTCTTCAAGGAGGGCCAGTCCGTCACGTCGAGGCATCACGACGTCGCTAAGGATCAGATCGAAGGGCTGTGTGCGCGCGAGTTCGAGAGCGCGGGCGGCGTTGTCGCAAACGACGGCCTCGTGTCCGGCAAGGCGAAAGGCGCGGGAAAGCGAGGCCAGCGTGTTGGCCTCATCATCGACAATGAGAATCTTTGCCTGGGCAGTCATGATTTTGCCTCGCTCGCTTTGGGCAGCGTGATGATGAAGACCGCGCCGCCACCGGGCCGGCTTTCCACGGCGATGGTTCCCGCGTGGTCTGCTACCACCGATTGCACAATGGCCAAACCCAGCCCAGTGCCATGCTGTTTGGTTGTGTAGTAAGGAGTAAAAAGGCGTTTGCACTCTTCGGGAGTGAGACCGGCGCCGGTATCGGCAATGCGGATTTCCACTTGATCGCCGCGGGGCTCGGCGGAGAGAATCAACGTGCCGCCCTCCGGCATCGCATCCATCGCGTTGAGAACCAGGTTGGAAAGCGCGCGGTGCAGAAGTTCGGGATCGGCATTGAGCGGCATGGGTTCCGAGGAGAGTTCAATGTTGAAATGAATCTTTGCATCACTCTGTCCCACGGCCTCGTACAGGGCACGCACACGCTCGATAGCATCACGTGCGTCGATGCGCTCCAACTGCGGCTTGGGCATCTTGCTGAAGTCGCTGAACCGGGCAATGATTGTTTTCAGGTTAGCGATCTCCATGCTGAGGGTCTGCGTGCTTTCGCGAAAGACCTCGCCAAACTCCTCAGTTGGCAATTCATGCGCCCGCACCAGGTTTTCGACAGTCAGTTGCAGAGGAAAGAGCGGGTTCTTGAGCTCATGCGCCAGCCGCCGCGCCAGTTCGCGCCACGCGGCCACGCGCTCGCTCTGCACCAACCTCTCGCGCTGGTTGGCCAGTTGGCCGGTCATGTGATTGAAACCGCGCGCCAGCACGTCCACCTCCTCGCGGCCACGGCCCCGTTTGCGTTCCGGCACGGTTGTCTCCCAGTTGCCGGCGGCGACCTGTTCAGCGGCGCGCGCCAACTGCTCAATGGGTTTCGAGACTCGCGCGGCGATCCACAGGCTGGCCAGAATTGCCAGCAAGATTCCACCGGCGGCTACACCATAGGCAATGGCTCGTATGTGCTGCTGCGCCTCGATCATGTTGGCGCGCGAGATGGCCACAGTAAGAATAGCCAGCACATTGCCGGAGTCGCTTTTGAGGGGAATCGCGGTTGCATTCACACTGTCCTCGCGCTGGCCGGTGAGATAAATAATTCCGCTCGACTGCTGGCCGTTCGCGCGCGCAGAGTCAATCAGAGGTTGATAGCGAGCAGCGCCGGTCACTTCGCCGGTGGCGGCAATCAGCAGTTTAGGATCGAATGCGGCTGGCGCCAATGCGGTATCGCTGTAGAGGCCAATTTGCATTCCCGGCGCTACGGGCAAATCGGCGAGAAAGCTCTGGTCCAGTCGCTTGCCTGCGACCAGCCGGAGTTCCGGCTCTGTGCCTGAGCGAACTGCTCGCACGGCAAAGATGCCCAGCGCGGCGCTCGCGTCGGGCAGATCCTCACGTTTGAGAAAAGTAGCAGTACTCCCGATTGCGGCAGGCTCAGGATAACCAAAGCGCGCCGGCCACTGCGCCGAGCTGATCACGTTGCCGTCAGCGCCGACGATCTCAAGAAAGTCAAGCTGTGACTCCTGCGCCAGCGCTTGCGCCTCGTTCACATACAGCGACGAATCGCCGGAATGTGCCAGCGCAAAGGCCATACCATGCAAACGCTCGCTTGCGGCCATGTGATCCACAGCCGCGGCAACTTCAGCCGAGCGATGTTGAAACTCGCGCTGGAACTGGCTGACGAAGAGCGCTGTCTCCTGCTGGTCGCGCTGCTCAAAAACCTGGCGGATGCTCACCAGCACAGTCCATGACACCGCGACTACGACAGCAGTGACAGTGAGCGAAAGCAACAAAAGCAGCTTTTGCCGCAAGTTCATGGCGCATTCCTCATGGCGCGTCCTGGAGCGCGGCTCCGGCCAGCAGTGGAGTCCCATCCGTGCCCAGGCGCAAATCGCGAACGCGTCCGCCAACAGCATAGGCGCGCGGAAGATAGAGCAGCGGAATCAGCGTATGAGTCTCCAAAAACTCGCGCTCCACGCGAAAGAGTTCCGCGGGAGTTTGTTCGAGCACCGGGGTTTGAGCGCCCGCGCCGTGCATGATGGATTCCAGCGCAGCCCGAGGCTGGTTGGATGCGAGCGGCAGGGTGCGCAGAATAAGGTCAGCAGGCCGTGCACCTCCCGCAGCAATCACCTGTACGCTGAATCCAGCATCATGCAGGTTAAGCGCGATGCGCTGGGCCGCCAACTGCATGGTGCTGCCGCCTTCCGCGGCGAGCGTGAGCGGGGGAATTGTGAGGCCGCCGTGCTTTTCATGGGATTTATTGAGGTCGCGCTCGGTGGGAAAGAGAAACGAATATCCGGTGAGCGCGGAGGGCAACAAGCTGGCCGTAACCTCGCCCTGCTTTTGAAAGATCACATTTGAAAGCGCGCCGCGATCCACAGCCAGCGCAATCGCCGCGCGAAGGTCGGGATTGCCGAGAACGCCGGAGCTTGAAACGGCGAGCGTCAACAGCGTGGCTGGCGGCGACTGAAGCACCGTGAGCCGCTGTTCGCCGGCCTTTCGCAACTGCTCGGGTGGAACCTCAACCAGATCGGCGCGGCCCACGCTTAGATCGAGCCACTGGTCGCGTATGGAGCGATGCACGCGAATCTCAACCGTGTCGACGAATGGCCTTCCCTGCCAGCAGTTATCGTTCGCGGACAACGTCAGCACGGCATTATTGAATCCATTCATCTGAAACGGCCCTGTGCCGATATTGCCGCCCGCGTCATTTGCAACCAGGTACTCATCGCCAGCCAGCAACTCAGGCAGGTTGGGCATCGGCGAGTCGCCGGTAAAAATTATCGATGCACCTACGGCATGAATCGCCGCCCATGGACAATTCGCGGGGCAAGCAAGATTCAAGGCAGTGACAACCGCGGCAGAAGTAACAGGCGAGCCATCGTGAAAGCGCACGCCATGGCGCAGACGGAACGTCCAGCGATGATCTTCATTATCCGGCTTCCAACTCACGGCAAGAGCAGGACGGGCAGCTCCATCGGTTTCCATGCGCGTGAGGCCGTCGAGCATCAGACGCCGCGCAAGCCCGCCGGGCCGCTGCCATGGGTCACCCTCAATTTCAATGCGCAGAGTGCCTCCGTAGTGAGGGCGTGTGCGCGCCGCTGTGGGCAGCGCCATCGCGGCCAACAGACAGCTAATTGCAACTTGCCGTAACACGGTCAACCTCGTATTCGTTGGTTGCGCTACGCACGACTGTGAAGATACTCTTGCCGTCGGGCGCAGTCCAGAGCGCCGTCACGGTTCCGTCCAAAGCCAGTGCGGCGCTTGCGGGAATGGCCTCATGCGCGGGCAATTCGTAAGCGCGCAGGCTGTCCCTGGCCGCCTCGCCGGAGCCGGAGGCAACGATTTGTGTGCCTGCCCCGCAGCCGGAGTTGAGCACGGCAAAATCGCTACCCCAGTCACGCGCGCCGCTTACTGGCTGGAGTGATCCATTCTCCAGAATTTGCACCTTGCCGTCGATGCCGCCAATGAGCAACGCGGCTCCGCCTGCGGAACGAGGAAGCAGAGCAGCCGTGTAGAACGGGGGCAAGTCCACGCCAAGGCTGGGAGAAAGCACGCCGGTAAAGTAGTTGCGCGCGGGGTTGTAGAAGGCCTTGATCGTGGTTGAGCCGTGCGCAGTGTCATCTTGCGCGATAGGCCAGGGATCGTCGCTGGCGCTGCAATGCACCGTCCAGCCGTTTTCGGGATGCGCACTGCCGGTTTCTGGAGAGGTAAAACTTCCAATGCATTCAGTTCCCGCGGTGAATGCGGTAAAGCCGTTGCCGTCAGCATTGAGCGATAGCAACCCGCGCGGATCGCGGGGCGAGAGCTTTCTCTCTGCGATTGCAAACTCCTTTTGCTCCGTATATCCAGCCGCTCCGAAGAAAAAAACTGTGATTTCATTCTGAAGGAGTACAAACAGGCCGTTCCGGGTATCGAGCACAGCCAGCACAGGGTCGTCGAGCGGGTCATAGAGAGGCCATGAAAGTCCATGCGCAAACGGGATGCTTTCCTTGTGCAACACGATGTGTTCCCGCGTGGACAGGTCGCGGGCAACTTCATAGTCCAATTGCACCATCGTCACGCGCGTCTCGTTGCCTTCGACTATCTCGGCAACCCACAACCGCCGGCGCTGGTTCTCGCTTAAAGTGACGCGGAGTTCGTTGGCGCTCTCCGCACCCGAGGCCAGCACGCCGAGAGCCTTTAAGTCTTTCTCCAGAAGCTGGCGAATTGCCGGAATTTCGCCGCTTGGAATTGTAGAGAGGTTGCGAATCGTCAGCCGCGCCTGACCGGGACCGAGAATCCCGGCAATTTGCTCGGCCAAGGCTGCGGCGGGCTTTTCCCATGGGCTGGGCGGGGACACAGCGCTCGCTGTCAGGCCTATCAACCCACTCGCAACTATTGCGCCCAGCCAGATCAGCTTCATTGCCGGCCTCTTTCTTCCAATTTTTCCAATGCGCGGATTATATCGTTCGAGGCTGCTCAGCCACGAGCGGCATGAGTTGATTTCAAATGCGGTACCCCACCAAGGCTCAGTTTTTATCTCTGCCCCAGCACACAATTCATATGCTGTAAACGCAGGTCATCACGTTGAAGGCGGGGTACCACGAAGCTCAATCGGCTTGAGTCAGTGGCCGGGCTTGGGAGTTGACTCCTGCGCGGTTTCGCTGTCCATCTCCTGCTTTACCACCGGGCTCGAGGCCATGCTCCGGAAGACGTCGTTGGCAAAGAAAAATTTGCCGTCCGCCGGCACCATGAGCACTTGGATCTTGTCCGAGAGCCGTTCGGCCACGATCTTGTTGATCAGCAGAGGCGATTTGTTCAGCAGCGCCGCCTCGCTGGTCATGCGCTCGGCGTTGGCCGCGGCCATCAGCCGCACACGGCTGGCCTCGGCTTCAGCCAACAGATTGCGCCGTTGCAGCTCGGCCTTGCTGTCGATAACTTTGGCCTCGGCATCGGCCTCCGCATTCTGAATGGTGGTCTGCTTGTGCGCCTCGGCCTCCAGCTTGCTCTGCTCAATCTGCTTCTGCTTGAGCGGCAGCGTGTATTGCATCGCATCGGCTTCGCCGCGGGCCTCGACCACGCGGGATTGAGCTTCACCTTCGGCCTGCTTCACCTTCTGAACCGCCTCGGCCTCGGCCTGCAACTCGGCAATGCGCACCTGCTTCTGTTGAATGTCGGTGGTCACGGTTAGCTGATCGTCTTCCTGCTCCTTCAGCAGCAGGCCCTCCAGCCCCTTGGCATACTCGGCGGGCAGTTGAATATCCGAGAGCATCACCTCTTCGACAAAGATGCCGTCGGCGCCCAGTTTGCGGGTGATGACCTCCGCGGCCCGGGCGCGCACCTCTTCGCGCTTGGTCGAGAAGATTTCGCGTACCGTGTATTCGGGCGCCAGTTCGCGCCATGCGCTGGCTACTACCGGAGGCACCAGCTCCTTGTCCACGGGTTGAGGCATATGCGCCTGCACGCTGTCCAGCTTGCTGGGGTCGAGGCGATAGCGCACCGTAACCGCCATCCCAATGTTGAGGCCTTCGCGCGACTGAACGCTGAGACCATTCTTCTGCGTTCCAGCCCTCGCGCCCTCTTCCACAATGCCCGCGGTGAAAAGGTGATCGCGCAGGTCGAAGATCTGCACGCTATCAACCAGCGGGGTTACAAAATGCATGCCTGGATAAAGCGTTCCCGGGCGAGTGCCGCTGATTTGGCTGATCCGCACGCCGCCTGTGCCACTCGGCACGACCACAATGCTTGAGGCCACCAACAACGGCAAGCAGGCAACTAACGCCAGCACTGCTGGGCCGCGCCACATAATTTCTTTCGGTTCGCCGATTGTTTCTTCTCCTCTGGCCTTGCGACGCGCAATGCGAATACGTAGCCAGAGACCAAAGAGTGGATTTGCCAAAGCGGCAGCCAGCAACAGCACTCCCGCAAGATCCAACAACAGCTTCATTGCGATCATTTTCCTTCTCCTTTTTTGTTGTGGTTCTGATCTTGTCTTCCGGATCCCGGCCATGGCGTCAACAACAACCGGACCAGTCCTCCGAACGTCAACTCCTCGAAGAGCAGCCCCGCTGCCACCGGCAACAGAGCCGCTCCCAAACCATCCATTGCTTCCATCAGCAGATGCATCTCACGCCTCACTTACCGCAAAGTCATCAGGATTTGAGCCGCCTGATTTACGCCATTCACTTCAGGCGCCAGTGGCGTAGGGAATTGGGCCGGAGCCGCATTCGGCGTAACCACAGCTGTCAGGATCGGCTGCGCAGTCGCTACAGCGGCTGACTTCTGCCCCTCGCCAAACAATTGCGCTGTTTCTTCGTTGCGCTTGCCTACTAATTCCACCGTGTCGCCCACGGCAACCAACTCGAAGAGCTCCTGCACGTCTGCCTTGGCCATGCGAATGCAACCGTGCGAGGCGGCCTTGCCGATGGAGTTGGGTTCGTTGGTTCCGTGAATTCCGTAGCCCTGTATGCTCAGCCCCATCCAACGGGTGCCGACCGGATTGTGCGGTCCGGGAGGAACGGTTTTGCCGTTGTGGTGGTAAGTCGGGTTGGCGATGCGCCGCTCGATGGTGAAGGTTCCCACCGGACTTGGCGTCGAGGGCTTGCCTACCGCGACGGGATAAACCTTCTTCACTTGTCCGTTTACGACCAGCGCCAGCTTGCGGTCTTCCAGACACACCACGATGATCCGCTTGTTCTCTTTAGCGACGGAAACCTGTTGCTGGGAGCTTTGGTTTGACGCTTCCTGCGCCACCGCCTGAACTGCCAGAACCATCGCTGCTACGATCGCCATCGCCAACTTGCCAAGCATCAGAGCCTTCATTGCATCCCCCTGTTTTTGTTTTCAAATTGCCGGCGCCCAGACAAAGGGCAAAGCGCATGCCAAACAATATCGATTGAAAACAAACAGGTTACGGGATTTATTGACGAGGAGATTCGTGTCAGTTTGCACACGCCGTGTGTGAATTGACACAAAAAGGCTGCGCGGAATGAGACAACTGCTTATTGATTGCGGCAGGGGATGGATGCCTTCTGTCCGGTGTGTGCTCGCTGGATAGCACTACAAAGCGCCTGGAGCGCGAGGGCATGAAGATCGGCAACTCCGCCCTTGCAGACTCGGTCATGGACGAGGGCTAACATTCATGATGGTTGAAAAAGTGCGGGGCAGATCACATCCGGAACTCGAGGATTCGAGCGATTCCTCAGCCCTGAGTGTCTGGTGATTCCCGCTGGAGATTTATCGGCAAGGGGTTTTCAAGCCCAACTGAACCCGCTCCGTTGGAGTGGCAGGGTCCGAGTCCTCTTGCCCGTGGCGGCAAAGATGGCGTTGCTCACCGCCGGCAAGGTCGGTGGAAGTCCCGGCTCACCCAGCCCCGTCGGCGTGTAGTCGGTCTTGCGCCAATACACCTCAATCTTCGGCGCTTGCCTTATGCGCATCACCGGGTGGTTGTGGAAGTTGGACTGCTGAATCTTGCCGTCCACCAGCGTGATCTCCTGCCCCATATGGCTCATCCCCTCGATGATGCCGCCGAAGGCCAGGTTCTCCGCTGCCCTGGGGTTGATGATCTGGCTGCCGATATCTCCCGCAGCCCAGACCTGATGCACTGTGACTTTGTTCTGGACGTCAACGCTGACATCGGCAACCGTGGCGAAGTAGCCCAAATGGCAGAACCATGCAGCAATGCCCATTCCGCGGTTCGGTTGCTTGCTGCGCTTGGCCCAGCCTGACTTTTCCGCTACCAACTCCAGCACGCCTATGTACCGCTCCGGGATGAGAACCGCTTGTCCTGTTGGCTCGTGGTCGCCCACCGCGTCGTGCTCGCCCGCGGACCATGGCGATTGCTTGTTGCCGAGCAGGTCGATCTGGAACTCCAGCGGATCGCGGCCGGCGGCATGGGCCAGCTCGTCAAGGAAGGACTGCGCCACCCAGCAGTAGGCATTGTCGCCTGGGGCGCGCAGCGCTCCGGTGCGCAGCATAAGCGGCTGTGCAGAGGTGTAAAGGGCATAGGCCGGCGGAAATCCGGCGGGATATGAGGCCGATCCGATGCCGCCGCCAGAGGTTGAGTGCTTTTCATCGCCAAAGGTCACCAAGTGATGCCGCCATGCAGTGAGCTTGCCCTGCGCATCGAGACCGGCTTTCAATCCAACCGTTCCGCCTGGGCGGAAGGGGTCGTGGGCAATATCATCTTCGCGAGACCAGAGCAGCTTGACCGGAGCATCAACGTGCCTGGCAATCCATGCGGCCTCCACCAGGTAGTCGTTCTGCAGCCGCCGTCCAAAGCTGCCTCCCGAGCGCACCATGTGGGTGGTGATGTCACTCTCCTGGATGCCGAGCGTCCTGGCTACAAGTCCGCGGCCATCGACCGGCAAAGTACTGGTGGACCACATCTCCAGCTTGCCGTCTTTCCAGTGCGCTGTGGCGCCCTGCGGCTCCAGCGTGACGTGTGCAATGAAGGGGTATTGGTAGGTGGCCTCGACCACCTTGGCCGACGACTTGAGGGCCGCATCCAGGTCGCCATACTTGCGCACCGTGGTTCCAGGCGGGGCTTTAAGCAGTTCCTCTGCCCGCTTATGAAAACCCTCCGTGCTTTGTGTGGCTGCCGGGCCCAGGTCCCAGTCGACCTTGAGCTGTTTGCGAGCCTGCTGCGCCTGCCACCAGGTGTCAGCCACAATCGCGACGCCAGGTTCCATGCCGGGCTCCCACGGCGTGTAGGCCGCGGGAGTGATGCCGCCGTCAATCACCAGTACGTGGCGCACGCCTGGCAGAGCTTTGACCTGATCGATGTTGGCGGATTTCACCTTGCCGGCAAACACAGGCGCCTTCTCAATCGATGCGAACAACATTCCCGGGAGTTGAATGTCGATGCCGAAGAGCGGCTTACCGGTGACGATTGCGTGTGTGTCTACACCAGCCTGCGAGTGGCCGATGATGCGGTAATCCTTCGGATCTTTGAGCTTCACGCTGCTGAGCGCAGGTGCGGGCAATGCGGCGGCTTGAGTGGCAAGCTCACCGTAACCAGCAGACCGACCCGAGGCGGCGTGAAGCACCCGGCCGGATTGCGTGGCGCACTCAGCCTCAGGCACTCCCCACATTTGTGCGGCGGCTGTAATGAGCAACTGACGCCCCGCGGCGCCTACGCGGCGCATTGGCTCCCAGCCCTGCGGCGTGTTCGCGGAGCCTCCGGAAAACTGCGGGCCGTATATCTTCTCGTTCAGTTCTGCCTGCCGCACGCGAACGTTCTTCCAGTCCACATCGAGTTCCTCGGCAATCAGCATGGGCAGCATGTTGCGCATGCCCTGGCCGGACTCCGAGGCCCGCGCCATAATCGTCACCACGCCATCTGGCGCAATGTGAATGAAGGCCTGAGGCGTAAGGTCAGGCGGTGTCCCTGGCTGCTGAGCTGCGGCAAAGGGTGAGCGATAAAGTTCCAGAGCGAGGCCGCCGCCCGCCAGGGCCGTCAACTGCAGAAACGATCTCCGATTCAAGCGCATGAGAGGGACCTCCATCACTTGGGACGGGCTGCGACGCCCGCTTCTGCTGCTTCGTGAATGGCTTGACGGATACGCGTATAAGTTCCGCAGCGGCAGAGGTTGCCGCTCATCGCGGTGTCGATCTCCGCATCCGTGGGATGAGGCGTACGCTGCAACAAGGCGGCGGCAGACATGATCTGCCCGGCCTGGCAGTATCCGCACTGCGGCACGTCCAGCGCCTCCCACGCCACCTGAAGCGGATGAAGGCCATCCGGCGAGAGCCCTTCGATGGTGGTGATCGTCTCGTTCGCCACCGATCCCACATGCGTCATGCAGGAGCGCACCACCCGGCCACCTACCAAGACTGTGCATGAGCCACACAGTCCCATTCCGCACCCGAACTTGGCGCCCTTGAGGTTCAATATGTCGCGCAGCACCCAGAGCAGGGGAGTATCCGGCGGCGCGTCCACCATAACAACCATATTGTTAACATTCAATTGAATCGGCATATGATCACATACCTATCCGATTAGAGGAGGATCTTTTGCGAACGCAGGGTCGCGACGGGAGTATATCAAATACCATGTTTGAATTCCATTTGCGGAGGAAATCTCTATTTAAGTTAAGCAAAATAAATAGCATAGACTTCGTGGCGGAGAGAGGGGGATTCGAACCCCCGATAGAAGTTTTAGCCCCTATAACGGTTTAGCAAACCGCCGCCTTCAGCCACTCGGCCATCTCTCCGCGACTACAAGTGATTATACCGGAAGTTGAATGGAGGCGCGCAGAACTCGGGTTTGCAGCGCTCGTTTGATGGCTTACAGGGATACAATCGGAGGTCAAAACGCGCAAAAAAAGACTCTGCATCAAACAGGCTGTTACGAAACTCGAAATCGTGAGCATATATTGCGCTTCAAGTCCTTGAAAAGCGCAACATATTGTGATTCAAACTCACAAAAACTGAGTTACGTAACAGTCTGATCAATGGAGAGGGTTTTTGAGCAAAATTGGGCGATTTGGGGTGCGGGGACTAGTGTTATGTCCCATAAATAACTTGCATAAATAATAGATTTGCGGTAAGGTAGAGTATGTCGATGGGACGGCCTCTACTTACTCTGGAATTGACTACAGAGGAGCGGCAGCAACTGGCCGGTTTT
>Ga0326728_10011093_pt1 | contig 20741 bp, 17 predicted proteins | sample MB3enrmetagenome_FD_207602 | JGI IMG/M metagenome (GOLD analysis project Ga0326728, IMG submission 207602) | Lab enriched peat soil microbial communities from McLean, Ithaca, NY, United States - MB31MN | ecosystem: Environmental > Terrestrial > Soil > Wetlands > Peat | place: USA: New York... | reverse complement strand
GGGCTAATCAAACCCCACATGACCGGCGGGGAATTGCCGCAGGAGTTTTTTGCGAAAAACCGCGTCGCGGGTGACTTTCTTGATTTTCTGGTAGTACCGCGCGCGCGCCTTCTCCACGCCAGCGTCGGTCAGGGCGGGCTGGCCGAGGTCAAAGTAGAGCCCGGCGAACAGGGTGGCCAGAACGTGCTCGGCGTGGTGAGCGGAGGCTCCGGTGGCCGTTAGCTTTTCAAAGGCCGCCCGCACCGGGGGGTCCGCTTCCACCTGGCCTTTGACGGCGGCGTGCATGGCGACGTGCGCCAGCGGACTCACCACGTGGCCGTTCACCTCAATTTCGTAAACCTCGCCTTCGCGCAGGTCGGCGAACTCCAGGGCGTTGTGAACATGCTTCAGGTGCATGTGCTCGCCCATGGCGCGCCCCCAAGCCTGATCCTCCGGCGAGAGCTCGGCCACCTCCCCAGCCTTAACCGCTTCGTAGACCAGCTTGTTGTGCCGCCCCGTCAAGCGGCGCAGCTCGGTAAACTTGGAATCATCCATATCAGCCTACCTCATTGTGCCCGGAGGGAGACACAATATCGCAGCGCTGCCCCTGCCCGGACATTTTGTCCCCTGTCGCCCTCTTGCCCCATCAGCTTAAGAGCACCCTGTAGGACGTTTCAGCACCGCTTGGGCAATCGAGCCCCCCAAGGGCCCTCCCAAAAAAATTATGCAGTGTTCAAATTCTCAAAGCAGCTTCATTTCATCCGGATCCCAACGGGCCGGCATGCCACTGTCGTAACTGACGTTCGAGAGCAAGGCGGTGCCGGCGGCGCGGAAGCCGAACACGGGATCCTCCACGATAGGTTCGCGCGTGCGAATGGCGTTGATCCAATTGCTGACGTGGTCGTAGTGGTCGCTGTAACCATGCGGCGCCACGTACTTCTCTTCACCCAACATCGCGGGTCCGGTGGGAAAGCCGACGGGATATTTCTCGTGGTAAATTTCCGTCATGCGCTTCTGAATATGCTCCGCAAACAGACCAACGCGCACGCCCGGTTCCTTCTCGCGCGGCACACGGCTGACGCTGACTCCGTCGCCGGCGATGATCATCGAGCCCTCGGAGCCGGTGAAGACGAACCCTTCGCTTTCCGATCCGCCATCGACGAAGTTGGTGCGCACGCTGAGGTTGAAGCCCTGCGCGTAGTCGTAGAGCGACATCATCACATCGGGCACATCGCGGCCGTCTTTCCAAAAGCGCAGCCCGCCGGTGGAGAGGGCTCGCGTGGGGCCGTGCGTATTGGTGATCAGGTGCACGCCGCTGAACAGGTGGACGAATAAATCGCCCGCCACGCCGCTGCCGTAAGCCTTCCACTTGCGCCATTGGAAGAAGTGTTCGCCGTTGAAGGGAATCTTGGGCGCCGTGCCGAGCCAGCGCGGCCAATCGCAGGTTTCCGGCGAGGCATCGTAGGGCACCGTGTATTGCCACGCGCCCATCGCCGAATTGCGGTCGTACCAGACCGTCACCATGTTGAGTTTGCCGATGGCGCCCGAGGCCAGCAGTTCTTTCGCCTTCTTGTAGATGATCGAGCTCACGCGCTGGCTGCCGATTTGCATAATCCGATTCGTCTTGCGCCAAGTCTCAATAATTTTTGGCCCATCGGAGTAGACGTGAATCATGGGCTTCTCGCAATAAACGTCCTTGCCCGCGTTCATGGCGTCCACCGATGCCTGCATGTGCCAATGATCGGGAGTGCCGATGATGACCGCGTCAATGTCCTTGCGCGCGAGGATCTCGTTGTAGTCGCGCGTGGCAAGGATATCCTTGCCCCACAATTCCTTGGCATGCTCCAGGCACCCGTTGTAACAGTCGGCCGCCGCCACCACTTTTACGCCCGGCACCTGCGCCGCCAACTTCGTGTCAGCCTGGCCCTGCCCGCCCGCTCCAATCAGGGCGATTTGAATGTGGTCGTTCGCGGCGATGGGCTTGGCCGGCTCAGCCTCCGGCGCCGCCATCAAATGCATCTTCGTCGATCCGGCAAAATACGTTCCTGCGGTTGCAATGCTTCCCGTCTTAAGAAAATCTCTGCGATCCATGTTGGCCACTATAACCTCCTCGATTCTAATAATGGAGCGAGCGCTGCTCGCCCGAGGACCGAACGCCGTTCGGCCCTACAATAAATTGCATGCCCGGCCGTCCCCACTCACCCTCTGCGCCACCGAACGATCCGGGGCCTGGGAATTGCCAGGGTGCGGGCATTGTATTCCAAATTCGGGGATCGGGGGACGGGAATTGCGGCACGGGAATCAGGAAACAGGATACGGGAAGAGGCATACGGGGCACGGGATACGGGATTCGGGAAACGGGGTTAGGGAGTCGGGCCGACTGCGATCTCCCGTTCTCGCCATCGAACCATCCGCCCGCTCTATGAAATCCAATGGAGGCCATCGGAGTTCGGAGAGCGGGGCGATGGTCCGATCCCTCAGGCGCGGGACACAGGGCGGACTCAAATTCCCAATTCCGAATTCTGGATTGCGGATTCCGAAACCCCGGTCCTTAACCTCCACCTCCGAACTTCATGTCCCGTGTCCCGAGGCACGTGTCCCCTATCCCTTATCCCAGGTTCCGTGTCCCACGCTGCGTCAGTCGTGGTCCTTCAACTGCCTCACCCAAATATTTCTATAGCGCACCAAGTCGTGATGTTCCTGGAGGCGCACGGGACCCTTTATACCATAATCTCTGTAGACCGGCAAAATGCGGTGCCCGGAATCGCCCATAATGGGGGTGTGGTTTTGGATGACCACACCATTCTGAAAAGCCGTAATGTACGCGGGGGTCTCGAGTTTTCCGTCCTTAAACCGCGCGGGGGTAAAGATAATGTCGTAGGTCTGCCATTCGCCGGCTTCGCGGGAAGAATTCACCAGCGGCGGGTATTGGCCGTAAATCGCCCCTGCCTGGCCATCGGCATAGATCAGGTTGCGGCTGCTTTCGAAAACCTGCAGCTCGTAAACGCCGAAAAGAAAAACTCCGCTGTTCCCCTGGTACACATGTTCCGGCTTGAGGGGGGCCGGAGTGCGCCACTCGACATGAAGTTGAATTTCCCCGTATACCTCGCGCGTAAAAATATCGCCCGTCTTGGGCACCACCTCCATGTAGCCGTCGCGCACCGTCCAAGGGGCGGGACCGCCGGTGGCATTTTTCCACTTGGAGAGATCCTTGCCATCGAACAGGACTTCCGCATCGGAAGGCGGGAGAACATAATGCTCGTCCATGCTGTAGTTCCCCGGCCTGACCTTTTCCGGCTGCGGACGCTTGGCATCGTGGACGTGCCACTTGCCGCCGGGTAGCATGGGCGTGTCCTCATAACCCATGGGATCGGAGTGCTGCGCGCTCTGCGCCCCTGCGAGAAAAATGCTGCCCATGATGAGGGCAGCAATAAAAAGGATGAGACTCTTCCAAATTTTCATGGGATTTCCTCTCTGATGGTTCCTCAACTTGCTCTGAGTTCAACCGGGCTGCGGTTTCGTGGCCCCGGGACGGCGCTAGTGTACGCCTTACCCGGGTATTTTGGAACTTGCGATTTGAATGAGATTTGATTGCGCTGTTGCTGACCCTCGCTGGGGGGAGTAAGATGACCCGCGATGCCCTGGGAAGCGGACCCTCGTCGGCGGAAATCCAGGGCCTTCAACGCGCGCATTAGGCCGAGTCCTCGAAAAGGAGTTCTACCATGAAACAGATTTCATCTTGCCGGATCATGGGGCGATGCCTCGTATTCCTTATTCTGTTTTCTTCCACTGCAATTTTACGCTCCCAGGATAACGACCTGGCGGTAAAACCACCCATGGGTTGGAACAGTTGGTACGCCAATTATATGCAGGTTACAGACGCCATGATTCGCGCCCAAGCCGACGCGATGGTCCAGAATGGCATGAAGGTGCTCGGCTATGAGTATGTCAACATCGATGACGGCTGGGCGGGCGAGCGCGACGCCCAGGGGGTGATCCACGGGGACAAAAACTTTCCCGATATGAAAGCGCTGGGCGACTACATCCACAGCAAAGGGCTAAAGTTCGGATTGTATACATCACCAGGGCCTACGACCTGCGGCCGCCGGCTCGGCAGTTACGGCCATGAAGAGCAGGATGCACAGACCTACGCGGCGTGGGGAGTGGACTTCCTGAAGTACGACTGGTGCAGCGCCGGAAAGGTTTACAAGCCGGAGGAAATGCAGGCCGCATACAAGAAAATGGGCGACGCACTCAAACACACCGGGCGGCCGATCCTCTACAGCCTCTGCCAGTACGGCCTCCAGAGGGTTTGGACCTGGGCTCCCTCCGTGGGCGGCAATATGTGGCGCACGGCCGGCGACCTTGATTACAACTACGACCGGGTATCTCTCGTGGGCTTCCAGCAAAACGGCTTGGAGCGCTTCGCCGGGCCCGGCCATTGGAATGACCCGGACATGCTGCTGGTGGGCCTGAAGAAGATCAATGAAAACGAGAACCGCACGCAAATGAGCTTGTGGTGTTTGCTGGCTGCTCCACTGCTGATGAGCGCCGACCTGAGCACGGCCTCTCCCGCGACGCTCGCCATCATGACGAATCCGGAAGTGATTGCCGTGGACCAGGACGCCGCCGGCATTCAGGGTCACCGGGTAGCAGAGGAAGGCCCGCTGGAAGTTTGGGTGAAGCCCCTTGCCGACGGGAGCAAGGCCGTTGGCCTCTTCAATCGAGGGGAAGGCGCCAATCCCGTGACCGTGAATTTCAAAGATGTCGACGTGAAGAAAACCGCCACGGTGCGCGACCTCTGGGCCGCCAAAGACCTGGGCACGTTCAAGGGCAGCTTTACTGCGGATGTCCCTAGGCACGGCGTGGTGATGATCAAGATCAAATGATCGCTTTTAGCGTCGGCGGCAAATCCCTGACGGCTCGTTAAGACGAGGTGGCTTTATCCCGGCCCGCCCTTTACCCGTGAAAGACTTTGTGTAGCCTATATACATAATCAAACCCAGGATGTCCCGCAGCCTGCCGCCGGACACAGGGAGTCCCTTACGACGGCCATTTTGTCAGGCGTTATTGGAGCTCGTATGGTTTATTGTAACTGGCTTATTTTCAGTATGTTCTCAGGTTCGTTTTTAGAAAAAGCCCTCTTCCGATCCTTTGTTTTCAAGATGTTCTCAGGTTTGGGCTTTTGCTGGGTGAGTGGACATAAAGTCGTCCCGCAATCTGTGGCCGGCAAGGCTAGGATTCGTAGCATCATCCATTCCCTTCTTGCACCGCGCGCCGGGCGATGAGGCAAAGGTCTCAAGCCCGGAGTTTCGCTGGCTTGCTGACCTGTCGGCCCACGGCATGGCCGGACCACCCTCGATCCTCACACCTTAACTTTAGCCTATCGGCTTGCCCACGTCAAGACAATTTATTAACGATTTGTTCAGGGGGCCCCGGCGGTTCGCCAACAACCTTGAGATTCTGAGAAATCAGGGCGAGTGCTCTGCTTCGTGCCGCTAAAACAGCCGGAAGGACACTTCAACCATTACGCGGACAGGAACTGGCGTACCACTCCGTGTGGCAGGCTTAAACTTCCAGTTGCGGACCGTGCGCAAAGCGGTTTCGTCTAATCCTAACCCCAGGGGCTTCGCGACGGTTTCCTGTTCCACGTCGCCTTGAGCACCCACCACCACCCAAAGCACGGTCGTGCCCTGCTCGACCTCGCAGGCGATGATCCCGGAGTTCTGTTTTCAAGTCCGCGTTCACCCTAAGACTCTACGCCTGCTCGCCGATGGCAGCAATGCCAACGTCTCCACTCTGTTCGTGCCAATCCTGCGAAGGAAATAGTAAAATGAAACTGAGCATCACGGGGTCAGACCCGCCGGGGAAATTACGAAGCATCGATGAACCATGATGGGCTGGACGGCACGCGATCCAGGGGGCTCATGGTCCATAAGAGGGTGAATCCATGCCCAGCCGCTTGCGCTCGCGAAGAACTGTGGTCCCGCTGTTGGCCGCCGTGGCCTTGCTCGCGATCGTGCCAGCGTGCCGCCACGAAAGCCGCCCGGGGAATGACACTTCCGTGCGGATTCAGTGGCTCGATCAGGCGCAGTTCGCCGGGCTGTACGTCGCCAATGCCAAAGGGTATTTCCAAGCCCAGAAACTCACCGTTTCCATCGAGCCGGGTGGTCCTGACGTGAGCCCGGTGCTGCTGGTGGCTTCCGGGTCCAATGATTTCGGGGTCTCGCCCGCAACCGACATCATCCAAGCCCGCAGCAACGGCGTGCCGGTGGTGGCCATTGCCACCATCTTCCAGAAAAACCCGGTGGTCTTTTTCGCCAAACAATCGAAGAACATCAAAACCCCCAAAGATTTCGTGGGCCACACGGTGGGGTTAAAGTATGGAATGGAGATCGAATACTATTACCGCGTCATGATGAAAAACGCGGGCGTTGACACCTCGCAGGTCAAGGAGGTTCCCATCAAGGTTGACATGCCCAGATTCTTTTCCGACGAAGTTGAAGTCTGGTCGGGCTACAGCTTGAATGAACCCCTGGCGGCGGAAGAACGAAACATTCCGGTGCAGGAGATTTTCTGTGGAGATTGGGGAGTGCCCGCCGTCGGCGATACAGTATTCACTACAGAAAAACTTGTCCGGGATCATCCTGCCAAGGTGACGGCGTTTCTGCGGGGTGCCATTCAAGGCTGGACGTACGCGATCGAGCACGCGGACGAAGCCGTGGCGGATACCCTCAAGGTAAACCCGAACCTCGACCGCGACCACCAGACTCGAATGTTCAAGGCCACGGTGGACTTGATCCAGGCCGGCAGCGTGCCCGTGGGCTCATTCGATATTCCGAAATGGAATCGCATGTACAAAATGATGTTGGAATCGGGTCTGCTCAAGACGCCCGTGGAAATCGACAGGACTTACGACAACAGTTTCATTGAGAAGATCCATGCCGCCCAGCCCTAGTTACGCGATCGAAGCGGAGAATGTTCGCAAGGATTTCCCCCACCCGGAGCGCGGCCTGCTTCCGGCGCTTGCCGAAATCCATTTGGCGTTGAGGCCGGGCGAGCACGTGGCTCTGATCGGTCCCTCCGGCTGCGGCAAATCCACGTTTCTGAAAATCCTGGCGGGCCTGGTTCGACCCACCTCGGGGAGAGTCGCCATCCAGGGGGAAGAGAACCCGCATAAGTTCCAGGAAAGCTGCGCCCTGATGTTTCAAGACCCCTGCTTGCTGCCCTGGCGCGACGTGGTAGGCAACGTGGTGCTGCCCCTGGAGATCAAAGGCAAGAAATGCGAACCCGCGCAGGTTGCGTCGATCATCGACATGGTGGGGCTCCACGGCTTCGAGAGGAACCGTCCGCGGGAACTTTCCGGAGGCATGCGCTCGCGCGTGGCGCTGGCCCGGGCGCTCATTGACTCGACGCCCATCCTGCTTTTGGACGAACCCTTTGGCTCGCTCGACGAGGTGACGCGCTGGCGCCTGAACGAAGAGGTGCGCAATCTCTGCCGCCGACTGGACAGAACCCTGATCGTGGTGACGCATGCGGTGGAAGAGGCGTGCTATTTGGGGGACTCGATCTATGTGCTCAGCGGCCGGCCGACGAAAATCAAGAAGACGCTTGCCAACCCGCTGGGGCGCGAAGGGAGCAGGGAATTTCTTGAGTCGATCGAGGCCCTGAAGCTGATTTCCCAGGTCAGGGACGTGCTTTATGATGAATAGGATTCTGTCAAAAGCGCGGCAGCACCTTCCGCCCGCGGCCCTGGGCCTTGCAGTGCTGCTGCTGTGGGAGGTCGCGGTGCGGGCATTTCATGTCCCGGACTACGTACTTCCGCGGCCAAGCGCGGTCCTGGTTTACTGCGTGCGGAATTTTTTCGGATTCCTGGATCATTTTTGGGTCACCGCCGTCGAAAGCACGCTCGGCCTGGTCCTGGGCATTGCCATCGGCGTGTCACTCGCCATCATCGCGGTGATGAGTGAATCGACCGCGCGCGCCATTGTGCCCTGGGCCATCGCCGCCAAGACGGTCCCCATCGTGGCCATCGCTCCGCTGTTGATTCTCTGGTTCGGGTACGGCCTCATTTCCAAAGTGGTTATGGCGGCGGCCATCTGTTTCTTCCCGATCTTCGTGACCACGCTCAAAGGGTTTCACTCGTTCAGTGAAGATGCGTGGTACCTCTTCCGCAGTTACGGGGCCACGAAATGGCAACTCCTCACCAAGCTGGAAGTGCCGCATTGCCTTCCCTACTTTTTCGCCTCCCTGCGGGTGGGAGCGACGCTGAGCGTCATTGGCGCCATCGTGGCGGAGTTGGCAGGCGCCAAGAAGGGCCTGGGCTTCCTGGTGCTGTACACCTCCATGCGCGTGGACACCCTGCAATTGTTCGGGGCCATTCTCTTCAGCTCGGTTCTGGGGTTCCTGCTCTACGGCCTGGTGGCCGGACTGGATAAGGTCGTGGTTACGAAAATGGGGATGGAAACCATCCGCGAATAGCGTGGTGCGGTTCTCGTGCAGGGATGGGGGAAGGTGGGATTAAACCCCAAGGAATTCTTTACGCTATTTGGGTCAAGCCGCGCGCGCTCATCTCGCGGGAGAGTTCCGGGGGAAGGAGGAAGGTCACCTTCTCGTCGATAGCCATGACTTCTTCCACCTGCTCGGCTCCCAGTGAGCGGAAATAGGCCAGGACTTGTTGAACCAGATATTCCGGCGCGGACGCACCTGCGGTGATGGCCACGCATTCGACACCTTCCAGCCACGCCGGGTCAATCTCCGAGGCGTCATCAATGAGAAAAGCCTTCGCCCCGGCGCCCTCGGCAACCTCACGCAGGCGGCGGGAATTGGAACTGTTATCCGAACCCAGAACCAGAACCAGGTCGGCATCCTCCGCCAGCAGCTTGACCGCCGTCTGCCGGTTTTGGGTGGCGTAACAGATGTCGTCGCTCGTGGGGGTAATCAAGTTGGGGAAGCGGCGGCGCAGGACGTCAATGATGACGTTGGCGTCATCAACGCCCAGGGTGGTTTGGGTGGTCACGGCCACACGGTCAGGGTCCGGGACGGTCACTTTTTCCGCCTCTTCGATGCTGCCGACCAGTTGAATCTGGCCCGGGACCTCACCCATCGTGCCAATCACCTCGTCGTGGCCGGCGTGCCCAACCAGTATGATCGAGCGGTTCTCGTTGGCGTAACGAACCGCTTCCATATGAACCTTGGTCACCAAGGGGCAAGTGGCGTCAATGACCTTCAGGTTCTTCGCGGTGGCCGTGGCGCGGACCGCCGGAGAGACACCGTGGGCGCTGAAAATTGCCACCGCGCCATCCGGAACCTCGTCAAGGTCATCAATAAAAACCGCACCCTTGGCAGCAAGCGAACGGATAACATACTTGTTGTGGACAATTTCCTTGCGAACATACACCGGGGAGCCGTAGAGCTGCAGCGCCATGTTGACGACATCGATGGCGCGGTCGACACCGGCACAGAATCCTCGCGGTTTCGCCAGCACCACTTTTTTAATTGGCATGTCGGTCCCTCGGCTCAGCCCTTTACCTGGGGAGGAAAACCCCAACTTTGATTCTATAGGAATCGGGCGGGTACGTCAAAATTCGATTATGATGAGGAGTTGTCAGTTGTCAGTAGGGGCGCGTTCCCGAGAATCGATAAGAGAAGACTCGCGCATGAAAGTCATTTCTATCAACGTTTCCTTGCCTCGCGTCGTCAGTGTGCACGGGAAAGAAATCGAATCTGGAATTTTCAAGGTCCCCGTCTCCGGGCCGGTGGTGGTGAACAAGCTGAACCTGCAAGGGGACGGGCAGGCGGACCTCTCCGTTCACGGCGGCCCGGACAAGGCCGTTTATCTCTATTCCTGGGATAACATCCTGCACTGGAAGAAGGCGCTGCAACGCGAGGATCTGGGGCCAGGCTCCTTCGGTGAGAATCTGACCGTGGAAGGGCTTGCCGAAACTGAGGTCGCCATCGGCGATGAATTGGCCATCGGAACGGCGCGCTTCGTGGTGACCCAACCGCGCCTCCCCTGCTTCAAGCTGGCGCTGGCGCTGGAGACGCCAAGTATTCCCAAGACATTTTTGGAAAGTGGGCGCACCGGCTTCTATCTTCGCGTGCTGCAGGAGGGAGCCCTGCAGGCGGGAGATCCGATTTATCCCCTTCCCTCCCGCGAACCCGAGAGGGTGACGATTGCCGAATTCGTGGAGCTTTATCGAATCAAGCGCGCCAGCCGGGATCAGATTAGAAGAATGCTCAGCCTCGCGGCCCTCCCCGAGGACTGGAAAAGCCGGCTCACAAGAAAAACTGGAGACTGGAGTTAGGAGTTAGAAAGCAGAAGTTAGAAGTTAGGAGCCAGAAGCCGCGAGTCAAAAAATGTGCACGTATATTCTGACTCTTGACTTCTACATCCTAACTCCTAGCTTCTGACTTCTACGTCACGATATCTTCCCCGCCATCCACGCGGATGACATTTCCCGTCACCCAGTGGGTTTTGTCGCTCATGAGGGCGACAATGGCCTCGGCCACATCCTGGGGAGAGGTGAGCCGCCCGCCGGGATTGCGCAGCCGTGCGAACTCCGCGAGCTTTTCAATGCCGGGAATTTTGCTGGAACCAGGCGTGATGGTGACGCCGGCCTGAATGGCGTTGGCGGTAATGCCAAAGGGCATGAGTTCGTAGGCAAGCTGGCGAATGTGCGACTCCATGACCGCTTTGGCGGCCGAAACCGCGCCATAATTGGGAATCACGCTGTGCCCGCCGGCGCTGGTCATGGCATAAATGCGGCTTCCCTGCCCGAGCATTTTTCTGCGGAAAAGATCCTGCACCCAATAGACCAGGTTGTTTCCCATCACATCCACGGTCATATCCATCTGCTGTTGCGTTAATTCTTCCTCGAGGGATTCCCCCAGGTAGGGCTTCAGCGAACCGAACGCCACGGAATGCAGGAAAACCTTGACGAAGTGCTCGCCGCCGGTTTTTTTCCAATGCTCCTGCATCTGGTTCAAAGCCTCCGTCCGTTTACCAGGGTCGGCAGCATTAATATTGAAGAAAAGGACGTCGCGGCCGGTTTCCCGAATGCCCGCCATGACCTGTTCAACCTGTGGCATGTTCGAGCGGCGATCAAAATGCACGCCCAGGATATTGAGTCCGGCGCGCGCCAACTCCAGGCTGGTGGCGGCGCCGAAGCCGCTCGACGAACCGACAATCAAGCCCCACGGACAGGGGCTTACATTTTCCGTCATAATCGGAGATTCTCCACTTAGGGGTTTTGCCCTGTACTGCTTTTAAAATCCTGCTCGACTTGCGTGATGAGGCCGGGAACGATTTGGCGAAGAGCCTGAGCGCAGGATGCATTCAACGCGCTGGCGACGCCCTCCACGCCGTGCTCCGCCAGGGGTGTTTCCAGGCGCTGCTCGCCCGACCATACGAGTTTATGATCGCGGGTGCGCACCAGCGAAAGCGCCAGGGCCAAGCGGACCTTGCCGGCCCCCTCGGAATCAACTTCCTCAAAACTGGTGACGTTCCCTCCCAGCGTGTAGTCCACGCGCTCGCGCACGGGAAGCATCTTCACCTGCGTAAAGACCCCGCTGGTTTCCAACCAGTGGGCGGTAAATTCGGAGAGCAGCGTGGCGGGGTCCGAGCCCCAGCGATGATGCTCGTAAAAGTTCATCTGGGTTGGGGACACATAATATACGATGCGATCGTCGCGCAGGATTTGCGGCGCGCGGAAGTGTTCCACTCCCAGAGTGTAGTTCGTCCGGGGATCGGTGGGGGCGGGAGCGGCGGGCACCTGCAAAGTGTAGTAGGAGGTTTTGGGAACGCCCCCGCACCCCGCGGCGAAGGCGATCGCCAGGAGTACGAGAAACGCACACCCTCGGGCGGGAAAGCTACGCTTCCACACGTTCGATGAGGATTCGACGGTCATCACTTCCTAAATGCTCCATTCGGATTTTGACACAAGGTATGGGAATATTATCGCCGAGCTTCTCGCCCCATTCAACAAGAACCGTAGCCGCCTGACCTGATAATTCTTCCAACCCCAGGGTGGCAAGGTCGCGCGCGCCTTCGATCCGGTAGAGGTCGGCGTGATAGACCCTGCCCCGGGAACCGTATTCATGCACCAAAGTGAAGGAAGGGCTGGTGACCTCATCTTCACTTGCCGCGCCCAGACCGGCGACAATCCCTTTTACCAGCGTGGTCTTGCCCGCGCCCAGATCCCCTTCCAGCAGCACCAGGCAGGGCGGTTGAAGATACGCCGATATTTCCCTCCCCAAGAGTACGGTTTCTTCCGGCGAATGCGTCACCCATTGCCGATTGCCAATTGTCGATTGAGGATTAACCATTGTCGATTGCCGATTGTCGATGGACGATTGAGAACAAGGAAATCCTCTTTCCTTTCAATCGACAATTATCAATCGGCAATCGTCAATTTATAAGCTCGCGGGATCTTCTCCAGAAGATCCCCTGCCAACATGGATTGTTGCCCCAATTCTTCGGCGGCAAGGTCGCCGGCCAGACCATGCAAGTATACCGCAGCCGTGGCCACTTCGCCCACGGGTTGGGAAGGAAATTGTGCCAGGAGGCCGGCCACCAAACCCGTCAGCACGTCACCCGTCCCGCCCTTGGCCATTCCGGGATTGCCCGTGGGATTGACCTCCACTTGTCCATCGGGAGAGGCAATCAGGGTTTGAAATCCCTTCAATACCAGGGTAACGCCAAATTGTTGCGAGAACTCGCGCGCCGCCGCCACGCGCTGACCTTGGATTCCCGCGATGGTCTTCCCGGTCAGGCGCGCCATTTCGCCGGGGTGAGGCGTGAAGACCGTCGCGCCGGCGGGCCGAAGGTCCTGGCGAAAGAATTCCATGTGACCGGCAAAGGCATTCAGGCCATCCGCATCCAGAACCAGGGGCAGCGAATATTTGTTGACGACAGTCCGCACCAACTCCGCCGTCTCGGGGTGGGCGCCGATCCCGGGGCCCACAGCCAGCACGGTTTTGCCCGCCACCAGCTTATCGAAACGCTGGCCGTCCAGGGCACGAAGGGAGATGGCGCCGTCCTCGGTTTCGGGCAGCGCCTCGGTCATGAATTCCATGCCCAAAGTGGCGATGATGGGCAGCGCGCTCTGGGCAGTCGCCACCGTCACCAGCCCCGCACCCGCCCGCAATGCGGCTCGCGCGGCCATGGCGGCGGCGCCCGTCTTGCCCAGCGAACCGGCCAAAATCAGCACATGCCCGAAATTGCCCTTGTTGGCAGCCGCCACCCTGGGCTTGCCGATCCACGCCACATCCCGCCGGAGCGCCAAATTCAGTAAAAGACTGGGATCACTCTCCAGGGCTTCGGGGGGAGTCCCAATCTGTTTCACCACCCACTCACCCACACGCTCGCACGCGGGCGCATACACGTGGGCAAACTTGGGAGCCGTAAAGGTGACGCAGAAATCCGCGCGCAGGTGCTCGCCGATGATGTCGCCGGAATCGGCGGAAATTCCCGAAGGCAAATCCACCGCCAGCACCCGCGCGGCGGGGAATAGCTTGTTGAGGTCACGCACCACTTCCAGCAGAAATCCTTCCAGCGGCTTGGTCAGTCCGGTCCCCAGCAAAGCATCGACAAACAGGGTCGTGTCGTCGAGAGAGGTGGCAATGGCTTGCCACGTCACGGGTCCGGCGATGATATCCGGCGGGCCGGTGGGGAGAAGCCGCGCATAATTCGCCGCCGCGTCTCCGCGCAAATCCGCGGGGGCGGCAAAAAGCAGCACGCGCGGGCGGATCCCCTGCTCGCGGAGCAGGCGCGCCACCACTAAGCCATCGCCACCGTTGTTGCCTTTCCCGCAAAGGATCACGATGCGCTGTTGCGCCAGGGGCGCCAGACGCGCCACGAGAAATTCCACCACACCGGCGCCGGCGTTCTCCATCAGCGTAAGACTGGGAACGCCATACTTTTCCGTCGTCAGACGGTCAATCCGTTGCATTTCTGAGGCAGTAAGAATTTTCATGAGTGAAGAAACTGTCCGTTGTCAGTGGTCCGTTGTCAGATGTCCCTAATCCCTAATCCCTAACCCCGCGTTTTACAGCATCCACCCGCCGCTGACATTGAGCACCTGGCCGGTGATGAAGGCAGCCTCTTCCGAGGCAAAGAATTTCACCGCTTCGCTAATGTCGCGGCCGGTGGCGGGCCGGCCCACGGGAAAGCGCACGTCGGTGAGGCGCTGTGCTTCCTCCAGGGATAGTTCCTTCTGGTCGATCACGGGCGGGTTCACCACGTTCGCGGTAATCCCATTGCCCGCCTCCTCCAGCGCCACTGAGCGCGTGAAGGCCACAATGCCGGCTTTGGCGGCGGAATAGGCAGAGATTTTCGCCTGACCAAAGGCACGTTCCGCGCCCACGGCACCCAGGTTGATGATGCGCCCCCAATGCTGCCGGCGCATGATGGGCAGCGCAAACTTGGTGGTGTAGAAAACGCTGTAGAGGTTGGACGCGATGATGCCGCTCCACGCTTCCACCGTCGATTCCACCACCGGCTTCCACTCAAAGTCGCCCACGTTGTTCACCAGGACGTCCAACCGGCCGAATTGTTTGGCGACGGCCTCCATGAGTTCCTTGACCCGCGCGGGATCGGTCACATCCGTGGCCAAAGCCAGGCCTTCTGCTCCCACCGCCCGCAAATCCGACAAAACCTTCTGCGCTCCCAATTTATTGGTGCGGAAGGCCACCGCCACACGCAGGCCGGCACGCCCCAGCGCCAGGGCGATTTCCTTGCCGATTCCACGCGAGGCTCCAGTTACCAGGGCAACGCGATTGCGGAGAGCCACAGATCAACTCCTCGATGCAGGAATTAACCCTAAAGTCTACCGGAGTTCCCTTCCGGCGGCAACCTTTGACGGAGAGTCCTACCATGCGCGTGCGAGGAGCAGAGTCATGTCATCCTGAAGCTCCGGGCTGCCGGTCCAGTCGTTCACGCTCCGGTAGATTTCCGTCACCAGAACTTCTGGCGAAGCATTCAGCATGCCCTGCGCCACCTCGAGCAGGCGGGGTTCCCCAAACTCTTCTCCGTAAGTATTCTCAGGCTCGGTAATGCCATCGGTATAGGCCAGCAGGAGATCGTGGGGTTCCAGCCGGATTTCTCCCACCTCATAGGTGACGGAAGGAAACAGTCCGACCACCGTGCCCCCGATGCGGAGGCGCTCAATTTTGCCGTCCCGAAAGAGAATGGGCGCCAGATGTCCGGCATTGGTGTAGGAAAGATTGCGGGTTCGCGCGTCGTAGACGGCGAAGAAAAACGTCACATATTTCTCCAGCGGGGTATTGGCGTAGATCTGGCGGTTCAAGCGATCGACGACGCGGGCGGTGGAAAGCTGGGTAAGGGTGGAGTTCGCACCGCCCGTGGAGCCATTGTAAAACTGCGCGCGCAGGGCAGATTGAATGGCGGCCATCAAAAGCGCCGCGGAGATTCCTTTGCCGCTCACATCCCCCAGCACCAGTCCCACGCGATGCTCGTCCAGTTTCAAGAAGTCGTAGTAGTCGCCGCTCACGGAGCGCGCCGCTTTACAGACCCCGTAAAGGTCCAGGCCCGGCACCCGCGGCACAGACTGCGGGAAGAGTTGGCGCTGCACCTCGCGCGCAATATCCAGCTCGCTCTGCAAGCGCAAGCGTTCCTGCGATTCCTGCATCAAGCGCTCCACGGAGGCGGTCATACCGTCGAAAGCTTCGCCCAATGCGGTCAACTGATCACGGGGAGGAAAGTGCGTCCGATAAGAAAAATCCCCCGCCTTGACCCGCTCCGTGGCGTCGTAAAGGGTGTCCACGGTGCGCGTCATGGAGCGCGTCATGCGGACACCGATCAGCAGCCCGGCGCCGGCGATGACCAAAAAGATGATGGCCACCGCCTTGAAGACAAAAACATAGAGCACCGAATAGTCGCCCAGCGTGGCCAGCAACTGGTTGTTCAGGGCGAAGATCCGGGATGAAACAATAACAAAGGCGGGAGCGCCGGCTTTTTCCTCCTTGTCCCCACCCCAGAGAATGGGATCGATCGAGGAGGCGCCGTAGACTTTAAAATCGATGAGATTGGCAGGGTCCGGGAGCGGAACGGACAGGGAATGAATTGAGTTACCCGGGACATAGGTCTCCCCGGGATTTCCTACGGTGATCCCCACATTACTCGTCACACGGGGACTGACCTGCTTGTATAAGACCACATCCACAGGGCCAATGCCGTCGCCCACCAAATCCAACAGTTCGGGGGTGAAGGGCTGCGAGAGCACCAGGGTCAAATCACCGGCGGGGGTCATGGTCCTCTCCACGGATCGCAGGGCCAGTTGGCCATGGTCGGCAACGATATTCGCGTATTCCTCACCTTTCACCCAGCTCGGCACGATGGCGGGATTTGCCGCGGGCTTGCCGTCCAGCAGGAAGGAGCGCGTCACGTCCCCCAGGTGCAGGGTAATAACCAGTCCCGGGTAGCTCCTCGTGTGGTCTACCATCTCCGTGACGTAGAAGTTTCGAATTCTCTCCAGCAGGGCGGAGGGGGATTTTTCCCCGCCGTAACGCGCCTCGTGGAGCACGACGCGGTTAACTTGCGCAATTCTGTCGAAGCGGTCGTGGAGCCTCAGCACCACCAGATAGGCCGCGAACTGCCCATTGATGATGACCGCTCCCAAAAGGACGAGCGCAATGATGAGGGAAATGGGGATGACGCCGATGAGGATGTACGCCACCACCAGGCGCCGGCGGAGCCGCCAGAGAACACGCGTCCGGATGAAGCGCATCAGGCGAACCAGGTAGTACACGGCGGAAACCAGCGCGCAAACCCAGAACGCAAACCAGAGGAGCCCGGGGGCGCCGCCTGTGGCGCGAGTGAAGCGGTTCACCACCCACAGAGCGGCCCCGTATGCCAGGACCCACGCGGTGAATCTCGCCAGACGGCGCGTCCGGTATTCCAAGAGTAGGAGGTCGAGCACTTTCATGAGCGTCTCGGTGGCTCGGGACGAAAGCAAATTATGAATTATGAATTATAAATGCTGAACAAATCGAATATTAACCGCGCCAGCTTAGGTCCAAGAGGCGTTACATTCATAATTCAGAATTCATAATTCATAATTTATTAATTCCATTCCCGTGTCCCAAGGTCCCACTCAGCGCACCGAACCCGGGGGGACGGCCGCCGAACTCGCCTCCGCTGCGAGTTGCACCCGGCTGTGCTTTTTCCCGTACGTGAAATACAGCGTCATGCCGACCGCCAGCCAGACGATCAAGCGCATCCACGTACCCAACGGCAAGCTCGCCATCAGTCCCAGAGAAAGCACGATTCCGAGGATGGGCACCAGCGGTACCAAAGGGGTCTTAAAGGGCCGGGGCAAGTCGGGGTGCTTAATCCGCAGCGCCCAGACACCGGCGCAGACAATGACGAACGCCAGCAGCGTCCCAATGTTGACCAGTTCACCCAAAACACCAATGGGAATCAATGCGGCGAAGACGGCAACGAAGCAGCCCACCAAACTTGTGGAAATCCAGGGTGTGCGGAAGCGCGGGTGGATGGCGCTTGCCCAAGGCCACAGCAGTCCGTCCTTGGACATGGAATAAAAGACCCGCGATTGCCCGAGTAACATCACCAGCATCACGGTGCCCAGCCCGAAGATGGCGCCTATTTTGACGAGGAAGCTTCCCCACCGTACCCCGGGGACGGCGTCAATGCCGATGGCGACGGGGTCGGAAACGTTCAGCGAGGTGTAGCGCACGACGCCCGTCAGCAGCAGGGAAACCAGGATGTACAAAACCGTGCAAACAACCAGCGAGCCCAGAATGCCGATGGGCATATCCCGCTTGGGATTCTTGGCTTCCTGCGCGGCTGTTGATACCGCATCAAACCCGATATAGGCGAAGAAGATGACCCCCGCCCCGCGCGCAATTCCCGACCAGCCGTAAGCACCGAAGGTTCCCAGGTTGGGGGGAATAAAGGGATGCCAATTCGCCCAAAAAAGCGCAGGATGCCCGAGAGCGTAAAAGCCCACCACGCCGATGAACACCAGCACGATGGAAACTTTGACCATAACAATGGCGCTGTTCAAGTTCGCCGATTCCTTGATTCCAATGACCAAAACGACGGTGACGGCCAAGATGGCCAGAAAAGCCACCAGATCAAAATAGGCGCCGGTGTGGGCCAGGGATGCGGGATCAACATGCTGGGAGGCCAGCGTGTCCTGGATGCGGGAAAGATGCTCCCAATGGTTGTTGTAATTCACCAGCACTTCGCCGCGCGCACTGGTGAATTGCGGGGGGATGCGAATGCCGAAATCCTGCAGGAAGCTGAGCATGTAGCCGCTCCAGCCGGAGGCCACGGTGGCCGCGCCGAATGCGTACTCAAGGATCAGATCCCAACCGATAATCCAGGCGAAAAGCTCTCCCAAGGTGGCATAGGCGTATGTGTACGCCGAACCGGCGATGGGGATGAGCGAGGCAAACTCCGCATAGCACAATCCCGCGAAAGTGCAGGCGGTGCCCGCCAGCACGAACGACAGGACGATGGCCGGACCCGCATATTTGGCCGCCGCCGCACCGGTGAGGACGAAAATGCCGGCCCCGATGATGGCGCCGATGCCCAACGTAATCAGATTGACCGGCCCCAGAGCCCGCCGCAGGGTGTGCTCACCTTGCTCAGCGGCTTCTTCACTAATCATTTCCAGAGTTTTCTTCGCCAGCAGATTCGCCATGAGGTGTAATTATCTCCTTGAACTCGTAGAGGCGGCTTTACGCCGCCATTAGCGAGGTAAACTCGCCGCTACAGCACCATGGCGGCGTAAAGCCGCCTCTACATCTCACCACGCGGATCGGCTCGCCGCCCGCCTTGCTTCGCTCTTTAGCCAGTGAATAAAGTTGGTGAAAGACGGCGTCGAACCGTCGCCGTCCAAAGGCGCCCTAGTATCCATGCGCCTTCCAGCACACTTTGAGGCACGCCCAAAGTCGATAGATTAACACCCTTTTGGATTTCGATGGGGACCAAAATGGCAACCCTTGACTCCCGTGGGATAATGTGCCCGTTAAGTTCGAGGTAGGACCGCAGCGGGGCCGTGATGGACCACCCAGCCTTTGGCCCCCAGGAGGTTCGATCCGCATGGCCGATCTCGAAACCAAATCGCTTTCAGAAAACGCCTATCAGCCGTTGAAGGACGGCGAAATCTATATGCCGCTGGTGCCCACCAGCATGGCGCCGCCGGAGGTGACCTGGCGAGCGGTGCTATGGGGCACGTTGCTATGCATTGTCTTCAGCGTCGCGTCGGCCTATTCCGCCCTCAAGGTGGGCCAGGGAATGGAGGCAGCGATTCCCATCTCCATTCTCGCCATCGGCCTGGCGCGCGCGTACAAGCGGCGCTCCACGGTGCTGGAGAACATGATCATTACCGGCATGGGCGGCGCCTCCGGCAGCGTGGTGGCGGGCGCCGTCTTCACCGTGCCGGCACTCTACATTCTCCACCTCGACCCGCATCCGGTGCAGACCGTTTTCATCTGCCTCGCCGGCGGCTGCCTGGGCATCCTCTTCCTCATTCCGCTGCGCCGCTACTTTGTGCGCGAAATGCACGGCAAGCTGCCCTTTCCGGAGGCCACGGCGATCACCGAAGTCCTGGTGACCGGCGAGAAGGGCGGCTCGCAGGCCCGACTGCTGCTTCAGGCTACCGTCATCGCCGCAGTTTACGACTTCTTTGCCACCACGTTTCATGTCTGGAAAGAGTACGTGAACTTCCAGTTCGTACCCACGGTCCGGCACCTGGCCGAGCGCGGGCGCATGGTCTTTAATTTCGACGCCATCAGTTTCGTCCTCGGCCTGGGATACGTGATGGGCCTGCGCATTTCCATGATTTTTTGCGCGGGCGGCATTCTGGTGAACTTCGTGCTCGTCCCCATCATCTGGTTCATCGGCAGCCACATGGGCGAGGTCACGGTGTATCCTGCCACCATCCCCATTTCGCACATGGCGGCGTCGGATATCTACCGCAATTACGTGCGCTTCATCGGTGTGGGCGCCATCGCGTCCGCCGGCCTCGTGGGCATCCTCAAATCACTGCGCGTGGTGGCCGGATCGTTCGGCATCGCCTTGCACGCTTTCCGCCACGGCGAAGCGCCCCACATGGAACGGACCGACCGCGACATTCCCATCCTCACCATCCTCCTCGGCGTGGTGCTGGCGGCCATCGGAGTGGCGGTGTTCTTCGGACAGCTCCATGTTTCCTGGACCGTGGTGGCCGTGGGCCTGGCACTGACGCTGCTCTTCGCATTCTTTTTCACCACGGTGGCGGCCAACGCCATTGCCACTACGGCCAACAACCCGGCCAGCGGCATGACGTTAATGACCGTGATTGTCTCCGCGGTGGTATTGCTGAAGTTCGGGCTCTCCGGAACCACCGGCATGTTCTTTGTGATGGCCCTCGCCGGCATGGTCTGTGTAGCCCTCTGCGCCTCGGGACAGTTCATTACCGACCTGAAAGCCGGCTACTGGCTCGGTTCCACGCCTGCGGCGCAGGAGAAGGTGAAGTTCATCGGGGTCGTCGCTTCGGCCATCACCGCGGGCTTAACCATCATCCTGCTGGCCAAGGCCTTCCAATTCGGAGAGGCCGCGCCCGGCGACCTGCGGCAGGTCCTGGTGGCACCCCAGGCCTCCGCGCTGAAAGCCGTGGTGGAGGGCTTCATGAGCGGCCAGCCAGTGGCCTATATGTTGTTCGGCATCGGCGCCATGATCACCGTGGTGCTGGAGATGCTCGGCCTCTCTTCCATGGTCTTCGCGCTGGGAG
>Ga0326728_10011092_pt1 | contig 20741 bp, 15 predicted proteins | sample MB3enrmetagenome_FD_207602 | JGI IMG/M metagenome (GOLD analysis project Ga0326728, IMG submission 207602) | Lab enriched peat soil microbial communities from McLean, Ithaca, NY, United States - MB31MN | ecosystem: Environmental > Terrestrial > Soil > Wetlands > Peat | place: USA: New York... | reverse complement strand
GAGCGCCAGGAAAATCCCTTGTGACTCAAACGCGCCAGGCGTTGCTGCTCGGCCTCGCCTTCAACCTCTACAGGCTGAGACCGTCGCTATTTATCACGAGGATGTCAACAGAGCCGGATGAGATCATGGTGGTGCTCGGAAATCCGCCGTACTCGGGCCACTCCGCTAACCTGAGCCGGGACGTGGACGGCAATCTGACCTTTATCGGCCAAAAGATCGAAGACTACAAACGCGTGGACGGCGCCGATCTCGGCGAGAAAAATCCAAAATGGCTGCAAGACGATTACGTAAAGTTCATTCGCTTCGCGCAGTGGCGCATTGAGAAGACAGGGTATGGCATACTGGCCTTTATCACGAATCACAGCTACCTCGACAATCCGACATTTCGCGGCATGCGGCGGAGCCTGATGCAGAGCTTTGGAGAGATATACGTGCGCGACCTGCACGGCAACTCCCTCAAGAGAGAGAGGAATCCCTCCGGCGGCAAGGACGAGAACGTTTTCGACATTATGCAAGGCACGGCCATCTTGTTAGCCATACGCCAGCCTGGGCGAGAAGGCGAATGCAAGGTCCGGCACGCAGAGCTATGGGGCGATCGCGAAAAAAATATGCGGCCTTATCGAATGAATCAGTAGAAGGAACTGCCTGGAATGAATTGACGCCGGTTGCGCCCTTCTATCTGTTTGTTCCCCAGGACCGGTCACTCTCCGCGGAATACACCGAGTTTCCCAGCCTCAAGGAGATATTTCCGGTATCGGTCCTTGGTTACCAGACGCATCGCGACCAGTTTGCGATTGCGTTTGAGCGGTCGGAGATTGTGGCGCGTCTGGAAAAGATGAGGGGCAAAACTCCCGATTCAGAGTTGCATCAGCACTTTGGAACCGAGGATAACCGGGATTGGAATCTTGCCACGCAGCGCGCCCGTCTGAAAGAGGACAAGAGCTGGAAAGCTCCGATATTGAAGGTTGCCTATCGGCCCTTCGATTGGCGATGGAGCTATTTTAGCTACGTTACGATGGATTTTCCGCGCAAGGAGCTTCTGAAGCATGAGGCAGGGCGGGAGAATCTCTGCATCAATGTAACCCGGCAAACGAAGGCGTCTGATTGGCGGCACGCAGTAGTAACAGATGTCCCAGCACCAGCTGTGTTCGTCGAGCTCAAGGATGGCTCGACGGTCTTCCCGCTTTATCTGTATGACGATGAAATCAACGGGGCAAATGGCGATCTCTTTAAGGGTCGCCATCCGAATCTTTCGCGGATCTTTCTCGACGAGCTTGCGGCAAAGCTCGGAATGCAGCAGGAGCCGCGATACGGCCTACCGAAGGGTCTCACGGCCGAAGATATCTTTCATTACATATATGCAGTCTTTCATGCGCCGGGGTTTCGTGATCGGTACGCCGATTCCCTCAAGCGGGACTTCCCTCGTGCTCCGCTCACGGCGGACCGTGGACTATTTCACGCGTTGGCTAGGAAGGGCAGAGAACTTGTCGCACTGCACCTTCTCAATGAGGAAGAAGCGCCACAGATCAACCAGTTCGTCACAAAGTTTCGGAAGCCCGGAACGAACCTGGTCGAGGAGGTTGAATACGATCCCGGCAATCGGCGCGTTCGGATCAATAAGGAGCAATACTTTGAAGACGTTCCTGCCGAGACGTGGAGCTTTCACATCGGCGGCTATCAAGTTTGCGAGAAATGGTTGAAGGACCGCAAGGGGCGCAAACTGAGCTACGACGATACTCAGCATTGGCAGCGCATCGTCGTGGCGCTGACAGAGACACGCAGGCTAATGGAAGAGATCGATGCGCTGATTCCCGCTTGGCCGCTGCGTTAGGGCGTCGTGGGGGCCGTTGAGCCCTCGCGTAGATCGGCCCCGGCAAGCGCCGTTCCATCCCGGAACCAGAAATCATTCCCGAGCCGCTGGCAATCCACTCGGAATTCTTTGGAAATAAAAGCTCCGGCTCGCCAGCCCGCACCCTTCGCGAAAGCTGGGTTTCCGCGAGGCTCCTCACGCCAGCACCGGGACTTACGCCAGCTCCAGGGCCGCCGTTCCCTTGCGGGGGGGAAGATAGCTGGTTGCGCGCCATGCAATGGCCAGCTTCTCCATGCTAAGCAGCTTTTGAATCTGGCCGCGGGCGTGGTCGGCCCAGGGGCCCCGGTTGTCCAGCTTTAGGTAAGACTGCCAGTGGCGCAGAGCCTGGCGGCACTGCCCCCGGCGCTCATGGGCCAGGGCCAGGTTGTAATGGGCGTCGGCGTAGCGCGGCGCAAGCGCAATCGCCTGGCGATAGGCGGCGATGGACTCATCCGGCCGCTCCAGCTCGTCCAGCACGTTGCCGAGATCGAAGAAGGCCAGCACATACTCGGGGTCGGCTTCGGTGGCGCGGCGATAGAGCTGCTCGGCCAGGCTGAATTCTCGCAGGTGGAATTGAATGGTTCCCAGGTTGATGTAGGCCGCCGCGTACTCCGGATCGAGCTCCAGAATCTCCTCGTAAAGGGCAATGGCGCGCTGCTTTTCGCCCGCTTCTTCGGCCTGCACCGCGGCCAGAAAGCGGTCTTGCATGCCACGCTGGTCAGCCGTGCCGAAACGCAGCGGGGGATGGGCCTCCGAGCCTGCCAGCGGCCGGTCCATCGGCTCGATGCGGCCCAGGCGCTCGAAGTCGAAGAGCAACTGCCGCCGGATGGGGTCCACCATCGCTCCACAGTGGCGGAAGGCCAGCCGCGTGCCGGTGCGCACCAGGCAGGCCTCTAGCAGCGGATTGGCCATTCCGGCCACGGCCTTCATAGCCAAAATCGAGTGCCGTATGGAAGCCGCCGGGACAGCTTCCTCGCGCAGGACGCGCAGAGTCCTCAACTGCCCTAGATCCTGAAACGTGTAACTCTGCTGGTGCGCAATGAGTCCCGCCCGCTCCCACCCCTGCAACTGGCGGCAGCCGATCTGCAAGATGCGCAACACGTCCTGACGGCTATAACTGGTCACTCTTGCGTGCTCCCACAGGCGGCGCAGCCCGGCCTCGAACTCCAAACTCGTGTTCCGAACCCCATCCCTCAACACGAGTTTCCGGCCACAGCGGTTCCACAATTGCCGTACCCCGAAGCCTCTCCGCTCAGGTGGCATTTTCCCCCAAGAAAATGCCGCTTCGCACCATGCCGGAAAAGGCACCCGAACTGTGGAACCGCTCCAAGATGCCGCCCGCAGCTCCTGGAACAGCTACAGTGAAACCGCTCTTGCCGTGATTATGCCAAGAGTAAGTGTGGATAAGCGGACCGAAACTCCCGCCGCAGCAGAAAAGGGTGGATAAAGGGTGCCTGATCTGGTTCGCGTCCTTCGGAAGGGGCGTCCTGCGTCCTGTGGAAAACGGAGGAGAAATGCATCAAACCCGGTATAACCCCATCAAATCCCGAAATCCAACTGCCGTTGCCTGCAACCCGCAATCCCGCTCCACAGCCCTTCTTGGCGCCGACTTCCGGCTGCGGCGGAGCCAGGAAAGACGGGTTCCGAAACCGCAGCATTCCAGAAGAATCAACCGGACACATGGACCCCAGCTCCGCATCGGGAACCGGCAGCCGGGCAGCCCGTTCTTCCTGGAAGGTGTTTGCTTGCGGAAGCCAGCTTCTCGCTATCGAACCGGATGGGCAGCCGGTTGAGAACTTCCCCGCCTGGGCGGTTCCAGGCGGGGCGCTTTGCGAAGCCGATCCCCAACCTGCCTGCACGGAAACTCCGGGGTCCCCGGCGACGGGTCTTCGTCGCTGGGGTTGAGATGGGCGCGGGCAGCGGCGAAAGAAGACTCTGGACGGATTTGAGATCGGCGTTGTATTCTTGAAACCGCCGTAGCCGTTTCGGGCCGCTCGACGGGGCGAGAGCTTCGGACGACTCGGTTCCCGCGCAAGAAGAGGAAAAGTTTTTCCATTTCGTGCGCAAGACATTGCGCAATGGCGCGCCAATCCGGCCTCAAACATGGCAAAAACGGCGCAAATGAACAAGATTGGAATGGCAGCCGGATTGCATAGAAGTTCTTAAGCTGCAAACTGTCCACTTCGCTTTGCAGGGGGGGCAACACAGTGAAACTGCAACGTCTGCTCACGAATTCAGCCTTGGCCATCGCTTTCGGCGCTCTGGCGCTCACCGCTTCCTTCCCCGCCTACGCCGACACAACTACGTGGACCGACTGGAACAATGCTGTCGTCACCAGCGGCGCCGGTTGGGCCCTCGGCACTTTGGGTAGCGTTAACGTCGAGTACATGGGCCCGAACGCTGGCCTCAGTGGCCCGAACTCTGGCGTAAACGACCAGTACCCCGAGGGCTACGGGCCTTACGTTGGAACTGGGTACCCCGGCACGTTGAGTCCGACCGTCGCCGATCCCACTTGGAACCCCGCCAGTGGCACCGCACCCACCTGGAACCCCTCCGGCAGCTGGTCCGGAGGCGGTGTCACCAGTGCCCCGCCCACCAGCTATAACTCTGTCGCGCTCAACGGCGGCTCCAACGCCCCCGAGGAAATCACCTTCACCAACGGCACGGTCATTAACCCCCTCATAGCCATTTGGAGCCTGGGCAGCAGCGCCACACCAGCCTCTTTCGTCTTCAGCGGCGCCTCGTCAGACGTTTTGTTGTTAACCGGCGGCTCAGACGCCCAGTACGGCGGCGGTTCCATCTTTGTTGGCAACGGCACTACCCAAAGCGACTGTAGCGTCGCTCTCTATGGTGCCTCCTCTTGCAGCGCCGTCGCTGAGGGCTCAACCGTCACTGGTTTGGAGGGCAGCGGAGTCATCGAGGTGATCGGCACCTTCGGTCCCAGTACCCCCATTACCTTCACCACTCCGCAGAATGAGAACTACTACGCCTTCACCGTCGGCGAAGGCCTGGTCCCCGAGCCCGAGACGCTTTCGCTCCTCGGCCTCGGCCTCCTCGCTCTGCCCCTCCTTCGCGCGTCACTCGCTCGCCGCCGCCGCGCCTGAGGCGCCAGGCGACCGCCAGAAAGTTCGAGTTGCAGCTTGATGGCCGGTTTTCCAGCTCCCGCTTTTGGGGCTTGGAGAACCGGCCATTCGTATTCCGCGCTCCTTTCGCGCTAGAATAGGAGCAGCGGCATGACGCTCCATCACCCTATCCCGGCCCTCCTCTAGCGGCGCCCGCCGCGCGTCTACTCGTTTTCCGCCCTCCTCCATTCCAAATCTCTACTCCAGGATTCCGCCCCGCGCAGGAGTTTTCCCATGATCGACCGTTTGCAACAGATGGAGCAACGCTACGACGAGCTTTCCGCGCAACTCGCTTTGCCCGAGACCGCCGCCGACCGCGAGAAGTATCAGAAAGCCGGCCGCGCCCTCAGCGAACTCGAAGCTCCGGTGATGAAGTTCCGCGAGCTGAAGCAGCTCCGGCAGGCGCTGGCCGAAGCCCGCGTCCTGCTCGCCGAGGCCGACCCCGAGATGCGCGCCATGGCGGGGGAAGAGATCGCGGCTCTGGCTCCCCGCGAGCGAGCGCTGGAGGAAGAGATCAAGGCGCTGCTGCTGCCCAAGGATCCCAACGACGAAAAGAACGTCATCCTCGAAATCCGCGCCGGCACCGGCGGCGACGAAGCCTCGCTCTTTGCCGCCGAGATCTTCCGCATGTACCAGCGCTTCGCCGAGCAGCATCGCTGGAAGATCGAGCTGCTCTCGCTCTCCGAATCCGGCGTCGGCGGCTACAAGGAAGTGATCGCCATCATCGAGGGCGAGCGCGTCTACTCGCAGATGAAGTACGAGAGCGGCGTCCATCGCGTGCAGCGCGTTCCCGCCACGGAAGCCCAGGGCCGCGTCCACACCTCCGCCGTCACCGTCGCCGTGCTGCCCGAGGCCGAGGAGGTGGACGTGAAGATCGAGGCCAAGGATCTTCGCATCGATACCTTCTGCTCCTCCGGTCCCGGCGGCCAGTCGGTCAACACCACCTACTCCGCCGTCCGCATTACGCACCTTCCCACCAACACCGTCGTCAGTTGCCAGGACGAGAAGTCGCAGATCAAGAACCGCGAGAAAGGCATGCGCGTGCTGCGCTCCCGCCTTTACGAGATGGAGATGGAGCGCCAGAATGCCGAGCTGGCCAGGGAGCGCAAGCAGCAGGTTGGCACTGGCGACCGCAGCGAGAAGATCCGCACCTACAACTTCCCGCAGAACCGGCTGACCGACCACCGCATCGGCCTCACCCTCCACCAACTCGACCTGGTGATGGAGGGTCGCCTGCAGCCCATCGTCGATGCCCTCATTACCCACTACCAGGCCGAGCAGATGAAGACCGGCAGCCAGGCGGCCTGAGGCCTGATTCCATGCAGCCGACTTTGTTTAGCCGCTCAAAGATTCGCGCCCTGATTGCTGAGGGGGAATATGCGCTAGCTGAAGGCCCGCATCCGGAACGGGCGCGCTTCGATGCTGAGGCGCTTCTCCTTCATCTTTTCAAAAGAAATCGCCCGGAGAGAAATCGCGCCTGGCTGGTCGCGCACTGGAACTCTCCTTCCATGCCCAAAGTCGGCGCCGAAATGAGAGCGCTGGTCGAGAGGCGGTGTGCTGGCGAGCCCATCCAATACATCACCGGCGAGATGGAGTTCTACGGCCTGCCCTTTCGCGTCACGCCCGATGTGCTGATCCCCCGCCCCGAGACCGAACACTTGGTCGAGAAAGCTCTGGAACTGGCCGCCCGCTTCCGTCCCGGCTCCAAATCCGCTGCGGAAGAACTCGCTTCGGCGAAGGGTACGGGCTTTAGCCCGTACATCAATGCAACAGGATCAGCGCGGGCTTTAGCCCCGGAGGGAAGTCTCTCGGGTTCTTCGCCCGCTACCCCCGCATCTTGCACAGGCCTGAACGCCATCCGCGCCGTGGATGTGGGAACCGGCTCCGGCTGCATCGCCATCGCCCTCGCTCACCACCTGCCTCAGGCGCAAATCACCGCCATCGACCTGTCCGTGGCCGCGCTGGCAGTCGCAGAAGAAAACGCGGAGCGCAACGGAGTCGCCATCCGCTTTCTTCAGGGCGATCTGCTGGCGCCCGTCAGCGGACAGCGATTCGAGATCGTCGCCTCCAATCCGCCCTACGTCCCGCTGGCCGACCGCGCCACGCTCGCCGTCGAGGTCCGCGATTACGAGCCCGCCCTCGCCCTCTTCGCCGGAGACGACGGCCTTGACATCTTCCGCCGTCTCATTCCGCAAGCCTTTGCCGCGCTCCTCCCCGGCGGCTTTCTCTTGCTCGAAATAGGCTGCGGCCAATCGGCGGCCGTCGCCGCGCTGCTCGCAACCGCCGGCTTCCACCGGATCGAGTTCCTCCCCGACCTTCAATCCATCCCCCGCGTAGCCTGCGCCCAGCGGCCCTGAAAAACCCTCCCGCCACACGGTCTGGGCGCCCATTGACAAGAACGAAGGCTTTTTGAGCACACACCCATGCCGGGCGCTGCGCAAGCACCGCTTGCGTCGCCAGAAGGCTTTAGAACCAGATCTCTGAGAAACTCACGCGGCATCACCAAACGGCGGGCCCAAATGCTCCGCCAACCCTCGGTGCCCCCATCGACAAGCGGCCCTGATGCTCTCATGCGGACATCCAGCCTGTTGCCGGATGCGAGAGCGCTCATTCAAGGTCGCGACCTGGCAGGCGGCGACCGGCATGCCTCTGCCGCCTCACCCCATTTCCACTTCTACGAGGTTCTCCGCCAGCAGCTTCCCGGCGGGAAGGAAGTTCCCTTCCAATTGCGTCCCGTTGAGAACCAGTTTCATCACGCCCTTTTGCGCTCCGGCTGGATTCCTGACTTCCACTTTCAGTTTCTTTCCGCGAAAGACGCGAGTTATCTTGAATCCCTTCCACGCGGAAGGAATGCAGGGTTCGATCCTAAGGCCGCCATACTCCGGCTGAAGCCCCAGGATGTAGTGGGTGGCCGCGAAGAAAGACCATGCGGCGGAACCGCTGAGCCAGGGAACGCGCGATGCCCCGAATCGCGGGCTGTATTTGCTATGGGTAAACTGGCAGTAAACGTACGGCTCAATCTCACGGAGTTCCGCGCGCGTGTTATGGGCGGCGGGCAGATAGGCCCTGAAGTATCGGTAGGCCAGATCGCCGTGCCCGAGCAGCGTCTCCGCCATAACTGCCCAGGCCTGCGTATGGATAAAGATGCTGCCGTTCTCCTTCAAGCCCTCATTGAAGAGCACGGCTCTCATGACGCGGAAGTCCGTCTGCCTGTACGGAGGATCGCAAATCATCAGGCCGTACTCAGTCGCCAGGCGTTCGCGCACCGACTGCATCGCCCTCTCTGCCCGCTCGGAGTTAGCATGCCCGCTGATCAGCGCCCAGGACTGCGGATTTAGAAAGATACTGCCTTCATCGCACTCCTTCGAGCCATACTTGAAACCGTCGCCACGATACGCGCGCAAGTACCATTCTCCGTCCCACGCATCCCGCTCCAGGCGACCGTCCAACTTAGCCATCTGCTCCCTCGCCCAGGCCTCTTCCTCTTTCGTAGTCAAAAGCAAACATATCTCCAGATAGACTCGCAGAGCGTAGCGCAATTGAAAGGCCACGAAGATCGATTCTCCCCACTGCCCCAGACGGATGCAATCGTTCCAATCGGCTGACAGGCCGCAGGGCAAACCATGCGCGCCGGAGCGCTCCAGATTAAACTCGATAGCTCTCTTCATGTGGCCCAGGACCGTGGCTTCACCCTTGTCGCCATAGGGCAGCACCTTGTTATAAAAGGACACGTCGCCGGTCTCCTTCACATAAGCCGGAATCGCATTGAAAAGCCACAGGCAATCGTCGGAACGGTAGTCATCTCCCCGCGGAGCTTTCTCATTTCCTGGGTGATGATCGAATTGCCGCACCACGGGCATGGCCCCGCCGGTCGAAACCTGTCCAGTAATCATCAGCTCCAGCCGCTGGCCGGCTTCTTCAGGAATGGTGTGCATGACGCCCAGCATGTCCTGGACCGTGTCCCGGTATCCCAATCCATCGCGCTCGCCCGCGTAAATCAAGCTCGCCGCGCGCGACCAGGCATAAGTAATCAGGCAGTTGAACGCGCCCCACATATTCAGCGTGCTGTTCAACTCGGCGTCCGGCGTCTCCACCGTGAGTCCGGCGATGCGCTCATGCCAATAGCTCTTCAACTTGGCAAGCTCCTCGCAAACCGTCGTCGTGCTGCCGAATTCCGCCACTGCGGCCATGCCCTCATTGCGGCCCCGGCCAATGCCCATCAGGACGAGAAACTCTTTCGTCTCTCTGGGCGCAAGAGTTATCTTTGCGTGCAGCGCGCCGCAGCCGTTGTCGCCCACGGCGAGAGAGTTTGTGCATTGCCCCAGCTCGACAACCGCGGGATTGCCATAACCGCGATAACTCCCAATGAAGGCGGCGCGGTCTGTGTCGTACCCAACCACTTCGGCGCCCGCCAAGGCCAGGAAAGTATGGCGCCCCTGATCCTTCTCCGCAAAGTCGTCCGGCACGGGCGGGACGTTGACATTGGTCCCGTGGTCGATGATATTGTCTTCGACCTCCATCCTGACGGTGTGCTGCGTGTACTGCAAATTGATCAGATCGTCCGAGGCGTCCCAGTTTCCGGCAAACTCCACATAGGTGAACGCGCTCAGCCGGCGCGGCCTCCCGCTGCGGTTAACAAGCTTCACATGCCAGCACTCGAAGGTCTTGCCCAGCGGAACAAAGTAAGTGGTCTCGGCCCCCACGCCGTCATACTCCGACGAGATGACCGTGTAGGCGCTGCCGTGGCGGCACTCGGACTTATACCTGTCGAGCGGCTTGCCCACCGGCTGCCACGACGCGGACCAGTAGTCCCTGCTGTCGTGGTCGTGCAGATAGATATAACGGCCCGGCTGGTCCATGGGCAGCGAGTTGAAACGCAGCCGCGTGAACCGCCCCATGGCTGCCGACTTATAGAAGCTGTATCCGCCGGCATTATTGGTGATGATGGCGCCGTATTCCGTCGAGCCCAGATAATTGCTCCACGACCTGGGAGTGTCGGGACGGTCGATCACATACTCTTTGTTCGCGTCGTCAAAATGTCCGAATTGCATTGGATAGCATTCCTCCTGTAGCACTGACTTCCGCCAAATTAAGAAGCTCACAGCGCGGCGCCAGTCGGGCCGCGCCTCAGAGATCGATGCCGCCTTCGGTGCCGATGAAATTCATGCGAGAGCGGCCTGGGTCGCCGCTTGTCTAGCCTGTAACTCGCCCTGCAGCTTCTTCATCCTGGCTTCGTTGAGTGGATAAAGGATCATGCCCAGGGCAGTCAGCAGGAACCCCGCCGCCGGGATGACTGTAAACAGCAGCAGAATGCCATGCAGCGCATGAGGCGTCTGCGCGACACTGGCCTGGTATCCAAACATCGCGAGCAGCCAGACGGTTACCGGCCCGCCGATGGCCCAGCCGAGTTTATTGGACATGCCAGCCGCCGAGAAGACCAGACCTGTGGCCCTCCGGCCCGTGCGCCATTCCGAGTAATCGGCGGAGTCGGCGAACATGGCCCAAAGCACTGCCGACGTGGGCCCCGTGACCGCGCTGTACAGCACCTGGAAGGTGAACATCAGCGCCACCTGCTCCGGTCTGACCCAATAGGAAACAACCAGGAAGACCGAACCCAGCGCCGCCAGGCCGATGTACGTGGCCTTCCTTCCGGCAAATCGCGTGACATGCTGAATCGCGATCGTTCCCAGGAGCGACAGCAGCGTGCCGGCAACCATGAAGGAGGCAGCCAGTTTCTCATTGCCCACGTAGTATTGGAAGTAATAGAGAATGGCGCCGCTGCGGATGGCAACCGCGCAGACCGTCAGCGTTCCCGTAAAAAAGAGGATGAGCCACGGTACATTGGTTCCCAAATCGATCAAGTCCCGCCCTAGCGAGGTCTTCTGTGGAGCTGGCTGCACCCTTTCGCGCGTGAGCGCGAAGGTCAGAAAGAACAGCGCGGTGGCAGCAATGGCATAGATGCCCATCGTCAGTTGATAGCCGTGGGCCTTTGCCGCGGCCAGAAACACCCCGCTCATCTCCGGTCTTACTCTGCCAAAGTAATCCACCAGGTAGAGTGTGGAATACTGAACGACCAGGCCGGCCGCAAAGGCAAATGCAAAGCGGTACGACGACGCGCTGGTCCGTTCCTGCGAATCGGGCGATATCACGCCCATCAAAGCGGAATATGGGATATTGATCGCGGAGTAAACCATCATCATCAGGCACAGCGTGATGTAAGCATAGACGAGCTTTCCATTCGGGCTGAAAGCAGGAGTGGTAAACGTCAGCACGCTGATAATGCCGAAGGGAACCGCAAACCACAGCAGGTAGGGACGGAATTTGCCCCATCGCGTCCGGGTTCGGTCTCCCATCACGCCCATGAACAGGTCGAACCCCATGTCGAAAACACGCGTCAGCAGAAGCATCGCCGCGAGTTTTTCCAGCAGCACGCGCTCCAGCGCGGCGTCGGGGGTATAGAAAAAGACGTCGGTATAGAATTTGCTTTGAAAATAAATGAATGTCATCCAAAACAGATTGGATGCCGCATCGCCGAAGGCATAACCCGTCTTCTCGGCAAACGTCAGTTTCTGAGTTTTGTGTTTCATGAATCATGTCTCTCTTGTTCAGGGGTTCTGATGAACATGCACAGAGTTTGCCGGCCCACCTTCGGACGGAAACGGTGATCCCGGCCTCAGGCATGGCCCGCCAGGGACGGCCTGCCCGGCCTGCCGCGCCAGGCGACCCACCTGAATCGTGTTCCCGGATGAAGGGCAATCCGCCCAAGGTCCAAAGTGACACGGCACAGCGAAGCGGCTTCCCGCGTGCAAGTATACATGAAAGGCACGAGGCGCAATTGTGAGGGCGCGCTATGAGCGCCATTCCGATCCGGCTAGGGTGCTGCCGCCGCGGCGAGGCGCGCCCTGGCGGCTCTATCGCTCCTGCTGCGCACAACTGCTCCCTCTGAGCCGGCGCTCGCGCGCTTGCCTCCGCTGTGGCGGCGCCCGCGATCCCGGTGGAAGCGGGCCATGTGACATAATGTTTTGTCGCTCCCCTTTTGTCGATCGGCGCAAGGCAGGTCAACATCGGGTAGAACGAGAAAGGAAGACTGCGAATGGCTTTTTTCACTTCTGCTTTGCGGCTTGGGGCGCTGGGTCTGGTGCTTTTCCCTAGCGTATTGCCGGCTGTCTGCCAGAGTAACTCCCAGGCGGCGAAAGATGCGCGGGCGGCGTTGGCGCCGGCGCAGATTGAACGCGTCCAGAACGGCGTTCAAGTGGCAATTGGCGATCTGAATGTGAAGGTACAGTTCTATTCCGAAGGCATCGTCCGGGTGGTGAAATGGCCGGCTGGCGGCACGTCCGACAAAGTGAGCCTTTCGGTTATCCAGAAAGAGTTGCCCAAGGTCGATGTGCATTTCGGCGAGAACGAAGCAGAAGTCACTCTGAGTTCCGGGAAGCTCAAACTCCTCATAAGCAGGAGCGATGGCTCGATTCAGTATCTCGACAGCAATGGCCGCACGCTGCTGAAGGAGCAGGGGCGGGCCACGTTCGCACCCACGCATATTGCGCGCGAAGAGAAGGCCTTCAGCATTCAGCAGAACTTCACGCTAAGCGCGGATGAGGGCGTCTATGGCCTGGGACAGCAGCAGTTGGGAGTGATGAACTATCGCGGGCGGACGGTAAAGATCGTTCAGGCCAACACCAAAGCCGTTACGCCCGTCCTGGTTTCAACCGCGGGATATGGACTCTTCTGGGATAACTATTCCAAGACGATCTTCGACGACAGCGGCGGCGCTACATCCTTCTGGTCCGAGGTTGCCGACAACGTCGATTACTACTTCTTCTATGGTCCCACGATCGATCAGGAGATTGCAGGCTACAGGCAGTTAACGGGTGAGGCGCCGATGTACGGAAGGTGGGCTTACGGTTATTGGCAGAGCAAGGAACATTACGCCACGCGCGACGAGCTGCTGGGCATCGCGCAGGAGTATCGCAAGCGGCGCATTCCGATCGATAACATCGTTCAGGACTGGGATTATTGGGGCAATAACGATAACTGGGGCGGGATGATCTTCGATGAAACGAAGTATCCCCGGCCCAAGGAGATGATCGACGAACTGCACTCCGAAAACTTCCATCTCATGATTTCGATCTGGGCGGGGCTTGGTCCGTCTTCGCAGATATACAAGGACATGGACAAGCGCGGGTATCTCTTTCCGACCGTGGGCTGGGCCGGATTCAGGTACTTCGATGTGTACAATCCCGCGGCCACCGATCTGTACTGGAAGTACGCCACCGAGGGGCTTTTCTCGAAGGGCGTCGACGCCTGGTGGATGGATTCGACCGAGCCGGACATCGTGAACGCGCTCACGCAGGAGTCGGAGGAGTACGAGATGAAAAGAGAACGGGACAATCATCTCGGCACCTTCGCCCGGTATCTCAATACTTACTCGCTGCTCGACACCGAAGCTATCTATGAGAACCAGCGAAAGGAGACGGACCGGAAGCGGGTCTACATTCTCACGCGCTCGACATTTGCCGGCCAGCAAAGGGCAGCGGCGACCACCTGGTCGGGAGACATCGGCTCCAGTTGGGAAGCGTATAGGAGGCAGATAGCCGCAGGGGTCAACCACAGCATGTCGGGCATCCCCTATTGGACATTCGATATCGGGGGTTACTCGCTCGGATGCCAGGGCGGCGTCTTCATGAACGGCGGCAAGGACCCCGCCTACCAGGAGTTTTACACGCGCATGTTCCAGTTCGGCGCGTTTGCTCCCATCTTCCGGGCGCACGGTTCTGAAACTCCGCGCGAGATCTATGAGTTCGGGGAATACGTTCCCGTGTTGGAGAAGTTCGACAATCTGCGCTACCGGCTGCTTCCCTATATCTATTCGCTGGGCTGGCAGGTTATCAGCAGCGGCTACTCGATCATGCGCGGCCTGGCGATGGATTTTACCGGCGACCAGAAGACGTATTCCATCGACGATCAGTATATGTTCGGCCCGGCGATCATGGTGTCGCCCGTAACTGAGTATATGTATCACCGCCCGCCGGAGAACAGCACGCTTGTCACCGCCGAGCACTTTAAGACCGCGGACGGAAAGCCGGGCCTGCGCGCTCAATACTTCTGCGACGACGAGTTCAAGAACCTGTGCCATGAGGATACGGAGCCGGACGTCGACCTGTATTGGTACACGGGCTGGGCGAGTTTCATCCACGACCCCAAGTTCTCAATCCGCTGGGAAGGCAAGCTGATTCCATCAGAAACCGGGAGTTATCGTTTCAACCTGAAGAGTTTCGGGCAAAGACGCGTGTATCTGGACGGCAAAGAGGTTCCGCACAACTACGAATCGATGGAGTCCTACACCGTGCCCGTGGAGCTGGCGGCAGGCAAGGAATACGACTTCAAGTTCGAAACGACCAACGCCTCGCTGGGCGCGTTCAGGGCCCAGCTTTACTGGAAGACTCCCGCCATTCATGGCAGGGAAGCAGTTATCGAGCCGAGGGAGAAGACAAGGAACGTCTATCTTCCGGCCGGGACTTCGTGGATCGATTTCTGGACGGGAGAGAAGCTGGACGGAGGCAGGACGGTGGTAGCGGATGCTCCCATTGAAAAGATGCCGCTCATGGTCAGGGCAGGATCGATTGTGCCCATGGGGCCGCTGGTTCAATACTCCACGGAGAAGCCCGCCGACCCCATCGAGTTGCGCATCTATCCCGGAGCCGATGGCAGCTTCACTCTGTACGAAGATGAGAACGATAACTACGACTACGAAAAGGGCATCTATGCCACGATTGCCTTTCACTGGGACGACGCGAAACGCCAGCTTACGATCGACGACAGGAAGGGCGAGTTTCCCGGGATGCTAAGGACCCGGTTATTCGATGTTGTAATTGTGGGAAAGAGCCATGGCACGGGCGTGGAAGCAACAGACAATCCGGACAAGGTGATTTCATACAAGGGCGAACGGGAGACGATTCAATTTCCCATGTGATGGGTCAGGACGCGGGATTCGCTCGGGACAAAAGGGGAGCGTCTACCGCGCGCTCCCCTAACTTGACCGGCAGCGGCCGCTCCGGTATCAGAGTGGCAATACCAGCAGCCCGGTATCCAGCAGTTTCCGGGTCAGCCGGTCCAGCGCCAGCGGGAATTTGTAAGAGATGGTTCGCACGCTCATCCCAAGCAAGGTAGCCGCTTCAGCCTGCGTGTACTCCTGGATCACGATCCGGCAAAGCATCTCGCGGTCCAGCGATCCCAGCTGGTTCAGGCATGTTTCCAGATCCAGAACGGAGATTACCGCGTCTTCGAAGGTGCGGATCGGCCGGCTGGAGGCCCATCCCCGCGCGACCGGATCGCCCAGGATGGAGGGCGCCCTGCCCACCTGCATCGAAGCATACAGATAGCGGCGCAGCATGCATTCCGTGTGCTTCCGGTAGAAAGCCAGGCTGACCTCCGGCTCATCCGCGGCTGCTCTTGCCGCCGTTCTTGGTTCACATCGCGCCGCCGGCTTCTCTTCCCAAATCCTCCCATCGTTCTGCCGCGTTGCCTGTAAAGTGCCTACTCCCCAAAACACCGGTAACTGGAGTGCTGCGCTCATCGCGCACCTCCCGCTGCCGCAGCCACCGCCCAAATCTTCGCGAGCGGCTTGCGGCACGGGCGTCCGCGACGCTTCCGGCTCTCCGGCGTCGGAAAGTCCTTCAGCTTAGTCTCACATTCCCTGCAATAAACACTCCCGATGGTCTGGGCACGGTACCAAAGACATCCGCACCCCTCGCAAACCTTCAAATGCACGCGCAATTCCATGACTTTTTCTCCGTGTTCGCGTCTCCGCCCGACGGTCTTTCCCGTTGATTGTTGTTCCGCGGGGTGAAGAGAACCGGGCACGGCAACTCAGGTTTCTTTTGTCCCGATAGGGGATTGCCACCCGTGCTCTCTCGTCTTTTGTCATGCTCATAGCGCGCAGATCCTGGAATCTTCTCGACTGACCTGCCCCGGACGCCTCTGCTGAGCGCCACGGGGAGGAGATGGGAAAAACCGGACTGAATCGAACTGGACCAAACTCGTCTGGCAACTGTTCATTGGCCGCTGAAGGAGACACAATTGCGCCCACTCAGCCTTGCAGCAATGGAACGATTTCCAGAAGATTCCCACAAGCCACTGCGAGATTAAGTAAAACCAATGTAGAAAAGTGATTCTCTTGCGTCAACATGTCCCGGTGGAATTCCGGTCCGGCGCTTTCCATTCTCCGGGCAAGCGCAGAGAATGAAGCCAACCAGCCCATACAGTTTTTCTTGAGGCAATCAGAGATCATACCTACTCATTGCCGGTGACGGATTTTCCACAGATGAATTTCACCCAAATGCACGAGCGTCTCCGCTTGGAACTGCTGCGCAGGATTCAGCGGGGAACGGTCAGCGTCTCCTTGTTGGCGCGTCAAACCGGTTTGGGCCAGTCTCATCTCTCCAATTTTTTGCACAGCCGGCGACAGCTTTCGCTGGAGGCCATCGATCGCGTGCTGGCCGCCCAGCATCTGGCGGCTGCCGATCTTTTGCCCGCCATGCACCAGGCTCTGGCTCTGCCCGCGGAAGAGGAAAAAAGCACGGTCCCCATCGTTTCGCACGCGGTAGCGCTCTTCGAGCCCTTCATCCGTCCTTCGGCGGTTCAGGCCATGCTGCACTTGCCGGCCGGGGTGCTGCAGGCCGTTCGCACCCGTGTTTCCAGCACCCGCCGCGCATGGCAACGGTTTGTCGCGGTGCGCATTCCGGCCGCCGACGCCTTGCCGATGGAGCCGCTGGTGCTGCCGGAAGCCATCGCGCTGCTGGATCGCCACTACACTTCGCTGGCGCCGTACCGGCCCAACCGGCCCAACCTCTATGCTGTGCGGCACGGCGCCCACCTGACCCTGCGGTATGCTGAGTTCCTCTCCAATCGGCTTGTCTTGCGCCCACACAACATCGCCTTTCCGGTGGACTTGATCGAGATCGATCCCGGCGAATCGCCCAGCGAACTGCTCGCAGGCCGCATTGCGCTGATTCTGAATGAGCTGTAAGGCCGTAGGTCGGAAAGGGATGGAGGCGGGGGCAGGAGCGAACCGGCCGGCCGGAGAAGTTTTTTCGCAGCCTTCACCGCGCGGATCTCCGCAGCCAGCCTCAGAACGTCACATCCAGGCGCAGGCTGGCCGTTCCGCCCGGCTCCGGATAGGCCACGGCGATTCCCTGCCGCGTCCGCGCCGCCGCCACTCCGGAGCCGCTCACGGCGACGATCTCGTAGCTCAGCGCAACCCCGCTCGATGGGTCGCTCACCGTCCAGGCGAACGGAATCTCCACCGAGCACAGGATGGGGGAGCCAGCCGGCCTGGAGCCAGCAGCCGCGACCACGCGCGGAGCCGACTCCACCGGAACCGCACCGCGATTCAAGTTCTCAAAGGCCGGCAGGTTGGGCGCGATCCTGGCCCTGCAGGCAACCGTGCCGCCAGCCGCGGCAATTGAGCCGAGGCTCACGTCGAAGGTGACCGTGTAGACGCCGCTTACCGCCGCCTGGGCTGCCCCGGCGCGTTGGTCCGCGGCCGGAGCAGCCCACACAGCGGCGGACGCCAACAGCGCAGGCAGCAGAATCTGGGGGATTCGCGCGCGCTTCATGGCATCCTCCGCACTCACATCATCGGAGCCATGGCGAAGAGAATCAGATGGGGAAGCCTCTGAATGTCCTCCAATTGATTACGCAAGTCACGTGCGCCGGCGCGACGTGCCCCCCAGGTGAGCATGATTCCGGACCGAAGCGCCGGCTGGCACGGCCGCCGCCCCTTTCCGATAGGTCGACTTTCCACATTCCCCGCCCTCCGCCCGCCCGCATCTGCGAGAATGTGTACTTGACTATGAAAATGGAAAACCTCCTCTCGCTGAAAGACGACATGGTGGCCTTCATCGAAGGCCATGGACTTCACCGCCTTCCCGGGTACGTCACCGACGATATTCCCTCCATCGTATGGGAAGGCGAGGACAACCCCGACTCATGGAAGGACTTTGTGGAGATGGCCAAACGCGCCGGCGCTCCCTTTGTCACCTTCAGCGAGATGACGATGGAGCGTGAAGAAATCGAAGCGCTCATCGAGGAAGCCGGCGAGATGAACTTCTCCGACGAAGAGGGCGCCGAGCTGCCTGAAGCCGAATCGCTGCGCAAGTTTGCCGGCAATGTCGGCTACATTCAGCTGGGCTTCGTCTATCAGGGGCTGGTCTTTCTGCATGAAACCACCACCGAGTGGTATGAGCGGTACCAGGCGCTGCTGGAAGACCTCGAGGACTTCCAGGACATCGTCATCGACGATGCCCGCGGCGGCGAGATCGACGAGGAAGAGTAAGCCTCCGTGACTCCCGCCAGCCCGGCAGGCCCGGCATCAGGGGCTCAAGATCCATCAGACTCAGCCGTCCCGGCATCCCTCCAGCGCCCCCCGCAGCGCTGGACGCTCGCTGAGCCGCATCCCGAGGCAGCCGCGGCCCTGGCCAAGTCAGCGCGCCTGCCGCACGTGCTGGCCGAGCTGCTGATCGCCCGCGGCGTCGCCCAGCCCGCTGAAGCCTACGCCTTTCTGAACCCCGAACCGGCTCACCTCCACGATCCCTTCCTCATGCTGGGCATGAACGAAGCCGTGGTCCGGCTGGAGCGGGCCATCGCGTTCCGTGAACGGGTGCTGCTTTACGGCGACTACGACGTGGACGGCACCACCGCCGTGGTCCTGCTCAAGACCGCCATCGAGATGCTCGGCGGCACGGCGCGCTTTCACGTTCCCCACCGCCTGCGCGAGGGCTACGGGCTGCAATCCAGCGTCCTTGAAGCCGCTCACGCCGAGGGCGTCCGCCTGGTTATTACCGTCGATACCGGCATGAGAGCCTTTGCCGAGGCCGAGACCGCCCGCCGGCTGGGACTCGATCTCATCGTCACCGACCATCACCTGACAGCGGCTGGAGATGCGATTCCCCACGCGCTGGCGGTGCTCAATCCCAACCAGCCCGGCTGCCCCTACCCGGAGAAATCCCTCTGCGGCGCGGCCATCGCGATGAAGCTGGCCCAGGCCGTCCTCGAACGCCGCGATGCCGCCCGCACCCGCGAGAAGACCCTGCCCAGTTTTTTGAAGATGGCCGCCATCGCCACCATCGCCGACGCCGTGCCCCTCGGCGGCGAGAACCGCGTCATCGCCGCCCTCGGCCTGCGCGAACTGCGCTCACCGGTCGGCGCCGGCCTGCGCGCCCTCTTTGCCGCTGCCGCCCTCGACCCCGCTGCCAAGCAGCTCACCGGCTTCGACGTCGCCTTCCGGCTGGCCCCGCGCATCAACGCCGCCGGGCGCATGGACGTGGCCTCCGATGTCATCGAACTCTTCGCTACCCGCGACCCCGCCCGCGCCGCCGAGCTGGCCGCCAAGCTCGAACGCCTCAACCGCGAGCGCCGCGACACGGAGGCTGCCGCGCTCATCGCCATCGAAGCCCGCCTGGCGACCGATGCGGAACTCGCCGCCGACCGCCTGCTGGTCGTCGAGGGCGACGGCTGGCATCGCGGCGTCATCGGCATCCTCGCCTCCCGCATCGTCGAGCGCACCGCCAAGCCGGCCATTGTGGTCAGTATCGAGGACGGCCCCAACGGCCGAATTGCCCACGGTTCCGGCCGCTCCGTCGACGGCTTCCAGCTGCTCAACGCCATTGAAAGCTGCGCCGATCTCTTTACCCGCTTCGGCGGCCACGCCTTCGCCGTGGGCTTTGCCCTGCCCGCCGATGCGCTGCCGGAAGTGAAGCGCCGCCTGCGCCTCTACGCCAACGACCATCTGGCCGCCCGGCAGCCGGAATGCCTGCTGCGTATTCACGCCGAGCTGCCGCTGGATCGCATCACGCCGGTGCTCGCTGGCTGGCTGCGCAAGCTCGAGCCCTTCGGCCACGGCAACCCCGAGCCCATCTTTGCAGCCCGCAAGGCGCGCCTGCTCGATGCGCCCCGCATCATGAAAGACCGCCATATCCGGCTCGAACTGGCCCAGGAACCGGTTCTCTCCGGCTCCGGCAGCGCCATCCGCGCAGTTGGCTGGGATCTGGCCGCCCGCGCCGCCGAACTCGGCCTCGCCAGGGGAAGCCTCATCGACCTCGCCTATCGCATCCGCGAAAACGACCACCCCGAATTCGGCGGGCTCGAAGTCGAGATCGCCGGCATCCAGCTCTTTCGAAATGCCCCCTAAGGCACCGAGGCCCACGGCTGACCGTGGGCCTCTGTGGCTTCGAGTATGACCGTCCTACCTGCGGCTGTGCGCCGCACTGTTGTTGGACGTTGCGTGCGATGTGGTTGCAGTTGCATGTGAGGTGGCAGCCGTATGCGATGTGGAAGTCAAGTGCGATGAGGATCCGCTTGTGGAGAACTGCGTCGTGGCGTGCGAAGCCTGTGTCGAGTGCGTGACAGAACTACTCGTTCCGCCGCCGGTCCTCGTTGTCACCATCGGCTTTGCCCCGCCAGTCGTCGGCCCATGTGTGGTAGCCCCGCCGGTCGTCGGTCCGTGCGTCTGCATGGTGGCCCCGCCGGTCGTCGGTCCGTGCGTCGTAGCACCGCCGGTCGTCGGTCCGTGCGTCGTAGCACCGCCGGTCGTTGTTTTGTGCGTTGTCGTCCCACCCCCGCCGGTGTTCATGTTAATGGCCCCGTGGGTTGTCGTCCCACCCCCGCCGTTGTTCATGTTGGTGGCTCCGTGGGTTGTCGTCCCACCCCCGCCAGTGTTCATGTTGATGGCCCCGTGGGTTGTCGTCCCACCCCCGCCGTTGTTCATGTTG
>Ga0326728_10011091_pt1 | contig 20742 bp, 20 predicted proteins | sample MB3enrmetagenome_FD_207602 | JGI IMG/M metagenome (GOLD analysis project Ga0326728, IMG submission 207602) | Lab enriched peat soil microbial communities from McLean, Ithaca, NY, United States - MB31MN | ecosystem: Environmental > Terrestrial > Soil > Wetlands > Peat | place: USA: New York... | reverse complement strand
CGGGACAATCAACAAAGCGATCTGGCTGATGATCTGATTCATCTGGTTCATTGATCAGGCCTTATACCTTATGGGTGGCAAGGTGTCAAAAAGTTAGCTGTTCCTCCTTACAAAGGGTGGAAGTTTGCCCATTATATTATTTTTTAGGAATGTGTTGAAAAAGAATCGGTTCGTCCCTACACAAGCATCAAACTTGACATCAGGCTCTTCAGTGAAGACATCCGCAAAGGAGGATGGACATGAAAAAGGAGAATGAGCTGATATTGGCAAATAAAGAGAGCGACAAAGAGTCACACCCAGAAAATATAAATAAATCATCCGAGAACTCTCTCGCAAAAAAGGCGTCTTCCGAAAATAACATATACACGGACACGATAAGGGCATTGCTGGAAAAAAACAGGAGCAGGGTTTCACGATACTATTGTGCAAACAGAAAATGCTCTACCACGTTCTGGAACGCGGATCTTGGTTACCAGTGTCCCGGGTGCGGCTCTTTCGGCCTCATAAGCACGTTCAAGGCCGATACGGCCTATGAGCCGGACATGTATAAGCCCGTAGTCGGATATCTCGACAGTATCGGCAGGCTGTTCTGTCCCAAGTGTACGGAGCGCTTCGGCATCGGTGATGATGTGGGCCTGGTGATCTACAATGACAGCAAACCCTACTGTAATGAAGCCTGCGAGGCATGCAGAACCCGCCTCGACTCTCTGCCTGCATAGGGAGGCAGAGGGCGGGCTTTAGACATAGGGATGCGTCGACTTGTAGGTGATAGGGCTACAATCCACATGCCGACATGGTCTGTGAGTGAGGTCACTATTATACGTAAGACATACCTCCCCTGATGGTATATTTTACGGTATAATAGAGGCCTCATGAGCAGGGTGCGCATCAACAGATTCCTCGCCTCGACAGGGGCAATTTCACGGAGAAAGGCCGACGAGTTTATCGAGCACGGCCGCGTGAGTATCAACAATGAAAAGGCAGTCCTGGGTGACACCTTGGACCCGGATAAAGATGTAGTGGCCTTGGACGGCAAGACCGTGTCCCGTCAGAACACCCTTCTTGTAGCCATGTACAAGCCAAAGTATGTGATGACAACCATGAATGACCCTCAAGGCAGACCCTGTATTCAGGATCTCCTTCCCGAGCAGCTTCATGGCGTGTTCCCGGTGGGCAGACTGGATTTTGACGCAGAAGGACTCCTCATCCTGACCAATGACGGAGAATTGTCGCACTCACTCCACCATCCCTCCTTCCATGTACCCAAGGTCTATCTCGTGAAGGTAACACCTAGGGCCACGCCAGAGGCCATTCATCACATGGAAGCAGGTATCATCCTTGATGGGAAAAAGACGCTGCCGGCAAAGGTCTTGGAGGAACACTGCGTTTCTGAGGGTTCATATTTACGAATAACCCTTGTGCAGGGGCTGAAGAATCAGATTAAGCGCATGGCCGCATCCGTGGGTTTACGGGTCGAGTCCATCAAACGAATCAGTGTAGGACCGGTTGTTCTGAAAGGGATGTACCCCGGTCAGATCCGCGAACTGAGCCCCTCGGAAGAGAGATCGCTTTATAAGATCCTAAAAAAACATAAAAAAACTTGACATGTGCATGGAGCACTTTATAATCTATGAATAATTAGACCATGGTAGGAGGAGATACATGAACAAATCTGAACTGATTGAAGAACTCTCCATGCGCATGGCTCTCCACCCGAAGAAGGCAGAGGCCCTGGTGAACTCCATCCTCAGCTCCATGATTGTTGCCATGAAGGGCAAACGGCGTGTAGAGATTCGCGGGTTCGGCAGCTTTGTCATGAGGGATTATAAACCCTACATCGGGAGGAATCCCAAGAGTGGTGAGAAAATCCAGGTCAAATCCAAAACCCTGCCCTTCTTTAAATCCGGAAAAGACATGAGAGACCGGGTGAACGGCAAGGCCCAGTAGACCTCGATAATTCTGCCTCAGAATCTTTTTTGCAGATCAGAGCGTCTATATATTGACGCATATGAATTCTTGCGGTATATTTACCCCACAAATTTATGGGTAACCATTCTCTACTTATTGTTGACGATGAAATCCAGAATCGGGAGTACCTTTCCGAGATCCTCTCGGATGAAGGGTATTCCATTACTACGGCTGCAAACGGAAAGGATGCCATCTCCAGACTTACCCAAGATACCTTCCAGGTAGTACTTACCGACCTCCAGATGCCGGAACTCGACGGACTCGGCGTCATAGAGTATCTAATCGAGAATAAGCTGAACACCATCGGCATCCTCTACACGGGCTATGGCTCGGTAAAAACGGCTGTGGATGCCATGAAGCTCGGGGCCTTTGATTATATCACCAAGCCCTTCAAGGCCGATGAAATCAAAGTCGTGGTAAAAAAGGCCCTCGACCACCTCGCCTTGCAGGAGGAGAACACCTACCTGAAACAGCAGCTCAAGGCCCGCTATAAGTTCGAGAACATCGTGGGGACTTCCGAGAAGATGCAGAAGATCTTCGGTCTCATCGACAAGGTAGCCTCAACGGACTCCACGGTCCTGATCCTCGGTGAATCAGGTACCGGCAAGGAGCTCGTTGCCCGGGCTCTGCATTATAATTCCATGAGATCTGCAAACGCATTTATCCCTGTAAACTGCGGCGCTATCCCCGAAGAACTGCTTGAGAGCGAGCTCTTCGGCCATGAAAAAGGCGCTTTCACCGGTGCATTCAGGACCAGGATCGGCAGGTTCGAGCTCGCCTGCGGCGGCAGCATATTCTTGGATGAAATCTCTGAGATGAGCCCGAACCTCCAGGTAAAGCTGCTTCGCGTCATCCAGGAGAGGGAGTTCGAACGTGTCGGCGGAATCAAGACCATCAGGGCGGATGTACGGATAATCGCCGCAACAAACAAGAACCTCGAGGAAGAGGTCGCTGAAGGCAGATTCCGGGAAGATCTCTACTACAGGCTTAATGTCATACCCATCCACCTTCCTCCCTTGCGCGAGAAGACCGATGACATACCGCTGCTCATCAAGCATTTCCTGGAGAAGTACAGCGAAGGCAAGTCACCCAAGAAGGTTGAATTCAGCAAAAAGGCCATAACTTCGCTCATGCGCTATCGCTGGCCCGGCAATGTACGCGAGCTGGAAAACCTTGTGGAACGCATGGTGGTCTTGAGCGATTCCCCCATCATTGATATTACAGATCTCCCGGAAAAGGTCCTCACCGGCGCCACGGTGATATCTTCCGCCATCCCGCAACTCGATCTGCCCGAGACAGGAATTGATCTGTCTACCGCAGTAAATGAATTCGAGCGGAGCATTATCGTCCAGGCCCTCAATAAGAGCAACTGGGTCAAAAACCGCGCCGCTAAGCTCCTCCACGTGAATAGAACGACACTGGTTGAGAAGATCAAGAAACAGAAACTCCAAAAACCTACTGAATCGAATATTTCCTAATACAATATAAATTTTATATCATCAAACGAGGTCCTGTTACCGATTACATGGCCCCTTAAGCCCTAAGTCGTATGAATGTGGCATGGAAGTTGTATTTTCATGCTGCGGTGAAGAACAACAGCCCTATCAAAAATATGCTGAAGGAGATTTTCTCCTGCGCTCTGATGCTCATATGCGTGCTCCTTGTCGACGCAGGGCCGGTGCACGCTGCAAGCGTACATGTGGGGGGCTCGGGCAGTGCCACCAGGATTATTTTTATCCTGAACGAGAGGGAGGCCATTGCCCCCGAGGTCTCGGTACAAAAACAGACACTCATCGTCAATTTTCCCCACACTGTTGCCGACCCTTATACGCTCCAAGATCAATTCATGATCCATGGGCTCACCTTTGACGGCACAAGGGCAACTATCAACATTAAGGTGCCGTTTACCTACCAAGTCTCCACCAGACAGAGCCCACCCTGCGTCGTGATCGATCTAATTACCAAGGAAGATCAAATGTCTCCGTGTCCCATCAAACGGATCGATGTCATACCCGGTAAAGCTCAAATGAGTGTGTCTATGCAGATCGAGCCGGGCATGCTCCCCGAGATACGCACCTTAAAGACCGGCAGGATCTACATTCATTTTCCAACAGATTTCCCCTGTTACACTATCGATAATCTCTTCACACCCGTACCACAGCTCAAGTTCATCAGTATCATGAAGATGGCATCCGGCACCATGCTCACCCTGGCTGTGGCCGAGCAGTATGCACTTTTAAAAACCCGGACGGATAAGGATAAAAGCCTGGTCATCCTTGAACTGAAGACATCGAGCACTGGATCTGGCGATGTCAGATATCAGGCAGCAAAAAACCTCTTCGCTGCGGGTAATATCGCAGGCGTAATCACCCTTCTGGAACCTGCCGCTCAGGCTCTTGGTGCCCGGGAGAAGATACTCCTTGCCCGGTCCTACTGGGCCCTGGCATTTCCGTATCAGACGGAAAGTCGCTCCTCCAAGGCGCTTAACATGATGAATTCCGCCGTTCAGAATCTCCCAGCCGGTCTCGATCGTGAGCGGATGATGCTCGAATACTGCTCCATGCTCATCCGGTCCGGCAGGTTCAGTGAAGCCCTCGATCTGGTAAAAACACTTCATGGATCTCAATGGGATGACATCAAGACCGAGGCAGGCGTCAGAGAAATGGATATCCTGAACCATAATAGTGCATATGAGGATGCCTATGCCGCCAACAAGCGATTGATCCGAGACCTTGGCCCCAAAGGCGTCCCTGAAGGTATTAAGGCCGATTACTTGTCCGTCCTAGGCGATACCTATCTCGGATTGAACGACCATGAAAAGGCGTTCACGATGTATAGAGAAGCCCTTGCAACGGATCAAGCGCTCATCAGGCAGAATCCCGAAGTATATGCACACATAGGTGAAGCTGCATTCAAGATGAACGACTTTGCCCATGCAAAGGACTACCTCATCCAGGCATTCAATCTGGGTGATCCCTCAAGCAGGCCCAAGCACCTCATCATGCTTGGGGATTGCCTCTATCAGATCGGTGAAAAGGACAAGGCCCTTGTGGTATTCTCTCAGGTGGAAACCCTTTCCTCCAAGGGTGAGAATTTCGTGATCGCAAAGCTCAAGTCAGCGCGGATCATCATTGAGAAAAATACGGACGAACACGGTAAATTATCCGACAGGACGTTCAACGATGTAATGGATATCTATGAAAACCTGAAAACCACAGAGGAATACAAAGATAAATCTCTGGCCTCACTGGTGAAGGTCAGGATAGCCCAGGCCTATGCCAAGCATGGCCAATGGGACAAGGCATTGGATACCTACTACGAAGTATGGATGGAAACGCGGCAGAGCGACACGGTCCACCATTATGCCCAGGTAGAGGCCGTAAGAAGCATTATCGAGAGGGTCCGGATCCTGCATCGGGACTCTCAATATGACCAGATCTACGAAATTTATACCCGATACCAAGGCGGGTTTATAAAGGAACTTCAAGACAGCGCCACCTTGTGCATTATCGGAGATGCATTAAACCGACTCGGTCAGCTCGATAAAGCCAGGGGTGTTCTCGAATTATCCACCAGGGAAGAATCACCATACAAGGAACTGGCTCTCTATCTTTTGTTTACTATCGACATCAAGCAGGGCAGATACCAGGAGGCCCTTATCTGGAACACGCTCTATCTGAATACCTATCCGAAAGGCAATGATATTCAGATTATGAGGGACAGGCGGGGTGAGGTGCTCTATAAACTGGGCAGTCTCAAAGATTCGTTGACCTATCTCGATGCATCGGCCAATAGCGATAGCCCTCTTGCATTGAACTCACTTTCATATCTTGCAGATGCATATGGCAGGCTGTCAATGACCCAGCAGGAACAGCAGGTACTGGACAGGATTATCTCCTATAACGGCCAAAGGATCTCACCCATCATCGAGAACGCCCTTTACCTGAGGGCAACTCAGTTAAAGGATATGGGGGAACTTGCCAAGGCAAAGTCCCTTTACCAGATGTTGCTTGATACCTATCCAAAGTCTTCGCATGCCTACTGGGCTATGTACCATCTCGCTTCAATCTCGTATGCCCTCGGAGATCAGGCCGGCGGCAAGGATCTGCTCACAAATGTTATTAGGCTCAGCCAGGACCCGCTCCTTCTCTCTGCTGCGAGGGTTGCTTCCGATGACATGGATCTCCAGCAAGAACTGAAAATGTTCAATGCCGCTAAAAGCCAGCCGGGGGGAAAAAAGTGAGCATGGGAATCGCCATCTTGGATGCAGACAAAGAGACCGTTAACATACTTGCCGAGCTCATTGCAGAGCTGGGCGAGTCACCCTTTCCCTTTGTCGATAAGGATAAATTCTTAGAAGCGATCAACCCAAAGCAACACGGCCTGGCAATCATCTCGGATGACTTCCTCGATGTGATCGAAGGGACCAAACAAGTCTATGATTCAATCGAAATTGTGGCAATCGGTATAAAAGATGGTTCCGCATGCCTCAAGGCCGGTGCTGCATATTTCCTGAAAAAACCCTTCCGGGCCGATGAGATGGCGGGCGTGCTTGAGGCCCTCATGACCCCAAAGGGGGGGCGGTCAGACGGCAAAGATTCAAGTTTTATCGTGGCCGACCCTTCTATGAGGGGCATCGTGGAGATCATCCGGAAGGTCGCCCCAACCCAGGCCCCTGTGTTCATCCAGGGGGAATCCGGCACCGGCAAGGAAGTTATAGCGAGAAACATCCATGCCTTAAGCAAGCGTAAAAGCGGGCCCTATGTGGGAATAAACCTCGCCGCCATCCCTGAGACGTTGATTGAAAGCGAGCTCTTTGGCTACGAGAAAGGTGCATTTACCGGGGCTTATGCCACTCGGATCGGCAAATTCGAGCAGGCCGACGGGGGAACCATCCTGCTGGATGAGATAACCGAGATCAGTTCGGCCTTACAGGCAAAGCTGCTCAGAGTCTTGCAGGAAAGGCAGATCGACCGCGTGGGCGGTAAGTCTCCCATAAAGGTGGACTTCCGTGTCATCTCCACAACCAACCGGGATATTGAAGAAGAGATTAAGACCTCAAGGTTCAGACACGACCTCTTCTTCCGCCTGAATGTGATTCCTATCAGGGTCCCGCCTTTACGGTCGCGCAGAGAAGACATTATTCCCCTTTCCGCACACTTTATCAAGAAGATCGCTAACCGGGAGGATATGCAGGAAAAAGTTCTCAGTAAGGAGGCAAAAGATTCCCTGTTGAAGTATCCCTGGCCCGGCAATGTCCGCGAACTTGAGAACGTTATTGAGCGTGCCATGATCCTTACTGAAGGGGATGTGATCTCCATGGAACATATTGCAACGAGCGGTGATGTACCCGACCTATCGGTCTCTATGTCCGCCATGGGTGCAACAATCCATGATATGGAAAAAAATCTTATCCTCTCAACGTTAAAAAGGGTTGACGGCAACAGGACCAAGGCTGCAACGCTGTTGGGCATCAGTATCCGGACCTTGCGGAACAAACTCAATGAATACACCAAAGGTGGTCAAATTTCTGACGTTGGGCATATTGAGTGCGGCGATCCTGACCCTGAAGAAACCTTGGAAACATGAGACATCGGCCCCTTGGTACGACAATTGCTTTATGATACCTCAGGAGAGTGCTTATGGCCAATATCTTCGGCAAAATCATCTCGGAAGTGACGGAGCATATGAACTACCGTACCTATCGTCAGGAGGTCATATCCGACAACATCGCCAATGTGGACACCCCCGGCTACAAAGCCAAGGAGGCCCTGTTTGAAAGCGAGCTCGACTCCAAGCTCAAGCTTGCCACAACAAGCCCGCAGCATCTAAATAAATCGCCCGGGGAAAGTATGTTCAAAACCGTAGACGACCCATTCTCAAGGATCGGGAACGACTCCAACACCGTGGACATCGACCGGGAAATGATGAAGCTCAACGAGAACCAGATCCTCTACAGCGCCTCAGCCGAGATCATCCAGACCAAACTCCAAGAGCTGAAAGACACCATAGGAGGCATCCAATAATGGACCTTTTCACAGCCATGGATATTAGTGCGAGCGGGCTTAGGGCTCAGCGGACCAGGATGAACGTCATCTCAAGCAATATTGCCAATGCCCATACGACACATACCGATGAAGGCGGACCCTACAAGCGCAGGGACGTGATCCTGAAAGAGAGCTCCTTCGAAGGCCAGCTTTCAAGCGTCGATGTAGAGGAGATCAAGGCCGATTCCACTCCGGGTGAACGTATCTATGACCCGGGCAACCCCGATGCAGACGATAAGGGCTATGTCACCATGCCCAATGTGAACCTCATGGAGGAGATGGTGAACATGATGAATGCCACCAGGGCCTTTGAAGCCAACACCATCGCCGTGAAGGCGCAGAAAGACATGGCATTGAAGGCACTGCAGATAGGAGGGAAGTAATGCGTATCGACAAGTCTGATTTTACCCTTACAGGGCCTCTCACATCCAATGAAAAACCGAAAGGAAAGGGTCCGGATTTCGTTGATACCCTCACCGATGCCATCAATTCAACGAACAACCTGGTCAAGGAATCCGAGAAAGCGGCCGCAGACCTTTCTTCGGGCAAATCTCCCAATATCCATGAAGCCATGATTGCCATGCAGAAAGCGGACATCTCCCTGCAGCTCCTCGTGAAGATAACCAACAAGCTCATCGAGGGCTATAACACATTAGGTAGGTTGACATAGCCATGATAAACTCACTCAAACAACTTCCGGCTAAGTTTACCGCCATGAGCATGGGCCAGAGGTTCGGCCTGTTAGCAATAGTCGGCCTGGCTGCGGCGGTCTTGGTAGTGAGCCTCATGTGGGCCACAGCCCCGAAATATCAGTACCTCTTCACCGACCTGAACGAGCAGGATGCCTCGCTCATCGTCCAGAACCTGAAGGAGAATCGCATCCCCTACCAGCTTACCAAGGGCGGTACTGCAATCATGATCCCGGAGGCCAACGTCTACGAGACGCGCCTGTCGCTCGCAGGCAAAGGCCTGCCCAAGGGCGGTGTGGGAAAAGGGTTTGCTCTGTTCGATGAATCGGACTTCTCCCAGTCCGAATTCGTCCAGAAGATCAATTATCAAAGGGCGTTGCAGAACGAGCTTGCCAATACCATTATGTCCCTCGAAGCAGTCTCATTTGCTCGAGTTCATATCGCCATGCCCAAGGAGAGCATCTTTATCGAGGACGAGAAGCCGGCCAAGGCCTCTATCGTCATCAAGATCAAGCCCGGCATGCAGATGAACCCATCCCAGGTCCAGGGCATAGTATACCTTGTTGAGAAAAGCGTGCGGGGACTGGACCCGGAGAATATCAGCATCGTAGACATCAAGGGGAAAGTCCTTTATGAGGGCAAAAAGAACAATGATTCGGTGGCCCTTGCCAGCGACCGTCTTGAATTCAAGCGGGCCATTGAAAACCAGCTGCAGGAAAGGGCACAGAGTCTCCTTGAGAAGATTGTAGGACCGCAGGCAGCCGTAGTGAAGGTAAGTGCGGACGTGAACATGGACATGGTCAAGAGTGTCCAGGATAATTACGATCCCGAGATCCACGTGGTGCGCTCCGAAGAGGTCAAGAACCAGTATACCGGCAAGGAAAAGAACACGCAGGGTGCTGCCGGAACGCCATCCAATCTGCCCACGGGAAAGGGAGGACCAGAGGCAATCCCGCCGAACGGGGCATCTGGTGGAGAGAGCATACTCAGGAATTACGAGATCGGCAGAAACCAGACGGAACACATCTTCTCTCCTGGGGATGTCAAACGGCTGACGGTATCTGTTGTAGTCGATGGGACCTATAAGTCCGACAAGGCGGGCAACAAGCTGTTTGTTCCACGCCAGGCATCCGAGCTCAAAGAGATCGAGAACGCGGTGAAGCAGACGGTCGGGTTCAATGCAGACCGCGAAGACCTCATCTCGGTGTCCTGTATGCCCTTTGCCCAGGAGGACACCGACCTGGCAGCGCTTTCCGAAAAGGAAAAGAAGAAAGAATTCATCCTCACCCTGCTCAAGCCGGTCGTGTTCCTCGTCGTAGTGATCCTTGTCCTGCTCTTCATAATCCGGCCCATGCTCAAATGGCTCACAAAGTCGGTGAGAGTGGTGGAGCGGGTACATGCGCACGAAAGGGGTATCTCCACAGAGGACCGTGAGCTTCTTGAGGGCGGTGAGGAAGTGCCCCAGCTCGAAGTTGCCCCCAAGAGCGATGAGATGAAGCGGGCGGTCCATGGAAAGCGCAAGGCCATCGAACAAACGGCACGAAATGACATGAACACCGCCTCAGCGGTAGTGAAGTCCTGGCTTCAGGAGAATGTATAATGGGCAAGCTCAAGAAGGTTGACGGCCCCCAGAAGGCCGCTATCTTTCTCATGGCAATGGGTGACGAATTCACCCGGGCCATATTCAAGGGATTGACCGAGCACGAGATCAAGCTGCTCGGCAAACGCATGGCAGCCCTCGAAGATGTGACCATCCCGGTCGACACGGTCCAGAATATCATGGACGAGTTCTTGCAATTGAGTTCCGAGGTGAGCGGCGTAACCGGCAAAGGCATCGATTACCTGCGTGATGCCCTCGTCTCGTCACTGGGCGCTGATAAGGCAAAGCCTATCATGGATTCCATATCCCAGGCCATGGACACCGCTGCATTCTCATCGCTGAGGGCCGTCGATGCATCGATTCTCGTTGACTACCTTAAGGGAGAGCATCCCCAGACCATAGCGCTGGTCCTGGCCCACCTGGATTATATGAAGGTCGCCCAGATCATAAAGGAGATGCCCGAGAAGCTCCAGCCGGAGATCGTCTTTCGCATCGCCAACCTCGGCATGGTGCCTGCAGGCGTCATCGAGGATGTGGATGACGTACTCAAGAAAGAGATCGAGGCCATGGGGAGCGTGGAAAGCAAGAAGCTCGGCGGCATCGAGACCGTGGCCGAAATCATGAACCAGCTTGACCACAACACCGAGAACAACATCTTCGCGTCATTGGAAGAGATAGATGCCGATATGGCCGAAAACATCCGTCAGAAGATGTTTGTCTTCGAAGACCTCATCAACATCGACAACCGCGGCATCCAGACCATCCTCAAGGAGATCACGAACGAAGATCTGTCCCTGGCTCTCAAGACCTCCAGCGAGACGCTCAAGGCCCATATTCTCAAGAATATGTCTTCACGTGCCTCCGAGATGCTTCTGGAAGACATGGAGACCATGGGCCCGGTGAAGCTCTCGGATGTGGAGAACGCCCAGCAGAACATCGTACGTGTGGCAAGGAAGTTGGAAGCTGCAGGCAAGATCGTGATCAGCGGAAAGGGCGGAGAGGATGTCCTCATCTAGAATCATCCGCGACAACGATAAAAAAGATTGTACGGTTACCCCCTATTGCATCAAGGAAATGCAGGACAAGGGCGGACTCAAGGATGTGCAGATGCAGGCCGACGCTATCCTGAAGAAGGCCAGTGCAGAAAAAGAGGCTATTGAGATGGAGGCCTATCGCAAAGGCCTTGAACAGGGCCAGGCACAGGGACAGAAGATGGCGGCCAAAAAGATCGAACCCCTCATCCAGACGGTTTCAAATGCCATTGAAGAGCTCAAAAAGATGAGGCAGCTCATCATCGAGAAGCACCAGGATCAGCTTCTTGAGATACTCATACTGATGGCAGAGAAGGTCATCCATCGGGAAATCCACCTCTCTCCGGACATCATCTTGGATACTATCAGACAAGCCTGCACTCATCTCACCGAGACCGAAGAGATCCGCATGAGGATCCACCCTTCCGACTTTGAATACATCCGCGACATCGAGCGGATACTCTCGACGCATCTCACCGGCAAGAGGAATGTCCACTTTGTCGAGGACGGAGCCATTGATCGCGGTGGAATCATTATCGACACGGAATTCGGCGAGATCGACGCGAGTATCCGGTCGCAGATTGATCATATGAGAGAGGTCCTGCTGGAAAAATGACGGGGCTTAAGAGACATATCCTTGCCTTACGCGAGACGGATCCCATCCAGGTCAGAGGTAAGGTGACCAACATCGTGGGCCTTGTAGTGGAGGGTCACGGCCCGGGCAGCGCCATGGGCGGGATGTGCGAGATCTACTCCAAGGCCAGGAAAGACTCCATCATGGCAGAGGTGGTGGGCTTCCGTGACAAACGTGTACTTTTAATGCCGCTGGGTGACCTGAGCGGGATAGGCCCGGGCAGCGTAATTATTGCCAGGAAATCGCAACCGGTAGTCAAGGTCGGCAATGACTTGCTCGGCAGGGTCATCGACGGCATGGGCGAGCCGTTGGATGGCAAGGGCCCACTTGTTCTCGATCATGAGATGCCTTTGTATGGAAACCCTTATAATCCCCTGAGGAAGAGAAGAATCAAGGAGTCGCTCGACCTTGGAATTAAGGCTATCAACGGCATCCTGACAATAGGAAAGGGCCAGCGCATGGCCATTATGGCAGGCTCGGGAGTAGGGAAGAGCGTCCTCTTGGGCATGATCGCCCGCCATACCAAGGCGGATGTGAACGTGATCGCCCTCATCGGTGAGAGGGGAAGAGAAGTCAAAGAGTTTTTAGAAAAGGATTTAGGCGAAGAAGGGCTCAAGCGCTCCATCGTGGTAACCGCAATCTCGGACCAGCCTTCTCTCATCCGCATCAGGGGGGCGTATCTCGCCACCGCCATTGCCGAATTCTTCAGGGACCAGGGCCTGGACGTTCTCCTTATGATGGACTCCATTACACGCTTCGCCATGTCCATGAGGGAGATCGGCCTGGCCGTCGGCGAGCCGCCCACTACCAAGGGATATACCCCTTCCTGCTTCGCCAAGATGCCCAAGCTCTTGGAGCGGGTCGGAAATACCTCGTCCAAAGGGAGTATAACCGGATTATACACGGTGCTCGTCGAGGGTGATGACCTCACGGAGCCCGTAGCCGATGCCGTCCGTTCCATTGTGGACGGTCACATCGTACTCTCCCGTGATCTCGCAACCAGAGGCCACTACCCCGCCATCGACATCCTTCGCAGCGTGAGCAGGGTCATGAGCGACATCGTAGCCGAAAAACACCTGAAGGCGGCCCGAACCATCCAGTCCATTGCTGCGGTGTATGAAGAGGCCAGGGATCTCATCAATATCGGGGCCTATGTTGCAGGGAACAACCCTGAGATCGACAATGCGATCCACCACATCGATACCATCAATAATTTTCTGAAGCAGGACATCAATGAAAAGGCCACGATCGAACAGGCTGTAACCCAGATGAGTGCCATTGTGGGCTCAGGGCATAAAGGGAATGCATAAATGGCCTTCAAGTTTAAGTTCGCAACATTGCTGAATGTGAGGAAGATACAGGAAAACATAGCCCTACAAGCTTTCTCCCAGGCCCAGAGGTACTTAAGTTCGCTTAAGGCCATGAGGGAGCAGGTCTTAGCCAGAAGAGACTTCCTCAGGGTAGAGCTCATGACCAGGATGAAACAGGGCTTAAGCGCCACGGAAGTCAGGATCTACTATGACTACATTTCCCATCTGGAGCAAACCATAGAGCATATTAATGAGAATATTAAGATCGCAGGGAATCAGGTGGAAGATAAGAGAAAAGAGCTCTTAAAGACAAAACGGGCCTCCAAGGCCATAACAAGGCTCAAGGAGATCCATCAGGCCAGGTTCGATGAGTCCGAGAGGAAGAAAGATATGGGCTTCCTCGATGAAATCGCGATCCTTAAGGCTGGAGGTGAGAGATGAAGGCAAAGATACTGCTGGGATTGGTGTTCATCAATCTTGTCTTTATAGGCATCTACCTGGCTGTAAAACCCACGCCGGTGGAGGCAGGAAACCCTACGGCAAATAACCAGGCGATCGCCAAATCCGAGCAGCAGCAACCGGCCCCTTCTCCCATAAGCTTTTCGCCTTCTGATCAGCTTGAGATCCTCCGGCAGAAGGAGGAGAGGCTCAAGGCCCGTGAAATGGAGCTCAAGGAGCTTGAGACGCAGATCCAAGACAAGATCAAGAAGCTTGAGACAATTGAATCCTCCATTAAAAATGACCTTGCCTCTTATAAAGTGGAGAGTAGCGATCGAATCAAGCAACTCGTCAAGATCTATTCCTCCATGAAGCCGAATGCTGCAGCGAACCTTATGAATAACATCGATACGGATGTGGCTGTCCAGGTATTTATCGGAATGAAAGGAGACATTGCGGGCAGCATACTGTCATACATGGAACCCGTAAAGGCCGCCGGTATCACACAGAGACTGGTTTACTACCATGGAAGTAACACCACCACGACCGAGACGGCACCTGCCGAGAAATAAGCACGGGATGCGGTATACCGGATAAGGAGAAAAGTTACCTGCAGGGGCGGCTTTTTAGCCGTGTCCCGAGTTGACGAATAATATCTTAACGTGATGCTCGGGCAACCGAATGGAGTGCCGGCCCGTCTTCCTGGTCACGGAACAGCTCTTCCCTGATCCTGCGGAATTCATGCTCATTCTTTAAGAATGCATCCACGATATCAGGGGCGAAGTGGGTACCACTGCTTTCCACGATAATCTCTTTGGCAGCCTGATGTGAAAACGCTTCTTTATAGACCCTCTTGGAGGTAAGGGCATCATACACATCCGCCAAAGCCACAATCCGGGCGGACAGAGGGATCTGATCTCCCTTGAGACCTCGAGGATATCCTGTTCCATCCCACTTCTCATGGTGGTAATAGGCGATTTCCTTTCCCAAGGTTAGGAAGGACTGTCCCTCGATCTTGGCTTCCACCTCTCTGAGGGCATCACCTCCCAGGGCAGAGTGGCGTTTGATGATATCGAACTCATCGGGGGTGAGCTTACCCGGCTTCAGGAGAATTGCGTCAGGGACTCCGACCTTCCCGATATCGTGGAGAATGGATGAATTATAGATGTCGTCGATGTATTCGGGGGTAATATACCCGGCATACTCAGACCTTTTAGCAAGATCTTCGGTCAATATTTTACTGTACTCACGGATCCTCTCAAGATGCGCCCCGGTGTCTGCATCTCGATACTCGGCGAGTTTTGCAAGCCCAAGGATCGTGGCATTACGGGCACTTTGGACCTTTTTGTAGGATTCAAACAGGTCATTTTCGAGCTTCTTCCGGACCGTAATATCCCGGATCACGAGTTGGAAGCCAACGATCTGGTAATCCTTCATGATGCACTTGGCATTGCACTCCACTTCATAGACTTTGCTGCTCTTGTTGACGATCTTGAACTGGATATCCTTGACCATCTGCTCCACGGGCAGCCTGCTGATCATCCGCTCCACAAGGGTCACGTCCGAAGGATGAACAAGGTTCAAGAATCTGGTGCCGTCATTCTCTTCAGGAGTACCTACGATCTCATAATATTTGGGATTACCCATGAGAATCTTGGAATCTCTGTCTACTAAGAGTACAATGTCAATGATGTTCTCATAAAGCTCACGGTATCTGAGTTCGGATTCCTTGAGTTGATTCATCCTCTTTTCAACCTCTGATTCGAGGTTGTGGGCGTAGTATGAAAGCCTTTCCGCTAAGGAATCCATCTCCGACTTGAGCTTGACTCCCCGTATACGTGACCGGGTATCCTCAAAGCATTTAAGGATAACTATCACGATGAAAAAGGCGAAGAAGAAGCTGTTGCTGAAGAATATATTGAGATTTTCAGGGGTCGCATGAGATAAAAGCACAATAGGCACTGCATAAACGATGTAGAGTATCACCCCCATAATGGCTGCCTGCATGGCATCCAGGGGGAGAATGACCGTCACGGCCACCAGTACCATCACCACGCCTACATAATAGAAGGAATCGTATCCGCCCATGTGCACGCACATGAGGGTGATGGTCAGCCCCGATACCAGATAGGCTATTATTGATATGGGGTAAGCGAATTTCCTCCCATATTTGGAGAAATAAATCCCAAGAAAAACACTTAAGATAGTTGCACATCCGATTCTATATAAGAAGAACCGGGCGAGGTGCTGGCGTACTACTACATAGTCGAGGATGGAAAACAGCGGGATCAGTACTATCCCGATGAGGAGGATGGCAAGCACCCTCTGATAGTACAACTCCCTCGTCTCCTCGATGAATCGCCTGTACCATGGTTCTTTAATTGAAGACATATCATTTCATTCTATCGGCAAATGATTGAGAAAATTAAAATGAAATACCCGTTTATTTCAGATTAGAAAAGCTTAAGCACGTCATCAAAGGGCCTGGGTGAATCAAAATCAGGGTTATAGAGGGAAGGTGCCTCCATATCCTGTGCATAGATAGTCTCAAATCCTAGCGAGGAGGCCCTCTCAATCACCACCTGGTATTCGCCGGGGGTGATATGGCCCTTCATCTCCTCAATATTCCCGATATAATATTGGGGATTATACTGTGACATGATGCTCAGCGGTATCTCCAATGAGAGCTCTGCGAGAAACTCGATCACGGAAAACGGATTGGAGAGCATCGAAGGCAGAACGAGATGCCGCACAATAAGACCGCATATCGCCTTGCCTTCACAGTCGAGCTCGAGGGGGCCTGTTGTTTCCCAGATATAGGTTATGGCCTGTCTTGCCATGTCCCAGTAGTCGTCAACTCCGCTTAAAGTCTTACCTATTGCATTATCCCCGTATTTGAGGTCCAGGAGATAGATCTGGGCATTGCCTTTCCAGCGCTCCAGGCATTCTCGCGATTCATAGCCGCTTGAATTCATGAGGATAGGTATCTTCAATCCCAGTACGCGGGCTGATTCGATAGCAGCAAGCACAGAAGGTGTATAGTGGGTGGGGCTTACCAGATTGATATTGGTGCATCCGGCATCCTCTAATTTAAGCATGGCATCTGCAAGTCTATCGGGAGTGATGGGCCTGCCCTTTAAGAACCGGCTTATCTGTTTGTTCTGGCAATAGCTGCATCGCAAAGGGCAACCGCAGAAGAATATGGCGCCCGAACCCGAACCCGTCACGAGAGGAGGCTCTTCACCTCTGTGAACGACCGCGGCACCGACGAGGATCTCCTCACCTACCCTGCAGGCGCCTACACCCTTTGAACGGTCTATCCCGCACTGCCTGGGGCAGAGGGTACATTCCCTCATGATGCCCCTTTGAGATTCTCCAAGACGATCTTGCCCGTTTCATCTCTCAAGATCTCGGGCACGAATTCCACCTTTCTGGGTGTTTTATAAGGGGCAAGTTGTTTGCGTGCGAACTTCTTGATGTCGTCTTCCGTCAGATTCTCATCATTGCGTACCACAAAGGCCTTGATGATGGCACCTCTCATGAGGTCCGGCTCTCCGATGATGGCGGAATCTACTATACCGTCCATGGAATTGAGTACATTTACCACCTCGCGGGAATAGACATTGAACCCCGAGGTGATCACCATGTCTTTCTTATATCCGGTGATGTAGATGAAGCCGTCTTCATCCATATATCCGAGGTCTCCGGTGTGGAGCCACCCGTCCGTGATGATCCTCCGGGTTTCCTCCTCCTGGTTGTAGTAGCCCTTCATGATGTTGGGCCCCTTAAAAAGGAGCTCCCCTGTCTCATAGGGTTTCAGGATATTCCCTGCATCGTCTTCAACCCTGCACGAAACGCCTGGCACGGTGGTGCCGATCGATGTAGGCCTGATGGGGAGGTGCTTCTGATTCACCGCGCAGACCGGAGATGCCTCGGTGATGCCGTAACCCTGCCGCAAATCGGTATGGAACATTCGTTTGAAAGTATTATAGACCTCGATGGGCAGGGCCGATCCCCCCGCGATGAGCGTCTTCATGCGTGTGTAGTCAATATTCGCCATATCAGGGTGATGAACCAGTCCATAAAACAACGTGGGAACAGCACATATTATCGAAATGCCTCCATCAATAAGGGCGTGGTGCAGCTCCTTGAAATCGAGCTTTTTCATGAGGTAGACAGTGCCGCCGTAGCGGAGCATGGAGAGCATATTCACACTGGCGCTGAAGGAATGGAAGCAGGGGATGACGGTAAGCGTGGTATCGGTGTCATCACCATTCATGCATATACGCAGCAAATCGGAATTGTGATCAAGGTTGCCCTGGGTGAGCATGGCGCCCATAGGATAACCGGTGAGCCCTGATGAATAGATCATTGCCGCCACATCATCCCTGTCCCTGTCTTCGACTATGCCGCTGCCATTGCCCGAGACCCACTGGGAAAAATTGCCCTCTTTGCCTGCAGTAATCACCACCTCCTGGGGGCATTCCCTGGCGATGGCCTCATAGGTGCCGATGTTATCATTTTCGATGACGAGTGCCTTTGATTCGGAATCAGACAGGATATGCTTGAGCTCCCGGGAGGTGTAGGAAGGATTTACCGGTGTTACCACGGCGCCGATGCCGATGACGGCCATATAAGTGACTATAAATTCCGGCATATTGGGTAACATGAGGGTGACATGGTCGTCCTTTTTAATGCCGGCCTTCTTAAGCGAACTCCCAAGGGAATCGGTAAGTCTGTAGAGATCCGAAAAGGTGATCTCTCTGTCTCTAAATCTGATGGCCGTTTTAGCCGGCCTTTCCTGTGCATGAGTTTGCAGCCACGAATAGAGATTCATACCCATCCGTATAACGTAAAGATACAGAATTTGGAATATTGAAGTATGGTGAAAGATTTCCTCTTCAACACGCTCAAGTTTAATTCCAATGTATAGGATTCTTCAGTAAATTTTTTCAAGTCATTTTGACGATGATATCGCTGATGATGTTGGCCGCCTCATCACCTCTGTCGGCGGCGTTGCTCAAATGCCGGTAGATCTCGCGCATCTTGAGCATATAGACCGGGTCGCTCCCTTCAAAAAGGTCTCCCAGTGCCGTGCGGTACTCCTTTTCCATCTTATTCTCGCATGCCTTGGCCTCTTTGGCATGGTCCATGGCGACATTCGGATAGTACTGGAGATTTTTCAGCGCCGCAATCAATTCCTTGCATTCTTTTTTAAGGATCTCCGTCATGGCCCTGAGATGATCATCGGCCTTGACCTTGTAGATCTGCATCTCATAAACCGTAGTGCAGGCATAGTCCATGACATCGTCAATAGCCCTGGATAATGAGAAGATGTCTTCCCTGTCGATGGGGGTGATGAAGGTCTGATTGAGGTGATCAATAATGATCCTCCTCAGGTCGTCGGCCTCCATCTCGATATCCTTGACATGCTCCGCATTTTCCCTGGTGCTGTCCGATACGAACCCGCACAGTGCGCTCAGGCCCTCCAGGGTCTTTCCGCCTTGATCGTGGAGAAGCTCAAAGAAGTTTTCATTCGGTTTGTTTTTTCTCCACCACATGCACGGATCCTCTCAGTCATCCTATCATATATTTTTCGGGTCATTTCGGGAAAAAAATTAATTCAACAGCAACGTCAGCGAGGCGTGCGGACATTCATGCAGAATCTATAACAGTCAAAGTCTTCCCTGCTGTCCTCCTGGAGAAAACGGTTCGTCCTGCAATATACTTCGAGTTCGTGATTATCCCGGTTGATGCAGATGCTGCAGAATGAATCCATGGTGAGCACAGGATCGATTTCAAGCTCATACTTGCGATACTTGGGACATGGCATACAGTCTTCAGTCCGGCCCGTCCTGAGTTTGCACCAGTTGCAGTGTATTTTTCGGAAATCCATACAAGACTAAATTCCTTAGATTAATGCAGTAATACTTATGCGGCCTCGGGGCTGTGTTCGGAATACATCCTCGGGACCCGTCTGCTCATGTCGCAGGTGACCTCATAGGTTATGGTGCCGCACCATGATGCAACGGTGGCTGCCGTAATGGTGTCCGGGCCGAACATGATCACCTCCTGGCCCACGGGGTACGTGTCATCACCCAAGTCGATGAGGGTCTGGTCCATACAGATCCTCCCCACAACGGGATACGTCTTGCTTGCGATGAGAACTTTTGCGGTGTTGGACAGTGCCCTGGGATACCCGTCCGCATAACCGATGGGTATGGTGGCGATCGTCGTGTCCCGTTCGGGCCGGTAGGTAAGGCCGTAAGAGAGCCCGGTGCCCTTTTTCACCCTCTTGACGAACATGATGCCTGTCTTCAGGGTCATGGCAGGCCGCACATCGAGCTCTTTTGGCATATCTTCCGAGGGGTAGAGCCCGTAGCACAGGATCCCGGGCCTTACCATATCCATGAAGGACTCGCGATGGTTGATGACGGCACCTGAGTTTGCGCAGTGGCGCAACCCTACATCGATCTTCTTGGTGGCCAGCCTGTTGGAAAGATCTATAAATTGCCTGATTTGTGAGGCGGTGAACTCGCTTCCGGGGACATCGGATACCGGGAAGTGGGTATAGAGCCCCGAGATGGTGATCTCACGCAAGGAGGCGAGGTATTCTATGACGGTAATGGTCTTGTCCGGCGGTAACCCGAGCCTGCCCATGCCCGTATCGGTCTTGACATGCACGGCTATGGAACGGTTCCATCTGCGTGCCCCCTGTACTAAAGCCTCTACCAGAGACATATCCACGAGCGTCGGTGTCAGGTCGTATGAGAATACCGAGTCGACATCATCCTGAGAAGGGGTAATCAGGCCGAAATTGAGAATGGGAAGCACAACGCCCGCCTTCCTGAGCTGTAAGCCCTCTTCGATACAGCTTACGCCCAGCATGTCCACGAGGGCCTTTTCCTGGACGAACCGGCCCACGGTCTCGGCGCCGTGCCCGTACGCATCGGCCTTGATGGCCATCATGACACGGCCTTTGGTGCGCGCCCTGATGAGCTCGATGTTGTGCTTGATGGCCGAGA
>Ga0326728_10011090_pt1 | contig 20745 bp, 16 predicted proteins | sample MB3enrmetagenome_FD_207602 | JGI IMG/M metagenome (GOLD analysis project Ga0326728, IMG submission 207602) | Lab enriched peat soil microbial communities from McLean, Ithaca, NY, United States - MB31MN | ecosystem: Environmental > Terrestrial > Soil > Wetlands > Peat | place: USA: New York... | reverse complement strand
CCCCACCTGCCACGGCCAGGCGCACACCGGCGGGCTCGCGCAGTGCCCGGAGTGCAACGGCACGGGCCAGGTGACGCAGATGGGCGGGCGCATGAAGTTCAACATTACCTGCCCGCAGTGCAACGGATCGGGGCACACATCGAATGCCTGTCATACCTGCCGCGGCGAGGGTGTGGTCAGCAGCACCGAGCCGATCGAGTTTCGCATCAAGGCCGGCACGCGCGACGGGCAGCACATTCGCCTGCAAGGCAAAGGCAACGCGGGGCTGAACGGCGGCCCGGCCGGCGATCTCTACCTCATCGTCCGCACCGGCGCGCACCCGGTCTTCACGCGAGAAGGCGACGACATTCATCTGACGGTTCCGGTGACCATCAGCGAGGCTTCTTTGGGCGCCAAGGTGGACGTGCCCACCATCGACGGCCGCGCGCATTTGAAGATTCCTCCCGGCACCCAGAGCGAGCAAAAGCTGCGCATGCGGGAGCGGGGCGTGGAGAGCGCTCAGCACCCCGGCCTGCGCGGCGACCAGATTGTAACTGTCAAGGTAGTGGTGCCGCTTCTCAACGACGAACGCAGCCGCGAGATCATGCGCGAGCTGGCCAAGCTGAACGCCCAGGACCCGCGGGCAGCTCTGTTTGAAAAGCTGTAAGTGCGTTTCGGAGGCATTCAAATGAAAGCTGTGGTCCAGAAAACAGATCGGATAATCGCGAAGGTTCCGCTGCCTTCAACTTGGCGAATGTTTTTTCTGCTTCTTCCGGCCCTGCTTTTTGGCGCTGAATGCCTACATGCCCAATGTCCAGATAATGACCAAACCAAAGTCCTAAAGCCTGATCAAGGCACCGGCTACTACTTTTACAGGTTCATGGGTGATAGCAGTTTCCGCTATTTCCTGGATGGCAAAACATTCTCGTTCAACGACAAAGACGATCCCGGAAGAACCTTCATCTTCATCGATGACATGGCCTACGAGATGATGCTTGTGGAAAGAGCCGATTTTGCAAAATACATCAAAGGCTCAAAACCTATAGACGTCCTTCGCGCTCAAGCAAAATATGAACAAGACTACTTCAAAAAACTCGATCCTACGATGGTGATCACTGACTATGGACCACCTTCCAATGAGAATACTGATAGCAGAGACGATCGCACCTTCTATCTCTGGAAAAAGGAGAATCCTCCTGGAAAGAAAGCGGCAACACAATATTTGGTTTCGACACTGATCAAAGATAGAGTGGCCGTTTTATCTCTCTTGCCGTTGAAGGCATCAGTTTCTGAGGACGATGTATTTCATCAACTCCAAAAATATACGTCATATTTCGATTTGATGTCGGGCGACCAATGTGCGAAAGTACTCTCCATGCCATCCGCGCCCTGATCACTTGTTTTCGGATTCCTATATATTTAATGACAAGCCATGACGCGCAGGAGTTGCGGAGAAATGGTTCTTAGATGCTTAGGAACGCAAAGTTCATAATGGTGGATTGATGGCTGCGAAGAGAAAGACCAAAGGCGCGTACATGATCTCGGCGGTGGCCGAGATGTACGAGATTCATCCGCAGACGCTGCGCCTCTATGAGCGCGAGGGCCTGCTGAAGCCGTCGCGTACCGAGGGCAACACGCGCCTCTACACCGACGAAGACCTGGAGCGGCTGGAGTTCATTCTGAATCTGGCGCGCGACCTGGGCGTGAACATCGCCGGCATCGGCATCATCCTGCAAATGCGCGAGCGCATGGAAGAGATGAACCGCCAGATGCAGAGCTTTGTGGAGTATGTGCGAACGGAAATGCTGACGCACTTCCAGCAGGTCGCGCCCCGCTCGGCCGGGGCAATTGTGCCGATAAGCAAGCCGGGCGTGGTGGCCAAGTCTCCCGCCAACGGCCGCAAGGCCTAAGAAGCATATCGGGGCAGCATTGTTCCGTCAGGACTATTCGCTCAGCTTGCGCAGCCTGCCCTCGGGCAGCAACTCATAGGGGTCGCCGCGGTAGCGCAGCTTGCGTGAGCCAAAGTAACTTCTCACCCAGAAACAGAATCCCATGAAGTCGCGCAAAGGATAGATCCACGCTTTGCGAAGAGCGCAGCGGTCCTTGACCACGCAGCCCGCCACAAGCAGGCAGAGCAGCACCCGGTCGAGAACGGTGAAGGCCAGAAGCGCCACTCCGAGCGCCCAGTAACCGGCGGCGGCCAGAGCGGCCAAGCCCATCAGGCCAAAGGGAACGGAATAGGTCAACACTTCGCCCACGTGCCCCGCGGGCCGCGAAAAGCGCGTGCTGGTGGCCCATCCCTGCTGGTGCGCCATGCTCTTCCTGAATGAAGCATTCAGAATATGGTGCTCGACGATATACGAGGAGAGCACTACCGTTTCGCGTGCCTTTGTGGCCGTCCAGTTGCCCAGCACAAAGTCGTCCGCATAGTACTGGGCAACCTCCTCGAATCCGCCTATCTTTTCGACCGTGCTCTGGCGCATCACCATCGAAGGTCCGAGCGCGAACTTCATCCCTTCAAGCATGTCGGCCACTAGAACGCCCGAGGTCATCTCGACGCTCATGCCCATGGCCTCCAGTTGCGCCCAGAGTCCATGCCGTGTGACACCCCGGTAGAGGCAGGTGACCATGCCCACGTTCGGGTCGGCGAGCGGCGCCACCACGGAAGCCAGATAATCCCGGCCCACGCGCACATCGCTGTCGGACGCTACCAGAATGGGATAGCTGGCCTCACGGCGCATGATTTCCAGCGAGAAGGTGCGTGCGTTCGGCCAGGGAGGCTCGCCGCACGTCAGAATGCGGGTCTTGACCTGCGGAAAGCGTGCGGCAACGCGGCGAGCCGCCTCCAGGCCTGCGTCGTCGCTCTGCCGAGCGCAGAACAGAATCTCGTACTGCGGATAATCCTGCTCAAAAAAACTGGCAAGGTTCTGCTCCAGGTCGGGCTCATCGCCGTGTACGGGCTTCAGCACGCTGACCGGGGGAAGAAAGGTCTGCGTTTTTCCGGCATCCGAGCGGCGTCGAAAGCGACGAACGCCGGCGGCAACCATCAGGCTGTAAACGGTCGAGGTGACCACTCCGAAGACGGCAAGCGCACCCAGGGCGACGGGAAAAATGTGGCCAAATGTCATGATGATGGAATCTATCTCAAAGCTCGATTGGCATCTAATCCGCTATCCCCGTAGCTTTGAACAGGCATAGAAGACGGCAAAAACGGTGCGCCAATGCGGAATTCTACTATAGCGGCCGGTCGGTCCACAGGGCCTTGTCGGCGATGGACTGGACGGGATAGAGCCGGCCGGCCAGCAGTTGTTCGGCTTTGGACTGGTTGACGTCCTCCGCGAAGAGCCACTTCCGCTCGCCCGTGCCCCAGGTTCTGGAAAGCTGATCCTCGCTCAGGAAGATCTTTGGCGCGTCGGGGTAACAGGAGCCCCACAACAGCGACGAGCCTTCACCGTGCGGCGAGCAGCGCTCGCCAACAAGCAGCGCCGGCTTGCCCTGGAAGAAGCTGTGCGAATAGAAGACAACCGAGGAAGCGTCCGACTGGTCGCCGAAGATGATGAAGGAGTCGGCGGGCGAGCCTTTCTGAACAATGGTGTCGGCCAGTTGCTTGGAGCTCAGCATGGGCGCGAAGCGGGCGAAAGCGATGTGCGCAGCGATCAGGAAAACTGCCGACGTTAGGGCCACGCTGACGGTAGCGGCCATGTGCTTGCCCTTGAGCCGGAGCAGCCAGCCCACGGCCGGACCCACCAGCAGGACCACGGCGGCCAGCGCAGCGGGCAGCCGCAGCGCGGCAAACGAAGGACCGGTAAGGTCAAAGAGGTGCGACATCGAGAGCGTATAGCCGCCCACGCCGCGGTGTGCCAGCAGCGTGCCGATGTCGTCCACGAAAGGCAGGTTGCGCGACTCCCACAGCCCCCAACCCAGGGCCGCGGCGCTCAGCACGCCGATTACGGCAAAAACCGCCTGCGCGCCGGTGAGCCACGCGGTCGAAAGCAGTGGCTTGCTGCCGGGCGGGTTGCCGCTCGGGACGCGATGCTCCTCAACCCCGGCCAGCACTCCGGCAATCAGAATGATGAGCGGCGGCCAGGCCGGAAAGGTGTAGTACTCCTGGTTGGTCGAAATAGAAAAGAACAGCAGTATGACGGCCGCAAAGAGGGTCAGCAGCCAAGTCGTGCGCACCCGGAACTTGAGGCGGAGGACATAGGCGGCTGCATCTTCGCGATCGGCGTTGTCCAGATAGAAGTCCAGCGTCTGGCCGCCCTCGCGGCGCAGGTGCTGCATCCAATAGCGCCGGGTCTTCCAGGCAACCGCCACCAGAGCCGGCAAAAACAGGCTCCAGGGAAAGAGCCAGGCCAGATGCAACAGCCAGTACCAGACAAACGGCAGCTTGTTGAAGTCGTGCGGAAAGCGCGCTCCGGTGAAGCGGAAGAGGTGTTCGTTGATGAAGTAGAAATACCAGAAGCCGTGGACGTTGCCCACCGTCGGGTGGTTGCCGACAGCGTAGCCCTGGTCGGGATTGGCCAGGCCGGCCAGAATGTGCCAGGGTGCGGCGATGGCCAGGAACAGCAGCACGCCAGTGACAGGCTTCAACTGCCGCCAGAGCCGCCATTGGCCGGTCACAAGCAGCAGCGGAACGGCCGCGGCCACAAAGAAAATGGGTGCAATCAGCCCCTTGGTCAGCACCGCCAGCGCCAGCGCCATCCACATTCCATAAAAACGCAGGGGACGGAGCGACTCGAAGCCGGTGAGCAGGCAATAGAGGGCCAGCAGCAGGAGGAAACTGAGCAGCGCCTCAGGAATGGCGAAGCGGGTAAAGAGAAATGGCCCGATGGAGGTCAGCACACCGAGGGCAGCGTAAAAGCCAGCGCGGCGTCCCCAGGCGCGCCCGGCCCAGAGCCATGCCAGCCAGGCGCAGCCCAGCATGGCCAGCGCATTGGGCAGGTGTGTGGCAAAGGCGTTCTGGCCAAAGACGCGATAGAACACGGCGTCGAGCCAGTAGGGCAGCGGCGGCTTCTCCAGGTAGCGGATGCCGTTGACCTTCATCGTCACCCAGTCGCCGCTTTCGACCATGTGCTGCGCCACCTGGGCGTGGCTGGCATCCACGTCGTCCAGCAGGGGCGGCGTAGACAAAGAGGCCAAAAGCACGGCGGCAAAAATCGCCGCCAAAAGCGCCCATACAGCCAGCGTCGAAAGCTTCTTATGCGGGTGATCGAGATTGTTCGTCTGGCTTGTCATTGCGGAAGATTCACCACATAAAGGATAACAGCCAACGGTGAGACGTTCGCGCAACAGCATGGAGCAAGCGCAAACGAATCTCTCTGGAAGTGGTGCGAGCGGGGTGAAACTGGAGTTAGAACCGTTGCGCGAGGCGGACGAATTACTTCCGCAAGGACTTCAAGCGCGAACCCTTTGGCATGCTGTCGTAAATGGCCCGGGCCGAGCGCGGATCGATGAGCCACTGCAGCAGAGGCGGATGACGGTCCAGATCGATGCGCGCCACAGAGCCCTTCCTCATGCGGATGGCCGCCGTGCCGTGGCTGGAAATGAGCTTCCCCAGGAACTGGAAGACGTTGGGATTGTGTCCCACGGCCAGCACGCCATCGAGGTCGCTGTAACCGGCCAGCATCTCCTGGAAGTCGGCGAAATCGGCATCAAGGCCCAGCGCCGGGCTTATCTCCACTTTTGCATCGTAGCCCAGCTCTGTGCCCACAAACTGCGCAGTTTGCAGAGCGCGCTTCAGAGGGCTGGAGACAATCACATCCACCTGCACCTTGAGCGCGGCCAGAACCCGCGCCATCAGGATGCACTGCTCTTTCCCTTCCTTGATCAGGCCTCTCTTCTCGTCGAGAAGTGCATTCTCGCGGCGAAGTCCGGCATTGGCGTGGCGCATCAGATACAGATACATGGGGATCTTTCCGGCAGGGGCGCGCAAGGGACTGCCAGTTCCTTGAGGTTCGATATTATCACGGCTTCAACAGTTCAAAAGGGAATTGCTCCCGGGTTGCTGGCCGAGCGGACACAGAACTGGCATGGCTTGTGCAACAAGGTTCGCTCACTGGCAGGCCGCCAAGCCGTCAGCTGGCGGCATGGGCCTTTCTTGCGCGCGCCTTGACCTGCGGCTGAGGCTCGCCGATTTTGGGGATCGCGTCCAGATCCGCTTTGCCTTCCGCCAACTGCATGAGAAACTCCTGGGCGTCGAAAGGCTTTGCGTCCTTGAAAACCTTGCTGGCACGGATGTAGCTGCCGTCCGGCTGTTGCAAGCGAGCCTTGATTGTGTCGGCAAGATAAGCGGGCAGAATCTCGTTATGGATGCGAGCCCGGACAGCCGGATCGCGCACCGGGAAGACCGCCTCGCAGCGCTCGAAGAGGTTGCGGGGCATCCAGTCGGCCGAGCCGAGATAGATTTCGTCGTTGCCGCCGTTGGCAAAGTGGAAGATGCGCGAGTGCTCCAGGAAGCGGCCCACGATGGAGCGAACCCTGATTCGCTCCGACAGGCCCTTTACGCCGGGGCGCAGAATCGAAAGTCCTCGAATAATCAGGTCAATCTCAACGCCGGCTTGGGAAGCCTGATAGAGAGCCTCAATGACCGAAGGCTCAAGCAATGCGTTCATCTTGGCAAGGATGTGTGCGGGGCGCCCGGCCTGGGCGTGCTCCTGCTCGCGGCGGATCAGGCGCAGAAAGCTCTCGGCCATGGTCAGCGGCGCCACCAGCAGCGGGCTGTAGTCGTCGATTTCGGCGTGTGCGGTCAGGTAGTTGAAGACCATGTGCACCCGCTCGGTAATCTGCGGATCGCTGGTGAGCAGGCTGATGTCCGTGTAGAAGCGGGCCGTGACGGGGTTGTAGTTGCCCGTGCCCAGGTGGCAGTAGCGGCGGGTGACGCCGTCCTCGTCGCGGCGCACCAGCATCGCCAGCTTGCAATGCGTCTTCAGGCCGACTACGCCGTGAAAGACCTGCACGCCGGCATCCTCCATGCTGCGCGCCCAGCGGATGTTGGAGGCCTCGTCGAAGCGGGCCATCAACTCGACCACCAGCGTGGTTTCCTTCGTCGCCGCGGCCTCAATCAGCGCCTTGAAAATGGGCGAATCGTGGCTCGTGCGATACAGGGTCTGCTTCATGCTCAGCACGGCCGGATCCTGCGCGCCCTGCTGGATAAACGAAACCACCGGGTCGTAGGAATCGTAGGGGTGGTGCAGCAACACATCCCGTTGTCGCAGTTCTTCAAAGATGGTGCTGCACTTGCGGCTCAGCTTGAAGACTCTTGGAGCAAAATGCGGGAACTTCAGATCGGGCCGGTCGACATCGTCATAAAACGACATTACGCGCGAAAGATTCACCGGGCCATCATCGCGAAAGACCTGGTCCTCTTCCAGCTCAAAATTGACCCGCAGCCGCTCTACGATTTCAGGATCGGCGCCAGTTTCGATCTCCAGGCGCACCGCCGCGCCCTTGCGGCGGTTGTGCAACTCCACGCGGATAGTCTCCAGAAGCGAGCGAGCTTCTTCTTCCTCGAAGTACAGGTTGGAGTTGCGCGTCACCCGGAAGGCTGCGCGAGCCAGCACTTCGTAGCCACGATACATGCCGGCCAGATTCTGTGCGATCAGGTCCTGCAACAGCAGGTAATCGAACTTGCCCTCTGCGCTCGGCAGGCGCACAAAGCGCGGCAGCGCCCTCGGCACCGTGACCACGCCCAGCACCTGCGGACCGGAGCTGCGTCGCTTCAGCCGGAGCAAGAGCGCCAGACAAAGAGCCTTGTTGAGTACGCGCGGAAATGGGTGGGCCGGGTCGATGGAGATGGGTGTCAGCAGCGGATCAACCTCGCGCTGAAAATAGCCCTGGGCAAAGGCCCGTGCCTCTTCGTCCAGCTCTTTCCACTCCAAAAGCCGGATGCCCTGCTTGCGCAACTCTGGCAGCAGTTGCTCATTCCAGCAGCGATACTGCGCGGGCACAAAACTGTGAATCTCAGAGGTCAGCTCGGACAGCGATTCGGCGGGGCGAAGGCCGTCATAGCCCGGCTCGCGAGAGCCGTCCTCAATGCGCTGCATCAGCCCGGCCTGACGCACCTCGACGTACTCGTCAAGGTTCGAGCCGGTAATGGCCAGGAACTTGACCCGCTCCAGCAGCGGGTTTGCAGGGTCTTCGGCTTCTTCGAGCACACGCCTGTTGAACTGCATCCAGGAGTGGTCCCGGCCGTTGAAAAGCTTCTGTTTCTTTGTCGCTCTCGCCATTGAATCCGTTCCGTGCGCTGTGTTGGAAGTCTACAGCGTTTCGGCGGGAAACTAAAGTTCTCCTCTCCGGAAAGAGCAAAAACGCCCGTCAAATCAGGAGCTGCGGAAGTGCGTCTTCCTCACTGTGCGCAGCTCGTCCCGGATGCTTGCTCACGCTGTTTCCACGTACTTTCTCGCGCGCAATGCGCCCGCATTGACCCATCCGGCCCAGCGGATTCATAATATAGACTAAATTTGTCCACTTTCACGCCGAGAGGAACCGCTTCCATGCCCAATGCACGGATTCAGTCGAACGTACAGTCCAAAGAGCCTACCAGCGCCGTCAAAGCCTCTGAAAGTATCGACGAGATGGTTGATTTGATTGCGGCTGATCTGTACAGTCTCGCCTCTATGCTGGTGGGCGAAGGCAACGAAAGCGAACGGCTGGTGGAGATGGCGGTTTCCTCTGCGGAGGTTTCCCTATGCCACGATCCCGAGAACTCGCGCCGCAGCAGCCAGCAGGCGCTCTTGACAGCGGCCATCCGCCTGCTTGCCGGGCGCAATCCCAACAGTCTGGAAGCACCGGAGGGCCTGGAACCTGCCACCAGTTGCATCGAGGATGATGACCTGGCCTCGGCGGGCATTTCAGTGAAGGAACTGGAAAGCATGATTGCCGGACCGGAGCGCGGCCGGGTGCGAGAGTGGCTGGCCAGCCTGCCCACGGCGATCCGTACCGTCTTCGTACTGCGCGCAGTGGCCGGCTTTTCCGCAGCGGAAACAGCCGCGCTATTGAAGACGCACGGTGGCCCGCGATCTTCCGGATGGACACCGGGAATGGCGCGCGAGGTCTTCCGCCAGGGGCTCTGCTCACTGGCTTCGCAGCTGCTTCAAGCCTCGGCTGCGCAGTAGCCGGACAAGGAAATCGAGAATAACTCGCGGCGAAGCGCTACGCCAGCCAAATCAGGACGCGCCTCGCTTCGTTACGCGAATGTCCCTGGTCTCCAGTATCCGTTTTTCGTACCCTTGCCGCGCCACGGCCAGCATCGCCTGGCCAATATCGCGCGTCGACAAGACCTGGTTCGGCAGCGCCCTGCGAAGCAACGGCAGCAGTGGCTTGGCGAGCTTGTAGAAGACGCGATAGGCGGGCGTCTTCGATTGAATTCCGTCCATCGGCTCGATGATTCCTGGGCGGAACATGTACGCCTCCAGCGGCAACCGGAGCAGGGCATTCTCCGTCCGTCCCTTCACGCGCGCCCACATCACGCGCCCCTTCTCCGAGCTGTCGGTCCCCGCGCCAGAGACATAGACGAACGTCATCCCCGGATTCAGGCGGCTGAGCATCTCGGCGACGGCCATCGTTAGCCCATAGTTGATGCGCTCGTAAGCAGCTTCCTTCATTCCGCTCGACGAAACGCCCAACGAGAAGAAACAGGCATCGAAGCCGGTCAGTTCGGCCTCTACGGTTCGCAGATCGCCGATATCCGCACAAAGGACCTTGCGCAGCTTCGCATCGTGCGTCCCCATCGCTGTCCGCCCCACGGCCGCTACCAGTTCCACATCCGTGGCGCGCAGGCACTCCCGCAACACTCCCTGCCCCACCATTCCCGTTGCGCCAAAGATCAGCACCTTCATCGCGTACCTCTTCTCTTGCTATTGATCCGGCACTTATGAATTGCAACACTCATTGGGTGCCCCATCCTTGCGACGTTTCTGTTTTTGTCGCAAGGGTGGGAAAGCACGATACAAATCTTCTGGGCCGGATGAATAACCCTGCTGGAAGCCAAGTATAGGTTTGGCACAATTCTTCTGAAGACAATCCACAGTTCCGCAGATGTATGACGTGCGACTCTATCAGCGAGTTTCCTTTTGCACATAGTATTTTCGGAATTGGTGTAGACCGAAAGTACCCACTCAAGTGGCTTTTTCTCAAGAAAAAGCCACCCTTCCCCGCTCTCGAAAAGTCTACGTGTATTCCGGAAATGATCTAGCCTTCAACTTCCACCTCCGGCAGTGAACGTTTTCGTTGTCAATGCGCTGCGGAACGAATAGTTTAGTTTCATGCGAGAGACGAATTGCAGGCAAATCTCTGTGGCGCTGATCGCACTTTGCGCGATTGGCTCCAGTGTGTGCGCGGCCCAACAGAAGGCCGCTTTGCCGGATCTGACAATTGCGCCCAAGTCGAGCGCGGCGGTAAGCGCGCATATCATCGACCCGGCCAAAGAGCCGGTCTTCTCGCATGAAGAGAAGCTGCGGCTGATTCGCAGCCGGATCAAGTACGTCTTTGTGCTCTTTCAGGAAAACCGCTCCTTCGACTTCTACTTTGGCAGTTATCCCGGCGCGGATGGCCTCTACGCGGGACCGGGCGGGCCAATCGCCTCTGACCAGGTGGCGGGATTCAAGCAAACGATTGTGAATACCGATGGAACGGTTGCGACGATTACGCCTTTCCGGATTCCGGCGACGATCCTCGATGCCAAGGGCAAGACGGTGCCGCTCTATCCGGCGGACATCGCCTCTGTGAATCATTCGCATGTGGGCATCGCGCGCAAGATTGCGCTGGACGCAAACGGCGTGGCGCAAAACTCCGAGTATGCGCTCACCGAAGAGGGCCTGACGCTGAAGGATGGCAAGCCCTCGAAGATACCAACGCTGGAGCGCAAGCAGTTTGGCGAGTTGGTGATGAGCCATGTGGACTGCGACACGGCGCCCTTCCTCTGGCGCTACGCGGACCGTTTCACGCTCTTCGACCACTTCATGGACACGATCATCGGGCCATCGACACCGAATGCGATTGCCATGATCAGCGGCCAGGGCGGCGAGACGCAGTGGATGCTGCATCCGGAGCAGGCGTCCACTGGCGGCCAGGGCAAGGACGCCTCAGTGCCAATGCTTGCCGATCCCCAGCCCTTCTGGGGCTCGCCCTTGGACACTGCCAACCGGTTGAAGCAGCCGCAGGCGGTAAAGCCCTTTGGAGGCGTCTCGAAAAATCTGACCTTCGCCACCCTGCCGCTTTCCTTCATGGGAAGCGAGATCAGGAAGACAACGGCGGCCGATTACGATCCCGCCTTCGACCTGCCCGACGTGCGCGAGGACATCGAGAAAATCGCCGGTCACGGCGTGAGCGCAGTGAACTGGGGCTGGTATCAGCAGGGATACGACCACGAGGTCAACGACGCACAGGGGAAGGCTTCGCATGAAGGCTACGTGGCGCATCACAACGCGCCGCAGTACTTCGGCTATGTGGCCAACAACCCCGTGGCCAGCGCGCATCTGCATGGGCTGAGCGAGTTCTTCAGCGATATGGCGGCCAGGCGTCTTCCCTCGTCGGGAGTCTTCTACGTGCGCGGCGGCTACGGCAACATCGATAGCTGGCGGCCGCAGGACCCCAACCCGAAGCTGGCCAAGGTCTTCAACGGCAACGACGATCATCCCGGCTACTCTGACACGCAGATCAGCGAGGCTCTGCTGGCCGAGGAGATCAACGCCATCGCCGCCAGCCCCTACTGGAGCCAGAGCGCCATCATCATTACCTACGATGAGTCGGACGGTCTTTATGACCACGCCCAGCCGCGCACGCGCTCCCACGACGCGGCAGGGCTGCCGATGGAGCAGGGCCCGCGCATTCCGGCCATTGTCATTTCGCCTTACGCGGTAGCGCATGGCGTCTCCCATGCGCCGTCTGAGCACAGCTCGATCATCAAGTTCGTCGATGAGTTATTCAACCTGGTGCCGCTGGCCGACCTGCCGGATGAAGAGCACGCGCGGCAAATCGGCGCGCAGAAATTCGGCCAACCAAACCTGGGTCCGGCGGACGATAAAGTTCCGGGCGTGGGCGACATGAGCGAGGCCTTCGACACGCTGCGGCTCGAAGGCAGGCGTGCGCCGTTGCGCGCGGAGTACGCGATTATCCCACACGCGGAAATCGCCAGCTTTCCTCACATGGGCGGCGCAGGTTGCAAGCAGCTCGAAATCAAGCCAACCGATAGCAGTCTCCCCAATCCCGTTCCGTGGGACTTCAATCCCCGGCCAGATACGACGCCCGGAATCCCAGCAGCGGGCGGGTGGAAGCCATAGTGCGAATCTGGACGATTCACTTGACGCTGGCGCTGGCGATTCTCTCCTGCGTTGCGGCGCACGCGGCCGGCACTTCCGCAACCCTTGCGCGCGTGCACACTGCCGGCGTGCTTCGCTGCGGCATCAATCAGGAGGAAGCGGAGTATTCGACCTCCGACGATCATGGCAATCACGAAGCCTTTGACGCCGATCTTTGCCGCGCGGTCGCGGTGGCTGTGCTCGGAAAGAATGCGCTGGTTCAAGTCACGCATTATCCCGACGACCGCACCGCCATGAACGGACTCCAGGCGGGCGAGGTTGAACTGGTGCCGACTCTTACAGACGACTTCACACATACAGCAGGGACTCATTTGCAGTTCACCCGGCCGGTGCTGTGGGATGGCGTCGGCTTCCTTGTGCCGGCGGAAAGCCCCATCCAGCGCGCGCGTCAGTTGAGCGGGAAGAAAGTCTGTTTTCTGGCCGAAACCGCGGTGGAAGAGAGCGTGCGCGCCTGGTTTGCTCGCAAGCATCTGGACTTCGTGCCCTTCCCCTTCCAGGAAGAAGGCGAGATGCAGGCGGCCTTCGCGACCGGAAACTGCGGCGCTCTGGCTGGCGACCTCACGCGCCTGGCCGAGACGCGCGCGGCTCTGGTGCAACGCGGGAAACAAGCGCGCCTGCTGCCGGAGTGCATCTCTCAAGACCCGCTGGCTGCGGCGATTCGCGACAACGATCCGCAGTGGGCGGCAATTGTGATCTGGGCGATGGAGGCGCTGGTTCAGGCCGAAGAGAGCGGAGTGACCCGGGCCAACGTGCAGGCAATGCGCGTGCGCGCCGCGCAGGCCAACGGCGGCGATCCGGTGCTGCGCTTTCTGCTGGGCGCATCGCGCGAAATCGGCGGCCCGCTGGGGCTTGATGATGACTGGGTCGTGCGCGTGATTGAAGCGACGGGAAACTACGGCGAGATCTATGAGCGCGATCTTGGCGCCGCGTCGCCTATGAAACTGCCGCGCGGCGAGAACAACTTACGCCAGCATGGCGGCACGATCACGGCGTTGCCCTTCAAATAGTTCTATCTGCCACACGGCCTGCGGCGGCGGGATGCGAAGATAAGAGCAGAGTTACTACTTGCATTCTCGCGCCGGGCGCGGACTTTAGGGAGAAACTCGCGATGCATCGCGTTGCGCTCATCTACAACCCGGCCTCGGGCCAGCACTCGGCAAAGCGCCGCGCAGCCATCGACAAGGCGCTCGCCGTCCTTCGCGATGCAGGCGTTGAAGTCGAGGCTCTGGAAACGCTTGCGCCCGGCAGCGCCGAAGCGCTGGCCAGCGAGGCCGTCCACCGGGGCTGCGACACGATTCTTGCCTGCGGCGGGGATGGCACTGTCCATGAAGTCCTGCAGAGCCTTGTGGGCACTACCGTGGCTTTGGGTGTTGTGCCGCTGGGAACCGCCAACGCGCTGGCCGCGAATCTGGGCCTGCGCTCCTCTCCGTCGAAAACGGTTCGCAATCTGCTAAGCGCCAACCCGGTGCGCGTCTCCGTGGGCCAGATCTTTTATCGGGACGCAGCGGGCGCCGAGCAATCGCGCTACTTCACCGTCGCGGCCGGAGTGGGCGCCGACGCTCTGTTCCTCACGCGGCTCGACCCCACGCTCAAGCGGCGCTTCGGCTATCTTCTTTACATGGTCGAGGGCTTTCGCGTCTGGGCCACTTACTCTTTTCCGCTCTTTCAAACGGTTTTCGTGGAACGCGCCAGCGCCCAACCCCGCGTGGAAGAGGTCTCGCAACTTCTCGCGGTGCGGATTCGCGACTTCGGCGGCGTTCTCCACAACCTGGCTCCCGGCGCCACCCTGCACAAGAACGGCCTGCGCCTGGTGGCCTTCAAGACCCGCAGCCGCCTGCGCTACTTCCGCTACGTCATGGCCGCCATCTTCGGCCATCCCCGTTCTACGCGCCAGATTGAACTGCTCGACGCCGTCTCGGTGGAATGCCGTCCATTCAACGGCTCTTCCGCGCGCGTCTACGCCGAAGCCGATGGAGAGCCGCTCGGCGGCTTGCCGGTCCGCATCGAGATTGCCTCCCAAACTGTCACGCTATTGATTCCGCCCAACGCCCGGCCGTGAAATTGCCCGCGCCGCTGGCGCAATGGTTGTTAGCCCCGCGCTTCAGCGTGGGGTCGGGTGGCGAAACCAACAATTCACACGGAGTCCGGGACGGCGCTCATGCTCTGCGACCCACCAACGCCTTTTCGAAAAGAAGGTAGAGACACAAACAGTGAGCGACTCCCGTGAATATCAAACTGCTACTACCTTCCCGCCAAAGGCGGGGGATCTCTTCTCCCTTTTAGGTTATAAGTAATTCGGCAGCTCAGGAATCAAATTCGAGATCGTCAAACCGCCGCCATTTGTAAATAGCAATCGATAAGATCCAACTCACGCCAAAGAGCGCGACAATGCAGTAACCAAGCACGCCAAAGTTGTCGTTGAGCTTGACGACCAAGCTCCACAATCCACCCGTCAGGTGAAACTGGCCCGCAAGCAACCCCAGCGCCTCGATCCCGCCAACCGCGAAGGCAATCACAACCGAAACACAGGTAATCGTGATGTTGTAATACAGCTTGCGGACGGGCTTCAGAAAAGCCCAGCCGTAGGCTCCCAGCATCAGAATATTGTCGGTCGAGTCGATCAGCGACATGCCCGCGGCGAAGAGGACCGGAAAGACCAGAATCGACCAGAGCGACAGCCCCTTGGATGCCTCTGCGGCGGCAATGCCCAGCAGTCCGATTTCGGTCGCCGTGTCGAAGCCGAGGCCAAACAGAAAGCCCAGCGGATACATGTGCCAACTGGACCGGATCAGGTTGAACATGGGCCGGAAGAGACGCGAAAGAAAACCGCGATTGGCCAGCAGCAAATCGAAATCTTCCTCGACGTACGGTTCCCCGCGTCGCACCCGCAGGAAGCTTCGATATACCGACTGAAGAATGATCAAATTGACAATCGCGATGGCAAACAGAAAGAGAGTCGACACCAGCGTGCCAATCACCCCACCAATCGCTCTGACCCCGTCAAAACGATGCTGCAGTGCCAGCGCGGTAGCGGCAATTGCAATCGAGCCCAGGATGACGACCGTGGAGTGGCCCAGCGAAAACATGAGCCCCACCGCAACAGGATGCTTCCCCTGCTGCATCAGCTTGCGCGTGACATTGTCAATCGCCGCAATGTGATCCGCGTCGACCGCATGGCTGAGCCCGAAACTGTACGCAAGAAAGGCCGTGCCCAGAAGCACTGGGAAGTGCTGGAAAGCAACGAATGCCCAACACCATGCCGCCAGATTGAACAGCAGCAGCAGCGCGTAAACGGCGGCTACCTTGGCTTTGGTGCTGCCGGGTTCGTCATTGAGCAGGGTCCGCAGGAACAGGAGCATCGGTTTCCTTCAGTTTGCGCCGCCATCACCCCTGAATGTAGGCGTAACGAATAGCACGTATATATAAAATGTATCACTCTGAAGGCGTTCCTCCGCTGGAGCCGCAATCCGGCGTTTGCTGCCGCCGCCCGGCTGGCGCGACAACGTACACATACTCAAGCACTTCTGTTCCCGTGTTTTCCACGTTGTGGCGGGTTGCGGGCGGAATGTAGACAAGAGCCGGCGCCGCAAACGGCCGCTCCGCCTGGCCGTCGATGAGCGCCTTGCCCTGGCCGCGCAAAATGACCAGCGATTCCTCGTTCATGCCGGTCGTGTGCCAGCCGACAGTCTCGTCCGGCTTCAGACGCACCAGTCCGCTGCGCATGCCGGCCGTCCGGGGAGCACCGGAGAGCAACGGACAGCCTCCGCCCGCGCAATCAAGCTGCAGAACGCGAGCCTCCCGCCGGGGCTGCTGGGGCGCGGCTATCGGCGCGGCCAGCAGCACGGCGGCCGCGCCTACAAGAGCGTATAAGCGTAAGGTCTTCTGCATAAAGTCTCCTTCCGTTCAGCATACGCTTATAAAATACGTATGCGCATACTCTTTACTCTTTCGTGCTACGCGTGCGACAATCATTTCCAGACAATCCATGCCTGCCAATCTGTCCTGGAAATTCCGGCCGGGCGCCAGCGCTCTGACCGGAAAACCAGAACATTTGCGGGCGCGATCACGCGATCCATTGTTCAATCCTTTCAGGAGCCAGTGCAGATGCTTTTCCGCGAATTTGTTTCTTTTGCCCTGTTTACCGCGGCCTCGCTCGTTTCCGCGCAGCAGTCCGCTATCGGCGTGCATGTGCTCGATTCGCAGGGCCAGTCTGCTGCCACAAGTGATAAGGCTTATGCGTCGCGGCTAGCAGGAACTATCGTTGACACGTCTGGCGCGGTGATTGCCGGGGCTACTGTGCAGGCTCGAAGCGCGAACGGTGCTGTACAAAGAGCGACACAATCGGACAGGAACGGCTCTTTCATCATTTCTGGACTCTCGGCAGGGAATTATCGACTCGTTGTGTCTAATCCCGGTTTTGAAACCAAAGAAATCCTTATCACCATAGGAACCAACGGGGTGCCGGCCCCGCTGCGCATCTCTCTGGTAGTGGGATCCGTGAGCACCACCATCAACGTGCAGGGCCGGGAGGATGACCTTATCGGAATTGCCGAATCCGGCACCCAGGGAACGGTGGGCGCAGCAGAAATCGAAGATCGTCCGATTCTTCGCTCGGGAGAAGTCTTGGAGACGGTCCCCGGTCTCATCATCACGCAACACGCCGGGGGCGGCAAGGCCAACCAGTATTTTCTTCGCGGCTTCAATCTCGACCACGGCACGGATATCGCAATCTTCCTCGACGATATGCCGCTGAACCTGCCGTCGCACGCGCACGGCGAGGGCTACTCGGACATGAACACCGTCATCGCGGAGTTTGTGAAGCGGGTGGACTTCGAGAAAGGTCCTTACTACGCGAATGTCGGTGACTTTGGCTCGGCTGCGTCGGCCCATGTGGAGTTTTTCAAGACGCTGCCCCAGAACTTTGCCAAGGTGGAGGGCGGCTCGTACACCTATGGGAGGGCCGTTTTCGGCTCGTCGCAAAAGCTCGGTCAGGGCAATCTGCTCTACGGCGGAGAAGAATATTACTATAACGGCCCATGGAAACATCCGGATGCATTTAACAAAATCAACGGATTGCTAACCTACAGCCAGGGCGATGACGCCAATGGCGCTAGCATCACGGCCCACGCTTACCACGGAAAATGGAACTCAAGCGATCAAATCCCCGTAACCGCCCAAGTCAACTCCACACCGTCTACGCCATTCGGAGTTGGTTACTTCGGCACAATCAACCCGACTGACGGCGGTCACAGCCAGCGTTATAGCTTGCAAGGTGAGTGGCATCGCCAAGGCGAAAATGCCGAGTCGAAGATCTCGGCCTACTTGTTCTATTACGACATGGATTTATTTTCCGATTTCACTTACTACTTGGTGGACCACAACAGAGGCGATCAGTTCGAACAGCAGGATAGGCGCTGGGTAGGTGGGTTTGACGCACACCACACAGTCTTCAGCACATGGTTTGGCCGCAAGATGTCCAATACCTTCGGCCTGCAGCTCCGCAACGACTGGATCAACAACGGCCTTTACCGGACGGAAAATCGCAAGCGCACGATCAAAACTGATTATTCCGCCACCGGCATCTCTTTCAACGACGCCATCTGCAACACCTACACATCCACCGTTAGTATCAGTGTGGATGGTGGTGCCCCTACTACTTTTCCCAGCGCCTGCCCGGCTTTGCCTTCAACCACGGAGCGGGATAACTTTACGGACATGATAGGCAGTGCCTTTGGGGAAAATAAGATCCAGTGGGCGAACAAATTCCGCTCGGTCGTGGCACTGCGCGGCGATGATGAGAAATTCGTCGTCACCAGCCTGGCTTACCCCTCCGATATCGTGACTTTGCCCGATGGCACCACCGAATCGGCGAACGCGGCCAATTCCGGCTCGGCCAGCAAGTTCCTGCCCAGCCCCAAAGCCAGTTTGATCTTCGGCCCCTGGGCCAATACTGAGTTCTATTTACAGGGCGGGTTCGGTTTTCACTCGAACGACGGGCGTGGCGCGACACAACAGGTGGAACCGGTTTCGCCGGACAATCCGTACCACGGTACACTCAACACGAAAATCACCCCCCTGGTCCAAACTAAAGGCGGAGAGATCGGTGTGCGCACTGTGGCCGTCCCGCATCTGCAAAGTACCCTTGCGCTCTGGTATCTCCGCAGTAATTCCGAACTGTTGCAGGATGGCGACACCGGAGGCACGTCTGCTTCAGAACAGTCTAGCAACCGCTATGGTCTTGAATGGGCGAATTACTACACGCCAACGGAGCATTTGGCGGTTGATTTCGACATTTCTGACTCCAGAGCCCAATTTACCCAAGTAGACCCGGATGATGCGACACAGTACCTCACAAATAGCTCCATCACAATCAATGGCAACCCAGTTGGCTCATACTATGCGCAACAGAGCGATCCGGGGGGCAAGCTTGTGCCGGAAGCGGTCAAGGTGGTGATTTCCTCGGGCATTACACTGCACGATTACAAAGGCTTTTCGTCCAGTTTGCGCCTGCGCTACTTTGGTCCGCGCGATTTGACCTCCGACGGACTTTTTGAGTCAAGTCAAACGGTGTTGCTCAATGGGGAGGTCGGTTATCAGTTTTTCAAGAAATGGCACGTTACGGCCGAGTTTTTGAATATGCTTGACCGCAAAGATGCCGACATTGACTACGCCTATGCCTACCAAATCGCTCCAACAGCCGCGCCGGGATTCGGACGTGTGAACCACCCTACCGAACCGTTTCTGGTGCGATTCGCGCTGGGAAGAAGCTTCTGACGAATGCCGCGGTCATCAACTGAAAGGCCCGGTTGATTGAAAAGCGGCTGAAGAGTCTCAATTCTCAGCCGCTTTTTCATCTCAATGCTTGTGCGGATGCCTATGCTTCGACTCTGAGGGCGGCATCAGCGCGTGCGCCGGAACGGTCATCACCAGGCGTCCGTGCTGCACGCCCTTCAGGCCGATCAGCCGGTCGGCAAACTGGGATACATGGGCCGATTTTCCATGCACGATCAGCACCTCCAGGCAGGAGTCGTGGTCCAGGTGCGCATGGCTGGTAGAGACCACCAGTTCGTGCTGCGCGTGCTGCAGCTCGGTCAGCTTTTCGGTGATGCCGCTGGCATGGTGGTCATAGATCAGCGTGATCGTGCCCACCACGATCGCATCCGGCGCGGCGGTCTGCTCGGTCACCAGCCGGTCGCGAATCAAATCCCGGAACGCTTCCGAGCGGTTGGTATAGCCCCGCCGTTCGATGGAGCGGTCAAATCGCTTCAGAAGATCGGAATCCAGCGCGATGCCAATTCTGCTCAAAACGCCCACTTGAACTCCCAGAACAAAGCTTGTTTCTCCAAAAGAAGTTTCAGAGTAGCACAAAGACGAAGTTCTTGCTACCGAGCTCCTGATTCTTCGGGGAATAACGATTTGCTGAAGTGCGGCTTCCCTGCGCGCCGTCTCCGCATGTAACAACCGAAGCCGTCGAGCCCGGTCCTCGCTACTTCTTCTTTGCCTCTGGACCAGCCACCGCCGGCGCTGCTGCCTCGCCCTGCAGAATCTCAACCGCCTCCGGGGGCAGCGGCTTGTCGGCGTTGGCCGCGAGCAGGCTTACCTGCCACATCTCGGTCTCGGTCAGCACACCCTTGAAGGCCGGCATTCCCGTCAGCCGGATGCCGTTGGCCACCTTCCAGAACGTCTCGCCCGGCGGGTCGTCGCTCACCCCAATCGCCGCGCTGTCCCGATGCTTTTCCCATAACGGCGGCGCGGGGGGAAACATGTGCGCGCCAAGAACGGAAGGCTTGCCGTGAAGCCCGTGGCAAACCGCGCATCTCTCGCTGTATACGTGCGCGCCCAACATCAGGTTGTCTTCATCGGCCTGGATGGGCGGGGTCTTCACCAATTCGCGTTCGATGCGCGCATGGAGCGCCATCCCGCTTAACTGCTTTTCATGGGGCACTGGCCGGTCGGCCACGGCCACCGGAGGTTTCCCAAGCCACAGCCAACCCAGCAGGGCAACCGGCAGCAGCACGATCCCCAGAAGCATTCCCAGCAGGAAACGTCCCATCTTCGTTCCCTCCCCTGTCGCTATCCATCCTAGAGCATATTCGGGCAGGCGCGCGATGCGATATTCTTTCGTCCTTTCGTCTCGCGAAGCGTAAGAACCCAGGACTCCCGAATCGGGCAGGGCCAATCGTTTTCCAGTCCGGCGATAGCAGCAAGTCCATCGTCTCGGCCTTGACGAGCCAGCTTGGGAAAGGTGGCGGGCAAACGACCTCGTCGAGCAATAGACTCGTCCTTCGAGTTGATCTGCGGAATACCCATATCCCGGCCTTATGAGGAATCTGCAGAATTCGATTCAAAAACAAACGAACCGCCCTGGATTCAGGGCGGTTCGAGAAAATCTCAACAAATCGACGCGAGGGCATATCTCAGGTACATTTCAGAACGGAATGTCGTCGTC
>Ga0326728_10011088_pt1 | contig 20747 bp, 18 predicted proteins | sample MB3enrmetagenome_FD_207602 | JGI IMG/M metagenome (GOLD analysis project Ga0326728, IMG submission 207602) | Lab enriched peat soil microbial communities from McLean, Ithaca, NY, United States - MB31MN | ecosystem: Environmental > Terrestrial > Soil > Wetlands > Peat | place: USA: New York... | reverse complement strand
AAAATTGATAGGGCCGAAAAAACAAAGCCGGACAAGCCCTTTTTATCCTACTAATATAACGGGCAATCCCCGGACTGGCAAGAGCACGCGCCCTTTCCCTAAAAGATAGAGGCAAAGCAAAAGGGGTCTTCTCTTGACCCGGCCGGATGGCGTGGCCTATCATGTTGAGGCAGGGCCGTGAATTCGTGGTGTGCCCGTGGGATAAGCCAAAACAGCCATGACCATTCCAGACCGCAGCGAGTCGAGCAGCTACAGATGGTGGGTTCTCCTCACCGTCTCCCTCGGGAGCATCAGCGTTTCGTTCGACAACAGCATCCTCGTCACCGTCTTGCCGCGCCTTGCCGCTGTCTTTCATACCGATTCTTCGGTGATCAGTTGGGTTAACCTCATCTACTTCATCACGAGCCAGAGCTTCATGCTCATCCTGGCGAGGATAGGCGATGCCAAGGGCCGAAGAAAGGTCTTCATGGCGGGCCTCGGTTTCTATACGGCCGGTCTCATAGGCTGCGCGTGTGCCCAAAGCGTGGCCGCCCTCATAGGGGCACGGGCTATCCAGGGCGTGGGGGCGGCAGCGGGCTATTCCCTCACCATGGCAATAGCGGTTGCGGTCTTTCCCCCGGAAGAGCGGGGAAAAGCCATCGGCATACTCGCCGGCTCCAGTGCGGCGGGCTTGGTGGTGGGTCCGGTCATAGGAGGCCTGCTCCTCGATTTCCTTGGATGGCGTGGTGTCTTCTATGCCAGGACCCCTATTGCCATGGCGGCCCTCGTAATGGCCTGGCTCATCGTCAAGGAACAGAAGGCGGAGGACAAGGCTTTCCGGCTGGACGTGGCAGGGGCCCTGGGCATGGCCTGCTTTATCACGGCACTCCTTTTGTTCCTGAGCTTCGGCGGCAAACGGGGGTTTCTCGAGCCACCGGTGCTCGCGGTGGGCGGATTGGGCGCCTGCTCGTTCATCTGGTTCGTCATCGCCGAGAACCGGGCCGTACAACCGATCCTGCGCTTGAGCCTCTTCAAGAGGCGCCTCTTCGCCGCAAGCACGGCGACGGGCTTCTTCAACGGCTGGGGGGCGGCAACCATGACCTTTCTCGTTCCCTTCTATCTCGTCCAGGGTCTCGGTTTTTCCGGCTCGGCCGTCGGTCTTACCATGGCTCTCGTTGCGGCGCCTCTTCTGGTCCTTTCTCCTGTAACGGGGAGACTCTCCGACAGGTTTGGTACGACAATGCTCTGCACCGTCGGCATGATCCTCGGCACTGTGGGTCTCTTCCTCCTGAGCCGTCCCATAACCAATCCCTCGTACGCGGCCATAGCTGTCGGTGTTGCCCTTGTCGGAACAGGCACCGCCGTCTTTCTCTCCCCCAACAACAGCGCCATCGTCGGCTCGGTGCCCAAAGACATGCTGGCCCTTGCCTCGGGCATAGCCATAGCAACCCGGCAGGTCGGCACATCGAGTGGGGTTGCCATTGCCGGCGCCCTATACGGCAGCTATCAAGCCCGTCATTTCATGCAGCTTGCGGCAAAAGGCATGGAGGTAGCCGCGGCACGGAGACTGGCCTCGGTCTCGGGCTTCGCGGAAGCCATGCTCATCGGGGCGGTGCTGAGCACTCTCGGAATCGCCACGTCTCTCATCCGCTCGCAAGGGCGCTGCTAGCCAAGGGCTTCGGGCCTACGTGCAAGCCAGGCCGGTCCGGCCATTCGCTCCCGGAATTGAACCAATGGTCGCCAATTCCGGGAGATAGAGGACGCGTAGCGGCTACTGGATCGGCTCACCTGCCGGTATACCAGGCAGGAGGGCCGCCTCTAGATTTTGAAAAGACAGGGTAGTCTTTATTGGGGTTGCGCGGTTGTGCGGGAGGGACGTGGCGATGTCAGAGAACTGGTAACCCCGACCTCCCATCAGTTCCTCGGCGCGTGGTTCCTCGATGAGCGGATCATCGTGGAGGCTTAAGGGCCCCGTCAGCGGGAGACGAGCGGTGCCCAAAGGGCACGGGCGACTGATTCCGAGGCTAGGCCATTACGGTAGGGCGTTTTTGTTTGCGGGCTGCCACATGAACGAGTGCAAAGGCATGGGTTCGCAATCGAGCCCGAGCTTTTCTTCCGCGGTTAAACGGGTCGGAGACGGAGCGTAGCTCGCGAATGAGAAGCCACGTGGCGAGGAACGTCGGCAGGGAATGTGGGAACGATTGCTTTGTTATGGTGTGGAGCTAAGGCACGGCTGACCAGGGACCGAATTGCAGACGGAAATGGTGGGTTTCCGCGACCTTCACTTTGAGCATCAAAGCCTCCCCGCCGCGTTGATTGAAGTTCCCTCACTTGTTGTGGTATCACTGAGCAGAGGACCAAGGGCATGAGAATCCTCATAGTGGAAGATGAGAAGAAAGTAGCCAATTTCGTGAAGAAAGGGCTTCAGGAGGAAGGATACGCCGTTGATGTGACCTTTGACGGGGAAGAGGGCCTCAGGCTGGGCAGCGACCCATCCTATGACCTGATCATCCTCGACATCTACCTGCCAAAGCTCGACGGCCTTGCTGCCCTGAAGAGGCTGCGGGCCCATGGCGTCCGGACCCCTGTCCTTCTTCTCACGGTGAGGGCCACTATCGAGGACAAGGTGCTCGGCCTCGATTCCGGGGCAGACGATTACCTTACCAAGCCCTTTGCCTTCCAGGAGCTCCTCGCAAGGGTAAGGGCCCTCCTCCGGCGTCGCATGGACACAGGCGCGGCCGTTGTCCGAATCGGCGACCTCGTCCTCGACCCGGCGAGCCGAATCGTCTCCAGGGGGGCACGCCCGATAGAGCTTACGGTGAAGGAGTTCTCACTTCTCGAATACTTCATGCGCAATCCGGGTAAGGTGCTCACGAGGACCATGATAATAGAGCATGTCTGGAACTATGATTTCGACAGCGGGACGAACGTCGTCGATGTCTACGTGAATTACCTGAGAAAAAAGATCGACTCAAGGGAAGAACAGAAGCTCATCCATACGGTAAGGGGAGTGGGATACGTCATGAAGGTCCAGACAGAGGGATGAGGCACAGATCCGTCAGAATCAGGCTCACCCTTTGGTATACGAGTCTCTTGGGGGTGACTTTCGTCATCCTTGGCCTTATCGCGTACGTGCTCGTCAGCTATACCCTGCACAAGCAAGCGGATTCCGCGCTCAGGAGCGTGGCAACGGCCCTTGCCGAGAGCCATGCGGCCGAGACGCGCCGATACTTCCCGCCCGAAGTGGACGAGATCTTCCGTCGCTTTTTTGGCTCTCCCCCTCTGGGACCCTATTTCGAGTGGCTCATTCCCGAAAAGGACCTGGGAAAAGAACAGGGGGAGCCGAACGCGCCGCCCTTCACCCGGCAGGCGCGGCTCAACGCGGAAAAGGGCCTGGCAACCTTCGAGACATTCAAAGGGATCGAGCCCTACGCGGTGAGGGTCCTCACGTGGCCGGTAGTCTCCTCGGGGAGGGTGGTCGCGGTGGTGCGCGTGGGCATGTCGGAAGCGGCCCTCGACAGGACCATGTCGAGCTTTCTCCTCATCATGGCAGCCCTTTTCCCCCTCGCGCTGGCCCTCGCAGGCGGAGGGGGCTGGTTCCTTGCCCACCGCGCCTTGCGCCCGGTGGACAGGATGACCCAGGCGGCCAGACAGATAGGAGCGAGCCGGCTCCACGCCCGGATCGAGCTGACCGGAGCGAACGACGAGCTTGACAGGCTCGCCGAGACTCTCAACGAGATGCTCACGCGCCTGGAGGCCGCCTTTACCGAGATGCGCCAGTTCACCGCCGACGCCTCCCACGAGCTTCAGACGCCGCTCACCATCCTCCGCGGCGAGATGGAGATTGCGCTCCGCGCCGAGAGAAGCCCCGAGGAGTACGTCAGGGTCATGAAAAGCGCCTTGGAAGAGATAGAGAGGATATCCCTCCTCGTGGAGGGGCTCCTCCTTCTCGCCCGGTCCGACGCGGGGGTCCTCAAGATGGATCTCAAGCCGCTGGACCCCATGGCCCTGGTCGAAGACGTGCTCGGCCGCCTCGGCCCCCTGGCCAGGGCGAGATCAGTCGCCCTTTCCCTGGGGAGCATGGAGCCCATGGAAGTGCGAGGGGACCTCGTGCACCTCCGACGCCTTCTTTTCAATCTCGTGGACAACGCCATAAAGTATACGCCTGAAGGGGGCACGGTATTGGTCTCGGTCGAAAGAAGGGGCGAATTGGCCGTGCTTGCGGTGGAGGATACGGGCATCGGCGTCGCCCACGAGGAACAACACAAGGTGTTCCAAAGGTTCTACCGGTCAGCAGAGGCCCGCTCCGGGGCTGAAGGGGGCTCTGGTCTGGGTCTGGCCATCGTGAAATCGATTGCCGAGGCTCACGGGGGAAGGGTGGAGATCGAGAGCGCTCCCGGAAGAGGAAGTACCTTCAAGGTCTATCTGCCCCTGACGTAAAAGTCATTCCCTCCACCAGATCGGAAGGCTGCTCTGACGCGCCAGTATAGCCGATTTCAAGTCCTCTATCTTCCGCGTCACTTCGTCGAGCCGCTTCTGTCTCTGGCCGATCTCCTGGCTGAATTTCTGCGCCGAAGGAAGAAGGAGCGTGAGTTCCTCGTACCTGTCCGCCTGCTGCGCGTAGTTCTCCGCGGGGAGCGCATTTATCTGGTCGATGAGGGCCTGAATCTGGGTGAGCACGCCGTTCAATCCGTCGATCTGCTCCTGGAGGTCATCCTGCCGGGCCGTGTACTCTTCGTATTGCCGCCTGTAGATCCCTTCCTGCTGGTCCATGTCCTGGCTGAAAAGGACAGCCGAAGAACAGACTACCAATGCAAGGGCAAATACCATGACCAGACTGTATCGCTCCCTCATCGCACCCTCCCGACTCGCATATAATGAAACCTAATCGTAAAAGCGCGCGGAGGCAATGGGGGATCTCGCAGGAAACGGCTTTCTGGCCTAAAGGCAGGCCGCCTAAAAAAGCGTCAGAGGAGGAACTCACCGTTCCGGTATATCATCTCTCCGTCCGCGTACATCTCACCGCTATCTTTCATATCCGCGATGAGGAGCCTCTCTCCCTTTTTCAGCTCCAGGGAATAGCGGACGAGGAGCTCCGCGTATTTTTCGTATATGCTCTTCATCGGGCACCCCTTCGCATCATCTATATTTTCACCATCGTGTACGCCCTCTCTCCCATCCCGAGCCTCTGAGCGTGATCGAGCTGCACCTTCCAGTCTATCCTCGGAAAGACGGCCCGGAACTTGTCTTCACCCTTCCCGAGCGCCTCCTTTATGGCGCTCCCGGGCATCGACTCTTCCCCGTTTACGAGGTCGCACGAGGCGGAGTCTATGGCTACCGGGTCCGTGGAGGCAAGTATCCCTATGTCCCTCACGATGGGCATGTCATTGTGGGGATAGCAGTCGCACGTGGGGCTTATCTGCATGAGGAAATTGAGGAAGATCGCCTTCCCCTCCTTTCCTTTCAGGACCCCCAGTGCGTGTTCCGCCATCTTCTTCTGGAATCTCTCCGGGTCCTCGTTCCACTCTATCTCCACCGCACCCGTTGGGCACACGACGGAGCACTCGCCGCAGCCGATGCACCGGTGCCCTTCGATGAAGGCCTTCTTTTCCCTGAGGGAGATGGCGTTTGATGGGCAGTAATCGAGGCAGAGGGAACAACCCTCGCACTTCTCCACGCTTATCCGGGGCCTCACGGTGCTGTGCTGGAGGAGCTTGCCCTCCCTGGTGGCGCAGCCCATGCCCATGTTCTTCAGGGCCCCCCCGAAGCCGGAAAGCTCATGGCCCTTGAAATGGCTCACCACGATGAGGCCGTCGGCCTCCAGGATCTCCCGCGCAATGTGCACTTCGTCAAGTATCTCTCCAGGTATTGCCACTATGGCGCCGCTCGAGCTCCTGATCCCGTCGGCAATCACGATGGGGCAGCCGACCACGGCGTAGTCGAAGCCGTTCCTCACCGCCGTGTCGATGTGGGTGACGCCGTTGCTGCGCGGACCCGAGTAGAGTGTATTCGTATCGGTGAGAAAAGGCCTTGCCCCGATCAGCCGCACGCGGTCGACGATGGTCCTTAAGAAGACAGGCCTCACATAGGCGCAATTTCCCGGCTCGCCAAAATGGAGCTTGATGGCAACTAGATCGTTCTTCTTGATCTTCTTGTCCATCTTTGTCCTGCTGAGCAGCTCGCTGATCTTGTCGAGGAGGTTTCTCCTTGGCCTGGTGCGCAGGTCAGTGAAGTAGACCGTGGACATGCTCTCTCCCTTTTTTTGTATAATTCAAGGACGAAGTGTGCTATACCAGTTTTGCAACCAGGAAGAAAAGGGGCTTACTGAAAGGAGGCGCCGGGCGATCGCGGATATGCGCGCCATTGGCCGAACGCCCTTGCCCGCGAAAAAGCGGGGCGCCAAAACCCGCGGTCAGCTCATCCGGGTCCGATTAAGCCCTGCGAATGGATGCGAAACCGAATACGAGAAGTATACCTGAGTTTCGCCACAATGAGAAGGAGGATCAATGCTAGACCTGTCTGAAATCAACGCCATGATTCAGAAGATAGCCGAGAAAACGGCAAGAGAGAAAATTGCGCCCAGGGCGAAAGAGATAGATGCCACGTGCGCCTTCCCGTGGGACGTCGTTGAGGCGTGCAAGAGCCAGGGTTTCCTCTACCTCACGCTGCCCGAGGAGTTCGGCGGTTTGGGAGGTCAAATCACGCCCCTCTGTCTCGTCATCGAGGAGCTTGCCAAGGTATCGGGTACGGCGTCGCTCATATGCCTCGCCCACAACGTGGGTCTGATGCCCGTGATGATCGCCGCGAACGAGGAGCAAAAGAAGTACATCTACGAAATGATCACCCGGACCGACAAGACCAACCTTGCCGCGTTCTGTCTTACCGAGCCTGAAGCCGGCTCAGATCCTGCCCGCATGACGACCACCTTCACCAAGGACGGAGACAACTACTACCTGAGCGGCAAGAAGTCGATGATCACCAACGGGGCAAGCGCGCAATTTTACTCCGTCTTTGCCACGAGCGACCCCACCCTGAAGCACAAGGGCATTACCGCTTTCTACGTGGAAAGGGACTACCCCGGGTTGGCCGTGGGAAAAAACGAAGAGAAGATGGGCATGAACGGGTCCGATCTGACTGAGATCACCTTCGACAACGTAAAGCTCACCAAGGAGAATCTCCTCGGAGGCGAGGGGCAGGGGTGGGCGATCGCCATGTCCACCCTCAATCTCTCACGCCCCGCCGTCGGGGCCCAGGCCCTGGGCATCGCCCAGGGGGCCCTCGACTTTGCGGTGGAGTACGCCTGGAACAGGACGCAGTTCGGCCAGAAGCTCGCCGATCACGAGGGTATTCAGCTCATGATCGGAGAGATGGCGATCGAGGTGGAAGCGGCCCGCGCCCTCGTCTACGACGCGGCCCGTCTCCTCGACCTGGCCAAGGTGCACGAGAGGGACAAGATGCGCGCCATCGCCGCGGACAGGGCGTCAGCCATCGCGAAGGTCTATTCCGCGAATGCTGCCATGAAGGTGACCACCGACGCGGTCCAGATACTGGGGAGCTACGGATATACGAAAGACTATCCCCTCGAGCGCATGATGCGCGACGCGAAGGCCACGCAGATCTACGAAGGGGCGAACCAGATCGCGAGCATGCTCATAGCGAAGTCCCTTTTCAGGAAGTTCCGGGGATAGGGCGAAGGCGGTTTAAGACGTCCGGCCGAACGGTCCGGCGATGAAAATGCTAGATCCCTCATATGCCCGCCTTTAGCCGGCTCGAGCGGCCCCTAAGGCCGCAGGGGCGATTGTAAGGAGCTTTTGGCTTAGGTCGAAAGTGCGGCGATGATGGCTTCCGTGAATTCGGTCGTGGAGGCCTTGCCTCCAATATCGCGGGTGGTCAGCTCCCGCCCTTCCAGGACCTTATTCAGCGCTGCCTCGATGCGATCGGCGGCGGGATATTCGCTTAAGTGGCGCAACATCATCACGGCAGACATGAGGAGCGCGGTGGGATTCGCGACGTTCTTTCCGGCAATGTCCGGTGCCGTGCCGTGTACGGCTTCAAAGAGTGCCGCGTTTTCTCCCAGGTTGGCGGCAGGCACGACACCGAGCCCGCCTACCAGGCCGGCGGCAAGATCGGATAGGATGTCGCCGTACAGGTTCTCCGTCACAAGCACGTCGAATTGACGGGGATTCATGACAAGTTGCATGCACGCAGTATCCACGATCATTTCATCGTGCCCGATGGTCGGATAATTAGCCGCCACGCGACGGAAGCAATCCAAAAACAGTCCGTCCGATTTTTTCATGATGTTTGCTTTATGAACGGCGGTGACTTTCTTCCGGCCAAAAGCCTTGGCATGGTCGAAAGCAAAAAGCGCGATGCGGGTGCTCGCTTTTTCCGTGATGATCTTCAACGATTCGACGACTCCCGGCACTACTTCGTGTTCAAGGCCTACGTAGAGGTCTTCGGTATTTTCTCTGACGATGATGAGATCCACGTCGCCAAAGGGCGCCTCCACGCCCGGGAGCTTCCGCACGGGACGGAGATTGGCATAAAGGTCGAGGGCCTTGCGCAATCGCACAGTGACGCTCTGAAAACCGGTTCCGATCGCCGTGGCAACCGGACCTTTGAGGGCAACGCCATTTCGCCGGATGGATTCGATGACGTCGTTCGGCAGAGAAAAACCCAACGATTCCTGCGCGCGGCCTCCAACGATGAAGCTTTCCCATTCGATCTCGACGCCGGCCGCGGCGACGATGCGGAGGACAGCCTCCGAGACTTCGGGACCGATACCATCACCAGGAATGAGTGTCACTCGATGCGCCATTTTCGCGACCTCTGTGCCTCTACATGACAATAGAGACACCGGCTGGAATATGAACTTCCCCTCTCCCCTTAACTCTCGCCTTCCGCCCCTGCCTTATTCCGGTGGTAATCGGGACCAATAACAACGCCGAGCGGCAGCGGTTTTTCACATGTCATACAGACTCCGCGCTTTCCTGCAATTCCAGATTCTGCCCGTCCTAACGGAACTGGAATGTTACGACCGATAACCGATGAATCGGGCGCCGGTCCCTTGCCTCGTCGATCGTACTTGATAACAATGTAAGAATCGCCTCGCCCTTTTACATGATGAAACAGGTTTTCCATGCCCGGTCGTAAGCAGGACTTCTCCAGACGGTGGTCGGACCGCTGCCGCGGGGCCGTCGGCAGAAGTTTCTGGCTCACCCTTAAGGCTCCCCTTTCATATCGACGAGCTAATGATTACATTAAACGAAGGGAGACCTGCATGGCCTACGTCGGGAGCCGGTCACGCAGAAAACTCTCCCTATTGCACAATTGCTCGCCATGAGAGCTGATGGCGCGGAGGAAATCATGAATTTGAGAGATGCTTTCCTGTGTATCGATTGTGATGAGGTGTTCGCAATCCAGGGCTCTCCGACCAATCCCCGGTGCCCGAGGTGCGCTTCATCGGTATTTGCACCCTTGTCCGCCTGGGTCGGGATTCGGGCGGTTCCCGATCATGCGCAAGCCGAGGGGGCCAGACCGAGGCTGGAGATCGTCCACGCAACGCCCATCGCTGCCTAATCCTCTAGGGAAGCCCGACGCAAGGATATCGGCAGGATGGTTGCGGGCAGCATCGATGCAGGGGCTGCCTAAGGGATCGGCGTCTTTGCGGGCCGCACCAACCCATGCTTTCCCGTGGCAATCAACAGGATGGGTAGAGAAGAGAAGACGGGACCGCTTCAACTTGCGTTGAACTGATTCTCAAGAAACCCCTTAAGTTGCTGCTTCTTCCACTGCATTGGCTTCCGTGATTCCCATCGAACCAGGCTCTTTGACGTCTTTACTTAAGAACACCCGCCCGGGGCGGACGAGACACGATGATGGTTCTTTTTGAGGAGCGTCGTGTGGTAGACTATGATTCCGACACGGGTACCTTGGCCGGAGGTTTGGTTTTGAACGGGAAACACTTCTGAGCATGCTTACCACAGGTGGTCTGACCAAGGACTTCATCGGATTACGGGCAATTGACGAGCTGGACATTGAGGTCAAGAAAGGAGAAATTCATAGCCTCATCGGGCCGAACGGCTCAGGCAAGACCACTTTCTTCAATCTGGTTTCCGGGCTGATACCGCCCACCAGGGGTAAGATATCCTTCGATTCCATTGACATCACTCGTCTGCCGCCCCACGTGATCGCAAAGTTGGGTATCAGCCGAACTTTTCAAAGCGCCCGGATCCTCGACAGGATGACCTGCCTGGACAATGTCAAGGCAGGCCTTCATTGCCGCACCAAACCCGACATTCTAGGCACCTACTTTCGCGTTCCTTTTTGCCGCTCCGCACAGGAAGACTGGATAGAACGACGGGCTCTGGAGCTATTGCGATATGTTGGGCTGGAGGCTCTGGCTGAGCGCTCCGCCTCGCAGTGTGTCTGGGTGGAGAATCAGCTTCTGCAAATAGCCCGCGCCCTCGCCACGGCTCCAAAGCTTCTGATGCTCGATGAACCGACAGCTGGGATGGGCCCTGCAGAATCTCAGCAAGTGCAGCGAATCATCGAGCGTATTCGCGACACCGGGACAACTATCATCGTTGTCTCCCACGATGTTCATATGGTTACCAGCGTATCGGATTCAATTACGGTCATAGAATTCGGCAGGAAGATTGCCGACGGTACTCCCGCAGAAATACAGAACAACCCCCATGTCGTGGAGGCCTATCTTGGGAGAGACGAATAACACCGTTCTGGCCGTTGAAAATCTGGCTGTATCCTATGGACATATTCAGGCAATAAAAAAGGTTGATCTGGAAGTCAGCCGGGGCGAGTTTGTCGTGCTCCTGGGAAGCAACGGGGCGGGAAAATCGACTTTGCTGAATGCGATCCTCGGCAAAGTAAGGCCAAGCCGGGGGAGCATCCGTTTCCTCGGTCGCGATATCACGCAATCCCCCACCGAGAATATTGTGGCGTCCGGCATATCATTGGTCCCGGAAGGGCGCGGCATATTGCCCATGATGAGCGTACTCGACAACCTGGAGTTGGGCGCATACCATGTTAAACACGATATCAGCGGCGACCTGAAGCAGGTCTTCGAGTCGTTCCCCTTCCTGGCCCAAAGGCGAAAGCAGCCGGCCGGTACCTTAAGCGGCGGTGAGCAGCAAATGCTCGCCATTGCCCGAGCCCTTATGGCCTCACCCACGCTGCTTTTGCTGGACGAACCTTCTCTCGGGCTGGCGCCTATAATCGCCAGTCAGGTATATGAGGTGGTTCTCAGCCTCCGGGAAAAGGGTCAAACCATACTCCTGACCGAACAGAACGCGCGAAAAGCGCTGAAACATGCCGACAGGGGCTACGTCTTCGATCTCGGTACCACTGTCTTGAGCGGTACCTGTGAGGAGTTGTCTTGTGATCCAGGCGTCCGCAAAGCATACTTGGGCGGATAGAATCGCAAATGGCGTGGGATGGCCGGAATGGAAAACTTCGTCGCCCAGTTGATTAGCGGCCTTGCGACCGGAAGCACCTATGCCCTGATCGTCGTGGGCATGGCCTTGCTGCTTCTGGTCAGGGGGGTCGTTCATTTCGGTTTTGCCTATATCGTCGTCATGACCGCCTATCTGGGTTGGGTCGTATTGGGATTGACGGGCGACAATCTCTTCATATCGATCCCTGCCTTCATCGTCATCGGCACGGTGCTTACCGTTGCCACGGAACCGCTCTTTCGCCCCCTGGCTCAAAAACGTGCCTTCCTCGAAACAATGGTTCTTGGGCAGGGCATCGCGATCATTCTGACGGACGTATGTTCCCATTTCTTTAATTACGGCCAGGCCATCGCTTTTCCAAGGGCACTGACCGGGGGTGGAGCCAGAATACGATTCGGCATCGTCTATTTTTCGCTGGGAGACGTCTATGCTCTCCTAGGCAGTTGTATCGCGGTCGTGGTCCTTCTCTACGTTCTTTACCGCAGCAAGCAAGGCAAGGCGATCAGGGCGATGGCCCAGGACCTCGACGTAGCCCGCACTTTGGGCATCCCCTTCAAGCGGACAGGCATCATCGGATTCGGTATCGCCGGAATACTCGCGGGAATCGTCGCCATATTGATCGCAGTGACCCTGGAGTCGGCATCCCCGGGCCTGGGTGATTCGCTGGCCATCAAGGCCATGACATTGATGCTCTTCGCGGGCATGGGAAATCTGACCGGCGGAATGATCTGCGCTCTCATACTCGGCGTCGTCGAGGCCATGGCGCAGGCATTCATGCCCGGACGATGGACCGAGGCGATTGTCTTCGGCGTGGTCATGGTGGTGATATTGGTGAGGCCCAACGGGGTGTTTGGAACTCGGACGTAGGCTTTATGGCTTTGGTGCATCCGACGATAAAGGGTACCGGGTTTCTTCCTGGAACGAGGATTGACCCAGGGGCTTAAGCGAGGGGAGTCATAGAAATGTCGCCGGCCACATTAGTCTACATCGAGTTTGTGGGTGTCTTTATCTTGCTGCTGTGGGCCGTCTATCTGCCTTTCCGTGGAGGACAGCTGTACAACGGCCCTTTCTACTGCATGGCCATTGGGGCGTACACCGCTGCGTATGTCACCAAGATGCTCGGGTGGCCAAGCGGGATAGGTCTTCTCATGGCCATGGTCACCGGCGCGACAGCAGGGTTCTTTCCGGCCCTGGCGTTTTCTAAGACAACAGGCATAGTTACCGCCACTGCCTCATTGGCGCTTATCTTCATCATCCAGGCAGTCATCCGGAACCTCGATTTTGTGGGCGGCGCCCAGGGTTTGTGGGGCATCCCCAAAATGGCACATTTACCAATCGTGGTTTGGGTTTTTGTCGCCATCACCGGTCTTTTTGTCTATCGGATCGACAAATCACGCGTGGGAAGAGCGCTCGAAGCTATGCGTACCGACCCTGCCCTGGCAAGCACCCTGGGCATGAACCTCCGGTGGCTCAGCGTATTCGTCATGACCTTCGCATCTCTCATCGGCGCGGTTGCCGGCGCTTTTTATGCGTTCACCATGGGAACCATCATCGCCGAGTCATTCGGCTTTACCTTGCTTCTCAGCACAATGACGATGCTCTTTATCGGAGGCCGCTATACGATGTGGGGGGTCCTCATCTCAGCGCCGATTTTGTGGGGCATCCCCCAGTGGATACCGCCCGAGATGGCTTCCTACACGAATATCATCTATGGGGCATTGCTCGTCATTGTTCTTGTCGTGAGGCCGGAGGGTCTCGTGAGCCGTGAAATGATAGACAGATTGAGCGTCCAGCTCAAACGTATGCATAGGCAGGATAGCTGAATTAGGGGGAGCAAGAGTAAAACTTGAGGCATGCTGACGGCGAAAGACGACGAGGGGTAGTCAGCGCCACACAAACTAAAAAAGGAGAGGCGAGATGAAGGGAAAAAAGGGGTTCCGTTCTGCTCGGTCCGGAGGCTTAGGCTTGGCGCTGTCGATTTGCTTCATCATGACCTGTTCGCTTCTCGGTTCCGGCATTACCATAGCACACGCGGACGACGCGGTAGCGGTGAAAGAGTGGAAGATCCCGATGCTCACCGTTTTGACCGGACCCGTTGCTTTTGCGGGGGTACCGGCGAAATGGGCCGCAGAGTACGCCGTGAATGAAATCAATGCCGCGGGCGGAATCAGAGGAGTGCCCGTGAAGCTCACCGTGTACGATACCGCCATGGACAATGCCAAAGCGGTGCAGACGATCGCCAGGGTCATACCGGGAAGCCTCGTGGTGTTGGGCCCCCTGGACGGTCGCGGATCAGGGGCCGTGGCGCAGCAGTTGTTGGACAACAAGATCCTCTCGCTAAACTCCAATACCAATGCCACCATGCTCGGCTCATCCAAACCCTACTCCGTCTCTTACATGCAGGATCCCAGCAAGGGCAATGTCGTGGGCGCCAAGAGATGGTTCCAGCTGGAACCGTGGATCAAGTCGGTGGCCATGTTCTATGACCCCACCGATCCTGCGTCAAAAGATTCCATCGATAAGTTTGCGGCGAACGTCACCGGCACCGGGGTTAAGGTGGTGCCCATAGAGATTGGCGCAGGACAGCTCGACTTTGGCCCGCCCGTATTGAAAGCCATGAGCCAGAAGGTCGACGGCTACTTCTCTTCCTACCTGACGCCCAACCACGTGGCGATCGCCAAGGAGCTGTATAACCGCGGAATCACCAAAGGCACGGAGTTAATGGGAAGTATGGCGGGCGACGGCCCCGAGCTTTTCACGACCGGCAAGGGTTACCTGGAGAACAGCTATTTCTGCGAGAACCTCAGCCCAGTCAATCCGAGTCCCAGGTACCGGAAGCTCGTGGAGGCCTTCAAAAAGGACTTCAAAGGTCAGTTGCCCAACAACACGATGAACTTCTGCGACGCCGTCTATTCCATAAAGACCGCCATAGAGACGCTGAAAATAACGGGCGATCCACAGAAGCTCGTTCGGGAACGGAAAGCCATCGACGACTTCCTCTATAACTCCCCGGAGCTGGAGGGCTTGCAGTTCAAATACAAAAATGTCAACGGTGAGAAGGTGGCGCCATTCTTTCTGCTCCAGATCAAGAATAACCAATTCGTACAGATATCAATGATGAACCCGTAAAGGGCGAGCCGAACGCGAAGGAGGATGATCGGCACAGGGAGCATAGAGGGCGAGGGAGCCTTATGGGAGGGGAGTGATAGGAGAGATTACTGGGCCGGCTGCCTTGAATCCTCTCTAGGCCACTCCCCGTAGAAAGGTGAAGTATGCCTTTGTCCGCTCATCGGCCTTTTCCGCCCTCGCGCGCCGCGCTGCTCCACGCAACTAGCGAAGAGAGTATCGGGGCCTTTTCTTCCGGAAAGAGGGTGAGGGGAAGGTATTTACAGATCTATGGACGTCTCCTCTGCTGGCCCAATTGAATAGCTGAAGGGGACGTCTCCTCTCCGGCTTGACTTCTCCGTCTTCCATCACAACATTAAGTCTTAGGACAGATCACGCGAGGAATCGGCAACATGTGGAATCAGCCCTGGGCGCACAAAAAGCAAAGGAGGCGACGGCCATGAAACGTCTTTCTGCGCTTTTCCTTCTCCTGGTTCTTCTCTCATGTGCTCCGGTGATTCGAAAGGACCTGATGGAGCAAGGCACGAGAAATCCCGACCTCGCCTCTCTTGTGCAGAACGCGGATGCCAACCGCGACAAGCTTTTTGTTCTTGGCGGCATCATCGCCCGCACCACCGTGACGCCTGAAGGATCAGAGATTGAGGCGCTCTACGTCCCTGTCGATTCCTATGGCCGTACTGAGCGGGCGAGCGCATCGAGCATGCGATACATGGCCATCTATCCGAAGGAGAGGGGCGTCCTCGATCCGCTCATATACAAGAGGCACAGGAGCATGACGATCGCGGGCGTGTTTACTGGTACCACCAAGGGAATGCTCGACAAAATGGCATATGTTTTCCCGGTCTTCACCATAGTGCAGATCCACCTTCAGACAGAAGAGCAGTACGCGGAGCATCCCGACTGGGCGCTTTTCGGTGATATGGTTGGTGGCCCGACGCGCCCTCCTCATTAGGAAGCTAAAAAGTAAGACCCTTCTCCAGATGAGTTGAAAATGGACGTTCCTCTTTTGAGAAGTTCAGTTTTCTTTCCTTCCTCCAGCCACATTGACTTTGTTCCCCGACGTGAAAATGTCATCTACGCCACCCTTTGACGTAAGCCATTTTCCATCTGTTTCTCCCAGTTCTTCCTAAAGATAGACTGCAGACCCGAGACTATCAATAACAGTAGCCACAGTCCTCCGGTGATCACGACCAAGAATAGATGAAGGAGTATCTTTGCTTTCATGACCCTTTGTGTTCTCTCCTATGTATGAATGCGTGCGTCAATGACTGGTTCCTTGTTCAGCCATCTAGCCCTCGCTGGAGACGTTTCGAACCCCCAATACACTCGATGATCGTTGGTTGGCCCCCCGAGGAGCCATGACCAGCACGAGCAAGAGACGTGCCGCCTGGGGGGATGGATGGGCCAAGGCCAATTCTTGCCCTAACTCCGGGACGCCAGGCGTCACCATGCCCCCGCTTCAGTCACTTCATCAGTGTCGTGAAACCACTACACTCCGTCAGGAAAAGCGGGCATGTGGAGAAAGGGGGGCAATGTCCTTCCCTGGTTCGCTAATTCGATAACAAGGGAGATAAGGTTCTTTACCCGACATATCAATCGGCCCAATGCCCTTGGTGGACATCCGGCGTTCGTTATGCTATTTTCCGGCGTTGAACGTTGTGGTCCCGAAAATGCAGAAGTTCCTGCAATATCGGTCATTGCCCGGTCTTTTAGGCTTCTTAGGGAATGGAGACCGGGAGATCCTATCCGACGACTGGGAGTCGCTCCCAGAACGGAGGCGTCATGAGAAACTCAGAAAAGCGGGTCCGAAATGTCGGATCCACAATTGGCAAAATCCTGGTGGCCCTCGTCTTAATCCTGGCGTTAGCCACCCTATCGATGGCCCCGCCTGCCTTCGCGAGGGATCACCGAAGGCATCACGGCCACTGGCGGCATCACGGGCACTACTATGCCTACCCGTACGGACCGTACGGATACTATTACTATCCGGCCCCGGCCTATCCGCCGCCGCCGGTCGCCTACGCCGCTCCGCCGGGCGTCAGTTTCGTTTTCCCGATCCGCATCCGCTAGAGGGCAGCCTCACCTAAGTCCGTCCCATCGGCACCGTCGTGATCTCAGAGAAACGACTCTTCTCGGGATCACGTGGTGGATGCGGCGTACGTTGTCAGGCTTTCTTTCCTGATCCCTCTTTGAGAACGCTCCATATTCTTTTCGACCACGGACGCAGCTCTATAGCGTTCCGCAGAATTCATTCCCGTTACCGACGGCTCCATCTTTTTCTTCGCTACGCTATGCTTCGCTTTAGGAAATGATTACGCCGTGGCAATCGTTACTTTATTCTGTGGAACGCTCTATCTCCAGGGGTGCCGGAGCCTTCCCCTCGGTCGTCTCGGCCCTCCCATGTGCAGGTCCCGAAAAGCTCTTCCTGTCGGGATCAACCACCTCGCCTCGACCTCTTCTTTCTTAACACTCGGCGGGTGAGGGAGGTGAATGATTTGGTGAAACCGTCTCTGGTCAAGTAAAGGGCAACCGTGAGGAGAAGACTGCCGGCGAGAAGAAAAAAGAACGTCCTGTAATGTTGGTGGCTCACCGCCGCTCCCTGCCAGGTAAGTATCAAGGTCCCGGGAAGCCTGCCCACTATGTTGATCAGGATAAAGGGCACAAATCCCATGCCGGTGAGGCCGAGGAGATAGCACAGGGGGTCCTTCGGAAAACCGGGTATGAGGAAGAGTGCGAAGACGAGATAGAGTCCCTTGGATGCGACGAATTCATGAAACCTCTCCCTATATTCCTTCTTGACCACCTTCTCAACAAGGGGCACCCCGAAGATCCGTGCTATCAAGAATGCGATGAGAGAGCCAAGGGTAAGCCCGAGAGTCGAAAGGATGGCGCCCCGCACATGTCCGAAGAGAAAGCCGGCGACGAAGCCGGTTATCTCACCAGGGCCGGGGACAGGAGCGATGATAACCTGGAGGGCCTGGAGCGCGACGAAGACCACCCCCGCGAAGGGTCCGTACGACACAATAAGCGCCTCGAGCCGCTTTGGCGCGAAGAAATAGCGCCACAAATGGACGGCATGCCGCCACATGCCTACATGGTAGGCATAGAGGGTCAGGCTAATGACGGCCAGGAGGAGAAGGACGAGGAGAGCCCGGACCATGGGGGACCGGACATATGTCTTCTTTACGGTTTTCTTATTCATAAGATGGTGGACTACCCTCGTCATCAGGGAATCACACCCGGGTCCCGGCGGACAGACTCGGGTGTGCCCCTTTAGAAATGCTTATCGCAATCTCGATGAAGAATTAAAGATGAGGCATCGACAATTTTGTGGCAGGTCCCCGGCAGAGGATGAAGACAGGGGTCTCTTACCGAAGGTCCGACGGGAGGATTACTTTCTTTGTTTGCCCTTGCCCTCGATACGCCCGTTGTTTGTTCCCTCGTCGTCCGTCAGCTCATTCATCGACTTCTTGAAACCGCGTATGGCCTTGCCCAGGGAACTTCCCACATCGGAAACCTTGCTCGGCCCGAAAACGACCAGGGCAATCACGAGGATGATTATCAGATGAGTCGGCTGAAAAAGACCTTCGAACATGATCGAACCCCTCTCTGTCTCTTTGATGGTATTCTACAGTATAGCATTTCAATCTTATGAATGGTTATCCTCGGAAATTGTGAGACCAGCAAAATCACCACTTGCAGGTGCTACTTGTCGCCGAGAATCACACCGCCCCCTTGTTATTCTTCTCTATCATCCAGCGGCGTCAGGGCAGGATGATAGAGGTAAGAGACGCTGTTAAAACTCGGAAGGTAATCACGGATGGCTGACAAAGCGGCCTTGCACATAGACGCGGGTGATTTGAACCACTTGGCGGCCTCGTTCCGAAGTTCGATACGCTGCGTGTTTCAGCCCCGGTGGATGGATTGCCGTCGTCGTGGAAGGTAGTCTGGTGGTGCAGGCGGTGCTCATTCCTGCACCACCCTTGCACCACTCCTTAAGGTAGGTTTTATGCGGTAATTATGGCGGAGGGAGAGGGATTCGAACCCCCGGACCGCGCCTGTACGCATCAACTTGACTGTCCTTTTCGACCCAAAACAGCAGGGAATCCGAAACTCGAAACGCGGATTCGCCGGGCAAAATCTCGGACATAACCAAAGGCGTCAGGTTCGGTCTCTCTCGCGGCCGCGGCGATTTTTGATGCATGGCGCGAAATCGCGGGGTCGCCGCCCGGAGGCGTACTGTCGGTGTACGTCGAGGACCGCGCGGCCCCGCGTATGACGAAGCATGGCGCAAAAAGCGCCCGGCCGCCCCCCTGCCCGCACCCACGCAAACATTTGCTTTTTGCCCCCGCTATGGTATGGTGAAGGGCGTGGAGCCGCGAATCATACCCCGGAAGGAGCACCGCATCTCACGGAAGCACGTGAGCCCGAATGCCGTGCGCACGCTCTACAGGCTCAATGCTGCCGGCTTTGTCGCTTACCTGGTGGGGGGTTGTGTCCGGGACCTGCTCCTTGGGCGAACCCCGAAGGATTTCGACATATCCACAAACGCCACCCCCGGCCAGATCAAGCGGCTCTTTCGCAACTGCCGCCTCATAGGCCGCCGCTTCAGGCTGGCCCATATCCATTTCGATAATGAGATCCTGGAGGTATCTACGTTCCGCCGGGCTGCCTCCCCTTCCGACGAGGTCGAACTCGAGGGGGAAGACCCGCCATTTCGCCGCCCCCGCCACGTCACGGACGAAGACGGCATGGTGCTCGTGGACAACCTTTTCGGAAGCCCTGAGGAGGATGCCCTCCGCCGCGACTTCACCATCAACGCCCTCGCTTACAACATCGCCGATTTCTCGGTTATCGACTACAGCACAGGCCTGGCCGACCTCCAGGGACGGCTCATCCGCCCCATCGGCGACCCCCGGGTCCGCTTCACCGAAGACCCGGTGCGAATGCTCCGTGCCGTTCGCTTTGCGGCATCCCATGACTTTGTCATAGAGCCTGCCGCGTGGGAGGCCGTGTGCGACCTGGCCCCCTTCATCTTGCGCGCCACCCCGGGAAGGCTCTACGAGGAGATGCAGAAGCTCTTCCTCCTTGGGTCTGCCCGGCCTGCCTTCAGCCTCCTGGAGAAGAGCGGACTCCTCGCCGCCCTTTTCCCCGGCCTCACCAGATGGATCTACGCGAGCGGCCATCGCCTTTCGTTGCTCCTTTCGAACCTCGCGTGGACCGACGAGCTTTGTCGGAGCGGCAGGCCCCCGTCGCCGGCGCTCTTCGCGGCAGCCCTCTTCGGCCCCGGTTTGGAGGATGCCACGCTCGCACGCCACCGTGAGGGCATTCCCCGCCACCAGGCGTTGGATGAAGCATGCGCAATTCTCTTGGAAGAGATAACGAGGGCCATATCCATCCCGAAGCGAGTCGGCGACCGGCTTCGCACCATCCTCGCCCTTCAGCCGTCCCTGCACAAGATGCCGCCGCGACGGCCTGCCCCCGCGATCGCCAGGCCTGAGTTCAACGAGGCCCTCGCCTACTTGCGACTTTCGGCAACACGCAGAAAGGAGCTTCGCGTAGCGCTCGAATGGTGGGAGGCCTTCCTCTTGACGGCCCCTTCCCCCCTGCCTCCGGAGGAGTCGGCAGAGGAAGCCCCCGCGAAGAGACGAGGAAAAAGGCGGCGCAGACGCCGTCCCCGCCGGAGAACCGCGGCCAGACCGGAAGAATAGACCTTTTCTCAGGAAATGGTGGAGCCTGCACGTCCGGGCATCCGCAAAGGGGAATTACTTTCGAGAAAGGGTCTAGTGTCATGTCAAGTCTCTAATGTCGGCTGCACCTGGTGGATGAGAAGGCCGATTTGGGGCGCAGAAGACAAGGCTTAGGGTGGACATGCAGGTTAAGGCCGGTCCGCATGGAGGAATCGCGATCTGCGGCGCACTCTTCACCGCACGCCGCTCGGATATACATAAAGTATTATCCTCGGGCAGCACGGTTCAGATTGCATCCACACCTCACGATCCCTCCATGCGGACCGTCCGTTCGCCCCCCGAATTGAACTAAAGGTCGCCAATTCGGGGATTTAGAGGACGCTTGAGGCGGCTGTTGAATCGGCGGCCTGCCGGTATACCAGGCGGGAGGGCCGCCTCTAGATTTTGAAAAGACAGGGTTGTCTTTGTTGGGGTTTCG
>Ga0326728_10011087_pt1 | contig 20747 bp, 16 predicted proteins | sample MB3enrmetagenome_FD_207602 | JGI IMG/M metagenome (GOLD analysis project Ga0326728, IMG submission 207602) | Lab enriched peat soil microbial communities from McLean, Ithaca, NY, United States - MB31MN | ecosystem: Environmental > Terrestrial > Soil > Wetlands > Peat | place: USA: New York... | reverse complement strand
GCTGGCCACGGACATTATCGAGTTCCGCCTGACCGAGGGAAACCCCGGCTTCATCAGCATCGTGGCCTTGGTCGAGACGGTGTGGGTCCTGGATCGCGCCTACGGCCTTGCGGACGATGAGATCGCTTCGGCCCTGGAGCGCATACTCCAGGCGGACACCCTGGTTGTCGAAAACGAGCAGGAAGTGTTTATGGCGACGATCGCGCTTAAAGAGGGGAGCGGCTCGTTTGCCGACGCCCTCATCGGCGCGCTCGGGGCCCGGGCTGGCTGTGCCCGCACCTTGACCTTCGACAAGACGGCATTGAGACTCCCCGGCTTCGAGCTTCCCTGACCAAACCCCAAAGGGGCGTGTCATCGACCGCCTGGCCGCTGATCTGCGCCAGGAATTCCCCGAGGTCACAGGGTTCTCCCCGCGCAACTTGAAGTATATGCGGGCCTTAGCCGAAGCCTGGCCCGACGAGCCAATTGTGCAACAGCTTGCTGCACAAATACCCTGGTTTCATAATTGCGCCATCCTGGACAAGGTGAAGAACCCATCGGAGCGACGGGAAGAAGAGCCTCAGAGTTTCTGAGGAACGAAACTCTGGGCCACCTTGCTTCCGGGCCGTGCCGGGTGCGAGAGCAAGAGCTGGGCATTTACTCTACCCTCAAGACCGTGCTACGGTATTCGAATGAAGAAGCAAAGGACCCGTGAGTACACGGCGTTTTTCGAACCCAACGAACACGGCGGCTATACAGTGGTCGTGCCCGCGCTGCCTGGACTCGTGACTGAGGGCAAGAGCCTGGAACACGCGCGCCGAATGGCCAAAGACGCCGTCCGCTGCTACATTGAAGGGCTGGAGAAGGCGGACGAACCTATTCCCGCAGAGGGAGAGACCGTGCAGCTCAGGCTGAGCGTGCTGGCTTAATGCCGAAACTTCCTCGTGTCACGGCAAAGAAAGTCTTGAGAGCTCTCTTGAAGGCGGGGTTTTACATTCACCACCAGACGGGGAGCCACATCAATCTTCGACATCAGACTAAACATCATCTTCATGTCGTCATTCCCTCACATGGCGGAGACCTGGCCCCAAAAACAATCAAGTCCATCATTGCTCAGGCTGAATTGACTGTGGAAGAATTCGTGAGTTCCATCATCTAGCGCCGGCCGCCAAGCGTTTGCTCGGCACATCGTCGGGAGCAAGACGGTGTGCCGTCCGACCGTCAAATGGGTAGGGCCGAACGGTGTTCGGCCCTCCTGCTGTAGTTGACATCAAAATTTCGACAATGGCCAGGCGGCTCGGGGGGCTCGGGGTCTGTCCTCCGCTAACCCCGGGGTTCCGAGCTTTTTCAACCGCGCTTTCACCTGCTCGGCGTCGGGCGCGGTGGGCTCGAGTTCGAGGTAGCGCTCGTACTCCTGGCGGGCGCGGGCGGCCTGCCCGTTGTTTTCCAGCAAGGCGGCGAGATCGCGGTGGGCTTTGGGGTAGTCAGGACGCAGTTGCACAGCTTGTTCGTATTCCCGGATCGCGGCGGGAAGCTCCTTCCTGGCCTTGAAGGCTTCGGCCAGGAACAGGTGCGCGTCAGCGTCCTGGGGCCGCAGCCGCAGGTATTCTATGTAATGGCCGATGGCCTCGTAGAGTTCCCCCTTGTTGCGCAGGGCGTTGGCGAGGGCGAGTCGTGCATCAGCGAAATCGGGTTTATTGCGCAGCGCCTCACGGAATTCCTCGATGGCCGGCGCAGTTTTTCCGAGGCCCTCCCAAGCGCTTCCCAGGATGAAATGAGCCTCGGGCAGGTTGGGCATGGTCCGCAGCGCGGCTTCGGCTTCCTCGGCGGCGCCGGCGAAGTCGTTAGTGGCTAAGAGGGCGCCGGCCAGATTGGCGTGGGCCTGGGGCCAGTCCGGCCGGTCCTTCAAGGCGGAGCGAAAGGCGGCCGCGGCGCGCGGCCATTCGCTTTCTTGCGCCAGCGACAGTCCCAGGCGAAATTCGATCTCAGCATCGTTCGGCTTTCGTTGCAGGCTCAATTCGTAAGCGGCCGCCGCGCCTTGGTAGCTTCCTTTGCGGTAAAGCGTATCGCCGAGCTCGCGCTGAAACTCCGCCGTGTCCTGTGCCAGGCGCGCTGCTTCTCGCAGCTCCGCCTCGGCCGCCGCCGCGTCGCCGCCCTCACGTAGCGCGGCGGCGAGCCTTTGGTGAAGGCCGGCGTCGTCTGGCCGCCAGCGCAGCGCGTCGCGATAAGTGGGCACCGCCTCCGCGTACTGCTTCTCCTTCACCAGCTCGTCCGCCAGCGCGATGAGCGCTTCCGGGTAATCCGGCCGCAACTGGACGGCCCGCTCCAGCTCCGCGCGAACTTCCGCCTCCGAGCGCTGGTAATGTTCCAACACCATCGCCAGGCGATAGTGCAGCTCGGGGCTCTGGGGTTGCAGCTTCAGAGCAGCGCGGAATTCGCCCAGCGCATTGTCAATCTGCCCGCCCGCCTCGTAGGCATTCGCCAAATGCAGATGGGCGTCGGAATCGTCCGGCCGGATGCGGGCTTCCTCGCGGTACTCGGCGATGAAGCCAGGCACGTCGCCCAGCGCCTCGAGAGCCTCGCCGAGATTGCTGTGATCTTCAGCATTCTCGGGAGAGAGAGCCACGGCGCGCTTGAGCTCGGCAATGGCGTCCTGGAGCTGACCGGTCTTGCGCAGCACCAGGCCGAGTGCCTCGTGGAGCGCGGGATCGTCCGGCCTCAGCCCCAGCGCCTCGCGGTATTCGGCGATCGCCGCCGGGTGGTTGCCGGTGGAAAGGTAGGTGGCGGCGAGCTCGGCGCGAACGCTCGGGTCCGTAGGGCGCTGGCGGACGACGCGCCGGAACTCCTGGATGGCGCTCGCGTAGTCGCCCGCCTCGCGCAGCGCCAGCGCCAACCCCAGTCGATAGTCGGCCTGGTTGGGTTGAAGCTGGACCGCCTGCCGGTACTCCTGGATGGCGTGGATCAAATCGCCTTCGGCGCGCAGGGCGGCGGCGAGGGTGAAGTGCAGCTCCGGGTCGCTGGGGCGCAAATGGCTCGCAGCGCGATACTCCTGGATGCCCTCCGGGATCTCCCCCGCCTGAGTGAGCGCAGCGGCCAGGCCCGCGTGCGCGTCAGCGCTCTTCGGGTCGAGCTTCAGCGCCTCGCGATAAGCCTCGATCGCGCTCGGCGCGTCGCCGGCCTGCACGATGGAATTGGCCAGCGCGGCCTCAGCGGCGGCATTGTGCGGATCGAGCTCGAGGGCGTGGTGAAATTCTTTCGCTGCTTCCGAAAACCGGCGGGCCGCAGTGAAGGCGTTGCCCAGGGCCACGTGCGCCGCCGCGCTCGACGGCTGCCGGCGGACTTCCGCTCCGTACTCTTCGATGGCGTGGGCAAGATTGCCTTGCGACTCGAGCAGCGCGCCCAGATTCATGTGAACCCCGGGGAAGTCAGGGCGCAGGCGCAACACTTCCCGGTACTCGCGGATGGCTTCGGGAACCTTTTGCTCAGCCGTATACGCGCTGGCGAGGCCATAGTGCGCCTCGGGATAATCAGGCCGGAGCGCGAGCGCCTTGTGGTAAGCTTCGGCAGCTTCCGCCCACTTGCCCTGCGCCAGAAGATCGTTGCCCTGCTTGAGCAAGTTCTGTGCGCTGGGTGCTTCCTCCTGCGCCACCGTAACGGGCGCGGCCGACTGAGTCGCCGTCGCTTGTGCAAACGATGCCCCCAAGGGGAGCAGGAGAACAGTCAGAGCGAGAGCCACGAGGGGCAGGCTGCCTACTGCCTTCTGCCTACTGCCTACTGGTCTATGGCCGCTGTCGTTCATCAAGATCAGGATACACCCAAGGGGGGGCGAAGGGACGGTCAGAGCGGTATCAAAGCAGTCGCAGGAGTGGACCTCCGAAAAAACGTGACTGCTCTAACAGGTGGGAGGCTTAGTCCTCCTTTTCATAAGTACGGCCACGTATTCGGCTAGGTGTATGAAAACACAGGGCCGCGGGAAAAAGCAGCCACCCTGTTCTTATGTTAATTAAGTAGATAAATTAGATGCGGCCGCCACGTGGCAGAGAGCGAGCGCGCCCATGGCGCTGAATCAGATGATCCTCAGCCGTTTGCCCACGCTTTCCAGGCTAGCGAGCGCGCGCACCAGCTCGTCCTCGGTGTGCGTCGCCGTGACGATGGTCCGGATGCGGGCCTTGCCGCGGGGAACGGTGGGGAAGCCGATGCCCTGGGCAAAGACGCCTTCCCGAAAGAGCTGGTGGGAGAATTCATGTGCCAGCGCCGCGTCGCCGACGATGACAGGCGTGATGGGCGTCTCACTGGCGCCGGTGTCGAAGCCGAGCTTCGTGAGACCTTCTTTGAAGAATCGGGTATTGCCCCGGAGCTTCTCCACCAATTGCGGCTCTTCGTCCAGGACCTCGAAAGCGGCGAGGCAGGTGGCGGCAACGGACGGCGGGTGGGAAGTCGAGAAGAGGAACGGTCGCGCCCGGTGGTAGAGGAACTCGATGGTGTCCCGCGTGGTGCAAACGAACCCCCCCAGGGCGCCGATGGCCTTACTCAGCGTGCCGACCTGGATATCGACGCGCCCGTGCAGGCCGAAGTGGTCCACGGTGCCGCGGCCGTTGCGCCCCAGCACGCCGGAAGCGTGCGCGTCGTCGATCATCATGATGCAGCCGTATTTTTCGGCGAGCTCCACCAGTTGCGGCAAAGGGGCGATGTCGCCTTCCATGGAAAAGACGCCGTCGGTGATGAGGAGCTTGTGGCACTTGCGGCCTTCGATTTCCCGGAGGATCTTTTCGCAGGCACTCACGTCCTTGTGCGGAAAAACCTTGATTTCGGCGCGCGAGAGCCGGCAACCGTCGATGATGGAGGCGTGATTGAGCTCGTCGGAGATGATGACATCTTCCCTGGTCAGAATGGCCTGCACGGTTCCGGAGTTGGCCGTGAAGCCGGACTGGAATACGACCGACGCTTCCACCTGCTTGAACTGGGCGATTTTCTCTTCCAGCGCCATGTGCAGGGTCATGGTGCCGGCGATAGTCCGTACGGCGCCCGAGCCGACGCCGTATTTCTCGATCGCTTCGATGGCGCGCTGCCGGAGTTTGGGGTGGGTGGTCAACCCCAGATAGTTATTGGACGAGAGGTTGATGACTTCCTGGCCGTCGAAACGCGCCACCGGAAGCTGCTCCGTTTGGAGAATGCGCAGCTTCTCGTAAAGCTTCTGATCGCGCAGTTTCTGAAGTTCGTCGCTAAGGTATTGCAATTGGGCTTTTGGCATGAGTCTCCTCAAGATTACGAATTGTGAACTCTGTATTATGCTCCGACTACGCAAGAAGTGGCCAGCATCACAGCGTGAAGTGACGGCGGTCACTGCGAATCAGGGATGCACGGTGGCACATTGAATGGTTTTAGGGCTCGGTCCGCGACAGAACCGGCAGGTATCGCTGGTTGCGTGGTGATCGGCCCCTTCACAAGGGCATATCATGGCTCTCGCTCAACCGTGCTCCCGCAGAAGCTGGTACGAGAGTCATCCTGGGACCTCGAGTACCAACCCGCGCTTAGAGGGGACAAGCCTATGAACGGTTTTCCTTCCTACGAAGAACTCACTCGAAACATCGACTGGAACGTCGCCGAGCGGGAGCTGGGCTACACGCCGGGCGACCCGATCAACATCGGCTGGCTGTGCAGCGATCGCATCTGCCAACTGGGCTTGGCTGACAAGTGGGCGCTCCTTTGGGAAGACTATCAGGGCAGGGAAAAGCGATTCACTTACAATGACGTCCGAATTCTCTCCAACACCGTGGCCCACTTCCTCTGCGGGCTGGACATCCAGCCGGGTGAACGGGTTTGCCTGTTCATGGACCGTATTCCCGAGTTGTACATCGGGTTCCTGGGGATCTTGAAAACGGGAGCGGTGGCACAGCCGCTGTTTTCCGCGTTCGGCGACGAGTCTCTGTCGGTGCGGCTGGCGAATGCCGAGACCTCGGCCATCATCACTCAAAAGAAACATGTGCACAAGGTTCGCAAGATTCGCAAGCAGCTTCCGAACTTGCGGCACGTCATCGTTGTGGACGCGGACCAGGCTTCGCTCGCGGAGGGCGAGATTGCCTTTTCGATGGAACAGGCGCCGCGGATCGAGCACTTTTCCGTCTACCCGACAAGAGCCGAGTCTCCCTCGGTCCTGCACTACACCTCGGGTACCACCGGTCAGCCCAAGGGCGTGCAGCACGTCCACTATTCGATCATCGCGCAGTACCTCACCGCCAAATTGGCCCTTGATCTGCGGCCGGATGACATTTACTGGTGCAACGCCGACCCCGGCTGGGTGACCGGCACATCTTACGGCATCATCGGCCCCTGGTCGAACGGGATCACGCAGGTGGTTCTGGACTCCGGCTTCAACGCTGAGCGATGGTACGAATTCATGGAGAGGCGCCGCGTCACGGTCTGGTATTCGGCGCCGACTGCCATTCGGCTTCTCATGAAGGAGGGAGACGAGATTGTCCGGAAGCATGACTTGTCCAGCCTGCGCTACCTGGCCAGCGTCGGCGAACCGCTGAACCCCGAGGCGGTCATCTGGTCGGAAAGCGTATTCGGGAAGCCGTTCCACGACACCTTCTGGCAGACGGAGACCGGCTGCATCGTCATCACCAATTTCCCTGGGATGTCGGTCAAACCCGGCTCGATGGGAAAACCGTTTCCGGGCATCACCGCCACCGTGCTGGATGCCAGGACCTATGAACCCGTGAATCGGGTCGGAGTGGCGGGCCTGATCGCCCTGCGGCCGGGCTGGCCATCGCAGGTTCGCGGTTACCGCAACAACCCAGCGGGATTCGAGGCGAAATTCAAGAATGGCTGGTATCTGTGTGGCGACCGCGCCTCGATCGACCCGGACGGCTATTTCTGGTTTATGGGGCGCGATGACGACGTCATCAACACCGGCGGGCACTTGGTCGGTCCTTTCGAAATTGAATCGGCTCTGCTAGGATGTCCCGCTGTCGCCGAGTCGGCCGCGGTCGCCAAGCCGGACCGCATCAACATGGAAGTCGTGAAAGCCTACGTTACCTTGAAGCCGGGCTTCCAGCCATCCGATGACCTCGAACTGGAAATCATGAACCACATTCGCAAGCGGCTGTCGCCGCTGGCAATGCCCCAGGAAATTGAGTTCGTTGACTCGCTGCCCAAGACGCGGAGCGGCAAGATCGTGCGTCGCGTCCTGCGCTCGAAGGAGTTCAATGAGCCCCTGGGGGATCTCTCCACCATCATGGAGGACTGAATCGGCCATGGACGAAATCACCAAGGCAGTCCGCGATTACATCATCCGGGAGTACCTGGAAGAGGGAGACGACCGGGAAATCACTGAGACCACGCCGCTGATTTCCGGGGGCATTGTGGATTCCTTTTCCATGGTGTCTCTGCTTCGCTTCCTGGAAAGGAAATACGCGATTCACATTCCTGACGACGCCGCCACCCCCGAAGCTTTCGATAGCGTCGAGCGTATCGTGGCGCTGGTGCGGCGGTTCCAGGAAGCAAAAGCAGGAAGCGGCTAAGGAGGGAAAAGGGGTCAGGAGCCTTTTTTCGGCCGGCCGCGGCTCCGCGTCACCAATGGCACCGAATCACTCAGCTTTTCAACAGCAGAGGGGAGTTTGGTTTTGCGAAACCGGCTACCAGTGGTAAAATTAAGGCGAATCAGAGCTGAAAAAGGAGATTCCAGATTACAGTCTGCACTGGAGGCTACGCATGGCAAAGCCCCAACGTCCTGACAATGCCCTTATCGGGGCAGCTGGTGTCTTTTACGTTGCTTCGGAGCTCTCCCTGCGCGGTTTGGTCGCGTTGCCGACCATCAAGCAGACGCGTGCCTATGATCTGATCGTCACGAGCGCCGATGGCAAGCACCACGCGAACATACAGGTCAAAACCTGCGGAAAAAAAACCAATTTTTGGCCGACACCAGCTCCCGAGAAGATACCAACCGGACCAAACGACTATTACGCGCTCGTTCACCGGGTTGAGGGCCGCTTCGAGGCATTCCTCCTCGCGAGTTCTGAAGCCAAGAGCACCGTCGAGCAGGTTTGTAAGGATTGTGAGGAGCGCAAGAAAAAACTCTTTCCAAACATTTGGATCGGCGAATCGACGGGGCCGCGTTGGAAGCAACAATGGGATACCTGGAAGGGCGAGCCGCTCCCGGAAGCGAAGGTGCAAGGCGCGTTGGCAGGTGCCAGCCTATGACCATTCAGGATCGAATCGTTGCGTTCCTTGCTGAACACCCAGAAGCGGGCTAGCGCGGAGGTAGCGCCGTTCAGCTTCCTCCGCGGTTCTTAACATGGGAACATCAACGATGTTAATAACATTCAAACACGAAACGTTACGGGCGCACCAAGAGCCGCAGAGGAGCGCCAACAACGCGCACCTCTGCGCTACCCAGCTGTCATTTACGGGAGACATAATTTGCAGCCAAATCACCTGAAAACGCCAATCCCGATTAGCACCAGCGTCATGATAACCAAAGCCACAGTTAGCTAGCTAGAGCGTGCCCGAGGCGGCCGGAATCCGGTTGGGCCTCGGGCCCCGCACCGAATCGAATCTCATTAGGGGAGGCGCGTTATGGCTTTTGGCGATAGAGTTCGCCACAACTATCAGACAGAGATTGAGGGCATCAAAACCACGGGACTGTTCAAACAGGAGCGGTATATCCACTCGCCCCAGTCATCGGAAATTGAGGTGGAGTTCCCGATTGGCTCGGAGCAGCGGAAGTGCATCAACATTTGCGCCAACAACTACCTCGGGCTGTCCAGCCACCCGGCGGTGATGGGTGCTGCGCACGCCGGACTCGACTCTCGCGGCTACGGGATGTCATCCGTCCGCTTCATTTGCGGCACGCAGGACATCCACCGCGAGCTCGAGCAGCGACTGACCGAGTTCCTCGGCACCGAGGACACCCTGCTTTTCCCTTCCTGCATGGACGCCAACGCCGGCTTCTTCGAGGCCTGCCTGAACGAGCAGGACGTGATCATCGCCGACCGGCTCGTCCACGCCTCCCTGGTGGATGGCATGCGCCTGTGCAAAGCGGCGCAAGATACCTACAAGCATTCCGATATGGCACATCTGGAGGAGAAGCTGCAAGAACATCAGGACAAGCGTTTCCGGATGGTCATTACCGACGGGGTGTTTTCAATGGACGGCGACACCGCCAAACTGGCCGAGATCGTCGCGCTGGCGGAGAAGTATGACGCCATGGTGCTCGTCGATGACTCGCACGCCACCGGCTTCATCGGCAAGACCGGACGGGGAACGCACGAACACTGCGGCGTGTTCGGCAAGATCGATGTCGTCACCACCACCTTGGGAAAAGCGCTGGGCGGCGCTTCCGGAGGGTGCGTCAGCGGCCGCCGCGAACTGGTGGAGATGTGCCGCCAGCGAGCGCGTCCTTATCTGTTTTCCAACTCGGTGGCCCCCGTCATCGTCGCCGGCGCCTTGAAGGTGCTGGAGCTGATCAGCGCCACGACCGATCGCCGCGACAAACTGGAGTGGAACGCCAAGTACTGGCGTGGCCTGCTCACGGAGGCGGGTTTCGATATCAAGCCCGGTGACACCCCCATCGTGCCGGTCATGCTTTACGACGCCAAACTGGCACAAGACTTTGCTCGCGACCTCTTTGACGAGGGCGTTTACGCGGTCGGGTTCTTCTTCCCCGTGGTGCCCAAAGGGCAGGCCCGCATTCGTACCCAACTCTCCGCCGCTCACGAGAAACATCACCTGGACACCGCCATCGAGGCGTTCAAGAAAGTCGGAAAGAAACACGAGATCTTGGGTCTCGGGAGAAAAGAACTCATGGCGAGGTGCGCTGCTTAGTCCCGGTACTTCATAATTACGGTGACGTATTTCGCGGGGTTCGGAATTCGGGGTTCGGGATTCGCTGAAGAAGATTGGGGGTTCGGGGATTCGTTCTGCGAACCCCGAACCCCGAATCCCGAACCCCGCCTGCATACGTCAACGTATTTATGAAAAGCAGTACTTAGTCAGCCGTCAGCCCTTGCTGAAAGGGGCGAGCGCCCTTGCCGGGTTAACTTGGCACCAACTTCCCGGTCGCCAGCGGGAGGAAAAGGAGGTCGCCATGCTCTGCGTAGAACTCGAGCAGATGGAAGCGGAATTCGCTCACATTCTTGCCGAACTGGAGAACCCGGAGCTGACCGAGCAGGAAAGACAGTCCCTGGGGGACGCTCGTTCTCGACTGAGCCGGGCCTTAGAGGAGCATCAGAAGTTCGGTCACCACGGTGAGCCGTGCTTTGAAGAGTAGAGAAGGGCGATGCGGGTCGGGGTTTCGGGTGTCTCCAGCGGAAGGGAAGCCCTCCGCCGTCAGCTTCCCACCTTTAGCCATTCCTGTCTGAAGCTCGCAGAAAACCGATGGCCGAATCGCCCTGGCGCGGTCTTTCGGGTTGACGTAGATAACGTCGTTGGCGCGATCGCGGGGGATGGCTTCAAAGGACTGGCTTCCTCTTGTTGGCGTAGCTATCGGGTGGTGTCTCAATCAATCCAGTCAGTGGCAAAGAAAAGCCATGCCGAAATCGGACCAAGGACTGATCCCCATCGAAGTCATCGAGAACAGAATCTTCATTCTCCGGGGACACCGGGTGATGCTCGATCGCGATCTGGCGGAACTCTACGGCGTCGAAACGCGCGTGCTCAACCAGGCCGTGGGCCGGAATAGCGATCGCTTTCCAGAGGATTTCATGTTTCAACTGACCATGGAAGAAGGGAAGGCGGTCCTGCTTTCAAGATCACAATTTGTGACCTTGAAGCGGGGGCATAACGTCAAGTACCGACCTTCCGTCTTCACGGAGCATGGGGCGGTGATGCTGGCGAACGTCCTCCGGAGCTCCGTGGCGGTGCGGGCGAGCATTCAGGTCGTCCGCGCCTTCGTGCACCTGCGTCAGATGCTCGCAACCAATCAGGGCTTGGCCCGGAAGATCGAAGCGCTGGAGCGCAAGGTGGGCAAACACGATGCGGACCTCCAAGCTATTCTGAGCGTCCTGCAAAAACTCCTGCAACCGCCGCCGGCGCCGGCGAAGCGTCCCATAGGATTTATTGGATCAGGCAAGAGATAGCAACGGGTTCTTCGAATCCGGGTCCTGACTTTGTTAAGTCAAGACCGACTTGACGGAGATAGCACCTGCCCCTGTCCCGATCATTCGACCTCGTGGACGATTACAAGCGATTTCCCCTGCCGGCTCCGGTACCTTGAGGCTTAATTGAAGACCGCCATCCTCTCCCTCAATGACTCAATGGATCAATGGCGCAATGGATCGATTCCCTCACTCTTCGTGGTGAGAAATCCGGGCTAAGGTTTTCCGTCTGGATACATCAGAATCTTCGACGCGTTCCCGGAAATCAGCAGGTCCATCCCGCGCGCAAAGTCCGACATGGGCATGCGGTCGGTGATCAGCGGATCGAGGTGCAGCACACCAGCTCTCAGCAGCGCCTGCATCTTGTACCAGGTGTCGAACATGCGCCGGCCGTTGATGCCCTGCACCACCGCGCCCTTGAAGATGACATCGTTGGCGAGATCCAGCTCCATATTCTTCGAGGGAATGCCCAGCAGCGACACGCGCCCACCGCGGCGCAGCATCTGGAACCCCTGCCGGATGGCGGTTGGATTCCCGGACATTTCAAGCACCACGTCCACGCCCACGCCTTCGGTCTGCCTCAGGACTTCGGCCACCGGATCGGTTTTCGAGGAATCGATCACCAGTGTGGCGCCCATCTTTTCGGCGAGCTTCTGCCGATAGGGCTGTGGCTCGGTGGCGAAGACCGCGCTCGCCCCGCAGGCTTTGGCGATGGCGATGGAAAACAGCCCGATGGGACCGCAGCCGGTTACGGCGATGGTCGTTCCTGCCACGTCTCCCGCCAGCACCGTGTGCACCGCGTTGCCCAGCGGGTCGAGGATGGCGGCGTAGTCCACGGGGATCGCCGGGTCGATCTTCCAGATGTTGGTCGCCGGAATTTTGACGAACTCGGCGAAGCAGCCGTCCGCGTCGATACCGATGATGCGCACGCTCTGGCAAATGTGGGCCTGGCCGGTGCGGCACTGCAGGCAATGCCCGCAGGCGACGTGCATCTCCGCCGAAACGAAGTCGCCCACCTTGATCGAGCTGACTTCGTCTCCGACTCTTTCCACCACGCCGCAGAATTCGTGGCCAAAGACCAGCGGCGGGCGAATGCGGCGCTGCGACCAGCGGTCCCATTGATAGATGTGTAGATCGGTGCCGCAGATCGACGCCGCCTTGACGCGCACCAGCACGTCGAGGAGGCCGATCTCGGGCACGGCCACCTGGCGCAGCTCCGCGCCGGGCTTCGGTTCAGGCTTTACAATCGCTTGCATGGTTTTGGTAGGCATGGTTTTTAGGGGAAAAGGCGCCATCGCCAAGAAACGCACGGCGACGGGCGAATCTCCCACGCCCATCCTATCACGGGTGACGCGGTGGGCGGCAGAAAAAAGACCGACAGTAGACGGTAGACGGGGAAAAAGAAAAGACCAACCCCCCGGGTTTCCCCGCGTGCAGTCTACGGGTAGACTGTAGGCAGAATACTGTAGACTGGGGATGACAGGCACCTACGCGTCTTCCCCGTATGCCGTCTACCGTCTACCGCCTACTGCACTTTGCGCCGGACGTTCTCGAGGGCCTCTCTGGCCAGCGTGTAGTCCGGGCAGAGCTTGATGGCTTCTTCAAAGTGGCGGCGCGCCTTGACGTACATTTCCTTGGCCGCGTAGACGCGTCCCAGGTTGAAGTGCGGGTAATGGTACGACTCGTAGCGCCGCGACTGGAGCGCCCGCTCGAGCCAGGGAATGGCTTCGTCGTACTGCTGCTTTTCGATCAGGTAAGCGCCGATGTCGTTGTAGGGGGTGCCGAACTCCGGGTCGATCTGGATGGCCTTCTTGCACTGGGCGATGGCTTCCTCAAGCTTCCCCTGGAAGTGGTAGGTCCAGCCTAGGAAAGTGTAAGCCTCCGCCGTCGGGTGGAGATCGAGCGAACGCCGGTAGAGCTCAGCGGCCATCTCGTACTCGCCCCCTAGCTGGTACTGGTAGGCTTCCTTCAGCAGATCCCAGGCGGCTTGTACGGTCTCGTCAGCCATGGCGTTGCCCCTTACCAACTCTATTGCTAGCATACCGCTATTCGTCCTGTCAATCTTCACCGCCACGACAGCGCAAGCGCAGCGTGGAGTCCTCGAAACTCAAGTTGCTGCGCCAAGGAGGCCATTTCAACGGGGCTACGTTGAATCAGAAGATCCGCGTCTTCAGTGGCTCGCACGACTTCGTGGAAGGCCAACGCCATGCCGCCCACCAACGCGTAAGGCACCTCAATCGCCTGCAGGGCCTCCACCATCGTACGGAGAGTCTTGGATAGTACGGAATTCACGACCCCTCGCAGCCAACCTCAGGCAGAAATCGGACAACTCAAGGCCTCGCCGCAGGCGCTCGCTTGGCGTAAGCTTAGCGATCTCAGCTTGCCGTTCGCGACGCAATTGAGCGCGCAGTTCTGAATACCCGCGGCGCCGACGTTTGTTGGTCTCTTTCATGTCACCTCGGCGTATTAGGCCTACTGACAGGTTAATCATCGAACCGTAGAGTTAGAACGCAAATCCTCTGCTCCCGGCCAGAAACCAAGCATACCCGAGCGCCACATCCACGTCACTGCCCCGAAGGCTGCGGTGAAGCCGCATGCAAAACCTCGGGCGAGGCGAAGTAGCCCGGCTTGCTGCGCAGGGTGACATTGCGGCGCCGGACTTCCACCCGGATGTTGCGGTAGGTTCCGTCCAGCTCGTCGTTGGTTGGGGTATAGCCTAGGCTGTACTGTCCGCTTAACTCGGCGGCGATGGCGTCCAGGGCATCGGCGAGGTGAATCAGCCGCTGGGCCGAGTAGGTCCCGGTCTCGGCGCCGAGCCCCTTATTCTGGGACGTGTCGCCGATCTGGCCGTGCGAGAGATAGCCGGTGGCCAGGTCGGTGCCCGGCGATTCGCGCAGGGGGAAGAAAGATCGCCCCCCTGTCTCCTGGGCCAGTTGGTCGAGGATCTTGTCGCCTTCGTTGGAATAGCCATAGGCCGCGTTGCCGATGGGGTAGATGGCCGTCTCCGCCAGGTGCGCCATCGAGATGACCTCGTCCAGCGAGTGATGGCTCACGATATCGATGCCGTCGCTCACCAGCACCAGAACGCGCCGCACGTCCGAGGGCATCCCGGTCGTCATCATTTTCTCGCGGCAGGCAAAGTAGATGGCGTCATAGAGCGCCTTCCCGCCGCCGGCTTTGAGACCGCTGACTTTCTCATTCAGGATTTCCGGGTCGTTCGTGAAGTCCTGGATGATGGAACTGGCGGCATCGAAGGTCTGTAGAAAGATCTGGTTGGGGCTGGCTCGCCCCTTGAGCAGGTTGAAGACGAACTCGCCGGCTGCGTCCTTCTCGAACTCAAGCTGACGCCGGGCGCTGTTGCTGGTGTCCAGCACCAGGCCGATGCGCAGCGGAGGCCGGGAGCCTTGCAGGAAGTACTTGATGGTTTGCTTCTTCCCATCTTCGAAAACCTCGAAGTCGTCCTTGGTGAGCTCGATCACCGGAACCCCGCGCTTGTCGAGGACCGTCACCGGCACGTTCACCACCTGGACCCGCACCTTGATCTGACTCTCGCTCGGAGCGGCGCCTGGCACAGCCGTGGGAAGGGGAGCGGAGTTCTGAGCGGGGGCGGCAGCATCCGGCGGCTTGGGTGTTGAGGCTTGCTGGCCCGCCTGGGGAAGAGGGAACAGGGAATAGGGAATAGGGAACAGGGAAGAAAACGCCGGCTGGCTCTTCCCTATTCCCTGTTCCCTATTCCCTCTTCCCTCTTCCCCAGGCGAACCGGCTTCTGTCGCCGCTCCAGTAGCAGGCGCCGCCGCGTGGGCCCTGAAGCCGAGGGCGAGCGCAAGACCAAGCCCAATCCACACGATCCTCTGCCGCCCGGCGGAGCGCCGCCGCAGAGTTTTGTCAAGGCTTGGCGAAGCACATCGAGCCAACACCTCGTCCTCGCCACCGCGCGCTTCGACGGACAACCTGACGTCTGACATTACGATCGACTCTGCTCCGTCCAATCAGTGAAACTCTATCTTACCCTCAAGAGCAGTCGAAAGTCGAAAGTTGAAGGTGAAGAAGAAGCATTTCAGTATTTCAGTTCATCAGTATTTCAGTCCCTCAGTGTTTCAGCGTCAGCCCGCTGGGAGATTGAGGAACTGAGGAACTGAAATACTGAAATACTGAAATACTTCTTCTTCACTTTCGACTTTTAACTTTCGACTTTCGACTCAGTTTCGGCGATAGAATAGAATCCCCGAGGGGGCAGCCATGCACCTAGACGCGCATTCGCGCTCGACGAACTGGGCCGTAAGGCTTGCCCTCGTCGTCACCCTCGGCTTGGTCGCCACCGAGTTCATCGCCGGCGCCGCCGCCCACAGCCTGGCGCTGGTCAGCGACGGCTGGCACAACCTCACCGACGTCCCCACGCTCATCCTGGCCGGGATTGCCCTCTACTTTGAGCGGAGGCCCCCCGACGAGCAGAAGACGTTCGGTTACCAGCGCGCCGGCGTGCTGGCCGCGTTTGTCAATGCCCTCATCCTGGTTGCCGTGGCGCTCTTCATTTGCTACGAAGGTTACGAGCGGATCGTGCGGCCTGAACCCGTCGCCACGCGCGTGATGATGGTGGTCGGCGCCATCGCGCTTCTGATCAACGGGGGTATTTCGCTCTCCCTCAGCCCGCGTCGCCAGGACCTGAACCTGCGCGCCGTGTTCATCCACAATCTGGGCGACGCGCTGTCCAACCTGGGCATCATTGCCGGCGCTTGGCTTATTCACCTCACCGGCCGGGCTTTCATTGATCCCCTGCTAGGCTTCCTGATCGCGGGCATGATTCTCTGGTCGGCGATCGGCATCATCGCCGAGTCGGCGAACATCCTGCTTGAAAGCCTCCCCAAGGGAATGAAGCTCCAGAACGTGGCCGCGGCCATGCTCGGCGTGGAAGGCGTCCGCGAGGTCCACGACGTGCACATCTGGAGCCTCGGTTCGAAAAGCACCGCGCTCTCTTGCCACGTCCAGATCCTCGATGTTCCGACGTCCGAGAGCGAGCGGATCGCGCAGCGCATCCGCGACGTGCTGGCCCGCGAGTTCGGCATTAACCATACCACCATCCAGTTCGAGCATACCCATGCGCCCGGCGACTTTCACATCTACATGCCGGAACCCGCGCCGCCCGGCGCCGCGCCCAAGAAGAATTGACGATGGCATGACGACCCCAATCGGAAATCCGCTCGATCCAGCCACGGCGGCCCATCCACCGCACGCCCCTCTCAGGTTCTTGGCGGGCGTGGCGCTGGCCAGCTTCGCCGCCCTTCTGCTGGAACTCGCGCTGACGCGGCTGTTTTCCGTGATTCTCTTTTACCACTTCGCATTTCTTGCCATCTCCATCGCGCTGCTGGGACTTGGAGGCGGAGGCGTTTTCGCCCACGTGGGGCGCGGCTGGCTTGGACGCTACGCCACCCGCTCCTTGAGTGCGCGGTGCTGCGTCATCAACGCCGCCGCCACGCTCGTGGTGCTGGAGATTGTGCTCCACACTCCCGTGTCGCTTGACCTGAGCGGCGCCAACTTTCTCAAGTTGACGGTCATTTATCTCTCCTCCGCCGTCCCTTTCTTTTTCACCGGCCTGCTGTTTTCGGCGATATTCGCCCGTGAATCCCGGCAAATTCCCTTGCTCTACGGCGCCGATCTCGCGGGCGGCGCGCTCGCCTGCCTGGCCGTCGTTCCGCTGCTGGACCTCGTGGGCGGCCCCAATACCGTGCTCTGCGCGGGTGTCGCCATGGCGCTGGCGGGCGCCACCTGGGCGCTCGCCGGACGGGGCCGCAAGCTGGCTCTGACGGCTGCCGCCGGCCTCCTCGTGCTGATTGCCGCGAATTGTTTCTGGGGCTTGGTGGACGTCGTCTACGCCAAAGGCGTGCGCTTGAGCAGTGTCGCGAAAGTGGAATTTGTCCGGTGGAATGCCATCTCGCGCATCGAAGTGGACCAGAAGCCGGACACGTCGAAATGGATCGTGATCGATGCCGACGCCAACAGCGCCATCGTCAACGTGGATCCGCGCGCCTGGCAGGGGGCATGGCAAAAGGGTCTAATGGCAGCATCGCCGTCTGTCGCCAACGTGCTGCGTCCGCGGGGCGACTACGCTATCCTGGGGCCGGGCGGCGGAGTGGACGTCCTGCGCGCCGTGGCCAACGGAAGCGCGAACGTCACCGGCATCGAGATCAATCCCATCATCGCCAACACGATCATGCGCGAACGCTACGCGGGCTATACCCATGGCCTGTACAACCTGCCGGAAGTGCATCTGGTGGTGAGCGATGGCCGGTCGTTTGTTCGTGGCGCCCGGCAGCGATTCGACGTTATTGAAATGACGCTGGTGGATACCTGGGCTTCGACCGCCGCCGGCGCCTTCGCTCTCAGTGAAGGTTACCTTTACACCACCGAGGCCTTCCAGCAGTACTTCCAGCACCTCAAGGACGACGGCCTGATCGCCGTCACCCGCTGGGAGTTTGCGCGTCCGCGCGAAGCCCTGCGCGTGGTTTCTGTCGCCTTGGAAGCGCTCCAACGTCTGGGCGTCGCGGACCCGGCCCGCAACTTCATGGTGATCTCCGACGGTCCTCTCGATGAAGACGGCCGTCCGGTCACCGTGCTGGCGAAGAAGAGCGCCTTCACCCCCGATGAAGAAAAGCGAGTCAGGTCGCACCTGGATGAAAATCCCAATCTGATTGCCTTGTACACGCCCGCGGCGCGCGGAGACAATCCCTTTTCCCGATTGATCGCGTCCGGGGAACCCTTCGCCTTCGCCCGGACCTACCTGTACAACGTCGCTCCCGTGAGTGACGACGCTCCGTTCTTTTTCTTTACCCTCAAGACGCGGCAAGTGCTCGGCAGCGCCGCTCTGGCGCATCGCGGGATGGATTGGAAGGTAAGCCTCGGGGTGGTGGTGCTCGGCATGGTGCTCGTGATCTCGGTGGCGGCCGTGCTGGCCTTGCTGGTCCTGCCCCTCGCCCTGGGCGAGCGCCCGCGGCCCGGGACCGTCCGGCGCCTCGCTTATTTTGTGGCCATCGGGCTGGGGTACATTCTGGTTGAGATCACCTTCGTTCAGCGTTTTGTGCTGTTTCTAGGGCATCCGACTTACGCTCTCACGGTGGTGATCTTCCTTCTCCTGCTCTCGAGCGGCGCCGGCAGCCTGACCTCGCGCCGCTGGCGGGTCGAGAAATGGAGCGTTCACTTGCCGCTGGCGGCTATCGTGGGAGCCTTGCTGGTTTACACCCTTTTGTTGCCTGGTCTCCTCACCTCAGGGGTAGGCCTGGCATTCGCGCTGAAGCTGCTGGTTAGCGGCGGAATCCTCGTCCCCTTGGGATTCGTGATGGGTATGCCCTTTCCTACCGGCCTGCGGGCTTTGGCGCCCGCCCTCGCGACGAATCCCTCGCCACCGCGATGGCAAACAGGATCGAGTTCCGCTGACGGCGCCGTGGAATGGGCGTGGGCTATGAACGCCGCTTCCAGCGTCCTGGGGTCCGTGCTGGCCATCTTCATTGCCATCAATTCTGGACTCACCGCCACCCTGGCTTGCGGCGTCGCTGCTTATCTTGCCGCCTGGGCGCTCACCGCAACCTGGCGCGCGCCATGAGTTAACTAGCCTATTGAGCAAGGCCGGGTTGGCGCCCCCTTTCCACGCCAGCAGCCCCACGATCGTGATCGTCCCTTTAACAAGCTTGGACAACAAGCGAAAACTCTATCCCAGCCACGTCGTCCTCAAGGCCGGTTCGGGTGGACTGTCAAAAGACTCCGTCGCCTTGGCGGAGCACGTAAGGTCAATAAGGCAGACCAGGCTCGGGCATTATCTGGGTCGTTTGCGGCCAGATCAGATGCGCCTTATTTCAGCCGCACTCAAGATAACGCTCGACCTGACTTAAATTAGTCCGCCACGCCGAAGCGTCCGCCAACTCGCGATCGTCTGGCGGCGGAGGAAAAACAGAAAAGAAAAAAATGTTGACCTTTTCCCAGCACTTTGATATACGGAAATCGCCCTAATCTTCACCGCAAAACGGAGGATGATATGACAACAACACGGCAAGCCTTGGAGACGCGCCCGCGCGCAGTAAGCATCGCGTTGGCGTTCGCCATCGTGCTTCTGCCGGCGCTCGGCGCCGCTCCCGCGGCGGAAGGGCAAACCTACAAAGTGCTCTACAACTTCACCGGCGGGCCGGACGGGGGCTGGCCCTACTACGGTTTGGTCCGGGACGCGAAGGGCAACCTTTATGGCACCACCTACTACGGCGGCGATCTCAACTGCGATTACCCTTATGGTTGTGGAGTTGTTTTCAAGCTAGATAATGGAGGCAAGGAGACTACGCTGTACACCTTCACGGAGACCGGGGGGGACGGCGCAAATCCCGCCGCGGGTTTGGTCATAGACTCGTCCGGTAACCTTTACGGCACCACCTACTACGGCGGCGCTTCCGGCGACGGAACGGTGTTCAAGCTGGACTCGTCCGGTAACGAGACGGTGCTGCACAGTTTCACGGGGTACCCGGACGACGGCGCATATCCCTTCGCCGACTTGGTCCGGGACGCGGCGGGTAACCTGTACGGCACAACCTACTCGGGCGGCGCTGGCGAAGTCGACGGAACGGTGTTCGAGGTGGATAAGGCCGGCAACGAGACGATGCTGCACAGTTTCACCGGGGGGGACGGCCAATCGCCTTCCATCGATCCGCTGTTCCTGGACGCGGCGGGCAACGTTTACGGTACCACCCACTCGGGCGGCCCTTACCAGCACGGAGTGGTCTTCAAGCTGGATAAGACTGGCGAGGAGACCTTGCTCTACACCTTCCCTGGGCTGGCGAAGGGGGCGTTTCCCACCTCAGGTTTGATCCGGGACCCGTTGGGCAATCTGTATGGCACCACCGCTCGCGGCGGCTCCGGAGCATGCCACTCAGGGTGCGGAGTCGTCTTCAAGCTGGCCAAGACCGGCAAGGTAACGGTGCTGTACAGCTTCGCATACACGGGGGATGGGACATATCCCTCCGGAGATTTACTGCGCGACGCGATGGGCAACCTTTACGGCACCACCTTCGAAGGCGGTGGCGACGATGTTGGGACGCTGTTCGAGCTGAATAAGGCCGGCAAGGAAACCGTCCTGCACAGCTTTGCGGGCCCGGACGGGGAGCTTTCCTACGGCGGACTGGTGCGGGACGCATCGGGGAACCTTTACGGCGCGGCCTCCAGGGGCGGCGCTTACGGCGGCGGAGTGGTGTTCGAGTTGACGCCTTGACGAAATTCGAAACTTGAAATTTCGAAACTCGCAAAGGCGCACAGGGCCTCCTGCCTTTGAGGCCCGGCGGCTTTTCCTCCGGCGAGTTCAAACTCATCATCGCGAGCGACCCCTCCCCCGGAAGCTTCTTCCTTAAGGTCGAGGCACCACCGTCTTCAAAATCTCAAGCCCATCCCGGCCAGCGTGCCGGACCGAAACCCGATTCCAGGCAGTCTCTGCCCGCACCGTTCCCGACGGCTCCCATTTTTTCTCCGTGCCTCATCTTCTCTGGTGGAAGCCGCTTCGCAATTACTTCACACCTTCCCTCGGTGGAGTCGGGGCTGTGCCCTGACCAGTGTGGCAAAATGCCACACTTTTTCGCTTTTTTGATGTGCGCAACTTTTTTGGGCACTGAAACGTCTGATTCTAAAGCAGAAAAAAAACAGTCTCAT
>Ga0326728_10011086_pt1 | contig 20747 bp, 21 predicted proteins | sample MB3enrmetagenome_FD_207602 | JGI IMG/M metagenome (GOLD analysis project Ga0326728, IMG submission 207602) | Lab enriched peat soil microbial communities from McLean, Ithaca, NY, United States - MB31MN | ecosystem: Environmental > Terrestrial > Soil > Wetlands > Peat | place: USA: New York... | reverse complement strand
AGCACATCTGAAAATGTTTGTTAATGGCCAAGGCCTTATTGACGCCAACCCGCCAGCTTCGTCTGAAAACTCCGCTTAACTGCGAAGGGAGGGCTAACACTCACAAAATCGCCGGGACATCTTACTAGTGGTAGACTCCGAAGGCCGTGCTACTGAGCTTGAACGCGGCACTTGTACGCCGTACGACATCTCTCGTTGAGAAAGGATCGACGAATGGAGAACCTGGGGACACCTGTTCCCCGGGGTTCTCACCCGTGGCAGTCAATAATTGGGCGGCGGGTCACCCGTAACTTGGCGGATGGCCTCTTTAAATATCTTGATCATTTCAGGCGTATCGGGCTCCATGGCAGCTTTAGTGGATGGAACTTTCGTCAACATGGCCACCTTCGTTCTGCCCACGGCTCCCGCTTGCTCAGAAACATACTGGTAGTACTTCATAAGTTTCTCTGCCATCGCAAGCCCCCTTTACACATTGAATTCCTTGTAGGCCTTCAGATAAGGTTCAGCTTCCTTGCCCCAATCTGATTCCGGCTGGATCTTCCATTCGCAATGGTCGTCGCCTTTGCCGACGCAGACCGGTTCAAGAGCCAGCAATCGTTTGCCGAAGAACGCCGTGGACCATCCCGAGGCGTAGCCCATCATCGTCCAACAGACCGGTTCATCAGAAGGCGGGTTGAAACAGAGATGCTGTTCTGCCTCGTAGGAATTTTTCCACACCCCGGTGAAGAAAAACTCACCCGTGTGGCGATCAAAACGAATCTCCTTGGGCGTGGCCTGGACGATGCCTTCCCACGTATGGATGACAGGGCCCGAGGCCAGCAGGTCCATCTCCGAATCGAACTGGTAGGCCAATTTCATCTGCATGAAATCGGCATAGCCGTTCTGGTAGCCAAACTTCAGGAATAACTCACGGGCTTTCTCCCGCCCCAAAGTCTCCACCAGCTTCTGCCGAAGCAGGCCCACGGAGTTGGCGTCGAGGATAACCAACCGGCTGCTCTTAAAGGTGGTCATGCCGGTTTGTAAGTCGAATTTCAGGTCTTTTGACAGGTCGAAGTCACTGGCTTTCATGCTTCCTCCTCCGGTTCTTAGCCATTGGCAGTGTTCACCAGGAATGTCTTGCGACTACGGTTGAATCTATTGGAGACCTCGCGTAGCAGGCCATTGATGCCTATGAGCTGGCGTCGCAGGCTGTTGATCATCATTTCGCTCTCTCCACTTGATGGTGCAGTTCCGGTGGCCTGCCTCCCTTGGTGTCGCACAAGCCTGGGAAACTGAGTCACTAATGTGACCTTGACTACGCAGGCAAGCCTCACTCTGCATACCTCAATCAAGTCAACAACGAGTTCGATAACACATTTACCCGTTAATAGCATGCAGGCCCCGATTGAGAGAGAACGAGGACTAACTCTGTATCGCCGGTACTTCGGGATCGGGCAGTCGACGGCGAGAAGAACTTGTTCTTCCAGTGAATCGATAAGCCGATCCAATGAGCTCTTGACAAGCACAAGTGCCTCAGCTCGCGTTGCACGTACGGCGTCGCGGAATACATGTAATGCCCACTAATCCTTCTGCTAAGCTCACGGACAGCTTCACGTTACGGGAGGTTCTGAATTGGAGAAAGTATTTTGCGGTAATTAACTGTTAATTCAATGATAGCGCTCTCGCGTACTGGGTTAAGCGGGATCAAGCGCCGAAATCCCGGGTGGCCATGAAGTTTCACCCGGATAGGGGAAACCGCCGACAGCTGTCCGCCCGTTTTCCAGTTTCCCGGCCACAAACAGGCGTCAGACACCATTTTTTAGCGGAAACCGAGGCCGTGTCATCGGCAAACTCGAAACTCCCCCACCATCCCCCCAAATTACGATATCGTTGATCCCAGATGAATCGACGATCCTTCTTAACCGCGGCCGCCGCCGCCCCCGCACTCGCCTCCGCGCAACCCGCCGAAAACTTCACATCATTGTTTGACGGCAAAACGCTCGCCGGCTGGACCGTTCAGCTAGGCCCGGAATCGGCATTCTACGTCCGCGACGGCGCGATCGTCGTGCACGAAAGCTCCGGTTTTCCCACGTGGCTGCGCTCCGCCGCGCAGTACGAGAACTTCGATTTTCGCGGCGAGTTCTTCATTCAGGGCTGGATCGATTCCGGCATCTACATTCACGCTCCTGAACACGGCCGAAACACCTGGGAAGGCATGCAGATGAAAATCTTCCACCAGGTGGATGAGAAGCCCGCATCGAACTCCATGGGTTCCATCTTCCCGCTCATCGCTCCGCTCAAAGTCAATGTCAAAAGCAAAGGCGAGTGGAACGATTTCCGCATCCTGATGGACTGGCCCAGCCTGCGCATCTGGATCAACGGCGAGATCATCCAGGATCTCAACGTCGATAGCATTCCGGAACTGAAGTATCGCTTGCGCCGTGGCTATCTCGGGCTCGCGAGTCTTTCCTATCCCATCCGCTTCCGCAATCTGCGCGTGCGCGAGTTGCTCGCCTCCGAACATTGGCAAACCCTTTACCAGGTTCCCGAAGACTTCGATAAGTGGTTTGTCTCCGAAGGCCAGCCGAAATTTGCACCGCTAGGTGAGGTGATTTGGGGCGATGGCCACGGTCACATCGCGACCAAGGAAAAGTTTCGCGATTTCGAGCTGCGCATGTACGTCCGCAGCAGCAAGTTTCACAATAGCGGCGTTCTGTTCCGCACCTCCGGCCAGGGCTTGAGTGGCCGCCACTACGAAATTCAATTGCACGATGTGGAAGAGGCGCACTATCCCACCGGCTCACTCTATTATTTCAAGCGTTCCACTTATCCCAAGATTGAAGCCGGGCATTGGTTCCCCTTCCATCTCATCGTCAAGGACAAATGGTGCCTGGTGCGGATCAACGGCGACGCCGTGTGCGAATACGACCGTCTCGACAACCTCGAGGAAGGCAACATCGAGCTGCAAGCCCACCGCCCCGGCTACTGGACCGAATTCCGTGACATCCGTGTCAAACGCCTGTAAACAGGTATAGGATTGAAGCTATGAAATCTACACGTCGCAATTTTATGGAACAGTCATTGGCGGGAGCAGTCGCTACCGCTCTAGTCTCCAAGTCGCAGGCTCTCGCGGCCCCCGCTGATGCCGGCGTGACGGTTGGCCTCATCGGCGCCGGCATTCGCGGCCTCGAACTGATGCAGGCCGCGCTGAGCGCAGGGGCCAAGATCGTGATGGTTTGTGATCTATACGACGGCCACCTCCGCCGCGCGCAGGAGATTCAGCCTAACACGCCCACTACGCGCGACTTTCATCAGGTCATCGCGAACAAGGACATTCAAGCCGTCATTTGTGCGACGTCCGACCATTGGCATGCCCCGGTCGCCATCGCCGCCATGAAAGCCGGCAAGGACGTCTATTGCGAGAAACCTATGGCCCACACCATCCCCGAAGCGCTGGAAATGGCCAGAGTCTCCAAGGAAACCGGCCGCGTCGTTCAGGTGGGCAGCCAGAGCCTTAGCATGACAACCACGCACAAAGCCAAAGAATGGTACGACGCCGGCGCGATCGGTAACGTATATATGGCGCAGTGCTCCATCTACCGGCCCAACGCGATTGGCGCCTGGCGCTACCCCGTTCCACCCGACGCAACACCGCAAACCGTTGATTGGGAAAGGTTTCAGGCTAACGTAACGAAACGCCCCTTCGACGCCGCCCGCTTCTTCCAATTCCGCAACTGGTGGGAATACGGCACCGGCATTGCCGGTGACGAGTACGTACACCTGCTCTCGCGGGTGCACTATATCCTTGGCGTTCAATTTCCTATAAGCGCTGTGGCGGAAGGCGGGCTTTACAAGTGGAAGGGCGACCGTGATGTGCCCGACGTCCACAACACGCTCTACGATTACGGCAAGTTCAGCGTCCAGGTCAGCGCCAATCTGGCCTCCAACTTTGATGGCGGCGAAATCGTCCGTCTTATGGGCGACAAAGGCACCATTCAAATGAATGAGGATAGGGACGTAGTTCTGACCCCCTACAACCCCGTGGAAGAGTATCAATATCCTCTCGAAAGCTGGCCGAAAGATCTGAAGGACCGCTTTATCGCTGAGCACAAACAAGATCCGACCATGGACATCGGTACCGCCGACCAGCAGCCCAAGCGCGAGCCCGAGAAGTTCGTCCTGCAACGGGAAGGCACCGAGGACCACATCGCGAACCTCTTGCAGTGCGTGCACTCTCGACAGCAACCGATTGAACACGTTCAGTTTGGCCTCGGTACCGCCGTAGCCTGCCACATGGCCAACATCTCTTACCGCGAGAAAAAGCGCATGTTCTGGGATTCCCAGGAATTGCGCCTCCATAGCTAAGTCCTTTAAAAACTCTGCCCTGAAACTTACAGGGGCAGAGTCTTGCCTTTTTCTGATTCAAACGTATAATTGAATCATTCGTTTGATATGAGCCAGACTACCAAAGACAAGATCATCGAGATCGCCGAACGCTTATTCGGGGAGCAGGGCTACGAGGCGACCTCGCTGCGGCACGTCATTTTTGAAGCGGGCGTCAATCTGGCGGCCGTTCATTATCATTTCGGTTCGAAGGAAGAACTGCTCGACGCTGTGGTTCTGCGGGGAACAATTCCTTTGAATGAGGAGCGGCTGGCACTGCTCGACCGGTATGAAAGAGAAGCCGCGCCGAGGCCAGTGCCAGTCGAAAAAGTGCTCCGAGCGGTTTTGGCCCCTATGTTCCGGACGGCCGAGCGAAGCCCGCAGTTCGTGAAGCTGATGGGGCGCCTACACGGAGAGGGGCTCATGCCGGCGATGGTAGCGAAGCACTTTCATCCGCTGCTGGAGCGTTTTATGGAGGCGGCTCAGCGTGCACTGCCGGATTTATCGCCGGAGGAGCTTTTCTGGAGGGTGCAGTTCATGTTCGGCGCCGCGTCCCAAGTCCTTCGTGGGCCGCATTTGATTCCGCCGCCACCGGGTGGTGTTCCTCCGGCAAGTAGCGAAGAAACGGTGGAGCGGCTGATCAGTTTCCTGGTGGCGGGATTCCAGGCGCCGGTGCCTGTGGTGGCATCGCACAAGGAGGCGTAATGCGAAAACTGTCCCTGTTTTTGGTGGTTGTACCGTTGATTGCGCAGGATGCCGTTCAGCGAGCTCCCATCTCCTTGAGCCTGAAGCGTGCGGTGGAGATTGCGACATCGCCCGAGGGTAGCGCCAAGGTTCAGCTTGCGGCGGAGGCCCTGAAACAAGCACGGGCGAGGTCGGCCGAAGCCCGGGCGGCGTTTCTGCCGGATCTGGAGTCGTCGTTCAGCGACGAGAGCCGCACGGTCAATCTGGCGGCACAAGGGCTCACCAGCATCCACGTGCCCATTCCCGGCTTCGAGTTTCCGACATTGGTCGGTCCGTTCGACACCATGGATGCGCGCGCAACCGTTACCCAAAACATATTTGACTTCAGCTCCATTCGCCGGTTGCAAGAGTCACGCGCGGGAGTTTCCGCCGCCAGGTCGGACATAGACAACTCCGGCGAGCAGGTGGCGGCGCAGGTTGCGCGGGCTTATTTGGCGGCCATCAAGGCGGATGCCGATGTGGATACCGCCAAGGCCAACGTGACGCTTTCCGACGCCGTGTTGACCCAGACGGAAAACCAGAAAAAAGCCGGCACGGGGACGGGAATTGAGGTTACGCGGGCGAAGGTGCAACTCTCGAACGACCGGCAGCACCTGCTGGTTACTGAAAACGACCGGCACCGCGCCTATCTCCAGTTGCTTCGCGCCATGGGCGTGCGGCTCGATACAGAGGTCGAGCTCACAGATAAGTTGGGTTATGTGCCGGTGGATGCCATGACACTCGAACAGGCGAAGGCAGAGGCGCTCAAGCAGCGGCCCGACTACCACGCGCAACAGGAGCGCGAAGCGACAGCGCGCCTGGAAGCGAGCGCCACCAAAATGGAGCGGCTGCCATCGCTCGCGGCGTTCGGCGACTACGGCACGATCGGCACGGGTGTGAACAACGCTTTGCCGACGCGCACGTACGGCATTTCGCTGCGTGTGCCCTTGTTCGACGGTGGCCGCAAGGATGCGCGCCGCGCCGAGTCGGTTTCGTTATATCGCTCCGAGAAAGTGAAAACCAACGACCTGAAGGAGCAGATTGAGCTGGATGTACGGCTGGCATTGGACGGCCTGCACTCGGCTGATGATGAGGTCAAGGTAGCGAAGGAGGGCCTCGAACTCTCGGAAAACGAGCTGGCGCAGGCGCGCCGGCGATATGCGGCGGGCGTGACGAACAGCCTGGAAGTGACCGATGCCCAGACGCGCCTGGAGCGGGCGCGCGACAACCAAACAGCGGCGCTCTACAACTACAACGCGGCCAGGATTGACCTCACCGAAGCGCTGGGGACGATCCGCAAGACGATTCAGTGAAGGGGACGGCAGGAGACAAGGGCATGAAGAAACGAATCATTGTGATTGTGGCCGTGCTGGCGGTTGCGGGCGTCGCGGCGTACGCGTTTTGGGGATTCGGACGCCGGCAGGACGGCCGGATTGTGGTCTCCGGCAACATCGAGCTGACGGAAGTCAACATCGGGTTCAAGACGGCGGGCCGTCTGATTGAGCGGAACGTGGATGAAGGCGACAACGTGAAGAAGGGCGAGATTCTGGCGCGATTGGATCGCGACCAACTGGTGGCACAGCGCGCGCACGATGTGGCGTCGCTCGAAGCTGCCGAAACCGAGGTGGCGCAGGCCGAGACTTCGATTCAGTGGGAAAAGGCAACTCTCGCGGCCGACATAGAACAAAAGTGCGCCGACCTGTCTTCCAACGAGTCGAGGCTTTTGGAATTGAAGAATGGTTCGCGGCCGCAGGAAATTCAGGATTCCAAGGCGGCGGTGGATTCGGCGCAAGCGGAATGGGACCGCGCGAAACGCGATTGGGACCGGGCACAGACGCTTTTTAAGGACGACGACATTTCCACCGAGCAGTACGATCAGTTTCGCAACCGCTGGCAGAACGCGCAGGCCGCGTTGAAACAGACGCAAGAGCGCTATTCGCTAGTGGTGGCGGGCCCACGGGCGGAGCAGGTAGAAGCCCAGTCCGGCCAGGTGCAGCGGGCGCGTGGCGCATTGAAAATGGCCGAGGCAAACGCACTCGAATTGAAGCGCCGTGAGGAGGAGCTGGCCACGCGGCGGGCGGAGATTACGCAGGCCAAGGCGAGCATCGCGCTGATCGATTCGCAGCTCGCCGATACGATTGCTTATGCGCCGGTGGACGGCGTGGTGCTGGTGAAGGCGGCGGATGTGGGTGAGGTGCTGGCGCCAGGAACGACGGTCGTGACCGTGGGTGACATCGATCACCCCTGGCTGCGCGGCTATATTGACGAAAAAGATCTCGGGAAGGTGAAGATCGGCTCGAAGGCGAACCTGACCACGGATTCCTATCCGGGCAAGGTCTACACGGGACGCGTGAGCTTCATCGCATCGGAAGCGGAATTTACGCCCAAGCAGATTCAGACGCAGCAGGAGCGCGTGAAGCTTGTCTACCGCATCAAGATCGAAGTGGAAAATCCGCGGCGCGAGCTGAAGTCGAACATGCCGGCCGATGCCGAGATTGTGACGGAATAGCCGTGGAGCCGATCATTGAGACACACGGCCTCACGCGGTGCTTCGGCGCTCTGACGGCGGTGGATCATCTGGACCTCACGGTGGCGCGAGGCGAGGCCTTCGGACTCGTGGGCCCGGACGGCGCGGGTAAGACAACGACGCTGCGCATGCTGTGCGGATTGATGGACCCGACCGAAGGCAGCGCGCGCGTGGCGGGGCACGATGTGGTTCGCGAATCCCAGGCCGTGAAGGACCAGATCGGCTACATGGCGCAGCGCTTCGGATTGTATGGCGATCTCACAGTGGAAGAGAACATGATCTTCTACGCGGATCTGTTCAACATCACGGGCAAGGTGCGCGACGATCTTTCGCTACGCCTGCTGCGCATGACGCGCATGGAGCCGTTTCGCGATCGCCAGGCGGGCAAACTTTCGGGCGGCATGAAACAGAAACTGGCGCTTATGTGCACGCTGCTGCATCGTCCGCAGATCCTGTTCCTGGATGAGCCGACCAATGGCGTGGACCCGGTTTCGCGGCGCGATTTCTGGGCCATTCTGTATCAACTACTGAAAGACGGCATCACGATTTTCATGACCACGGCGTATCTTGACGAAGCGGAACGCGCCAACCGGGTGGGCCTGATGCATCGCGGGAAATTGATCCGCTGTGCGGCGCCGGATGAGTTGAAGCGGCAGACCGAAGCACCGACCCTGGAAGCCGCGTTCATCAGTTTGATCGAAGCCGCGGAGGCGCACGCATGAACGGCACGAGCGAATTGGCGGTAGAGATGGAGAACCTGGTGAAGAGGTTCGGCTCGTTCGTCGCGGTGGATCACGTTTCGCTCAAGGTGGGCAAGGGCGAGATCTTCGGTTTCCTTGGGCCAAACGGGGCGGGGAAGTCGACCACGATTCGCATGTTATGCGGCCTGTTGATACCCACCGAGGGGACGGCGTCGGTAAACGGCTTCAGCGTCGCGACCGAGCCGGAGTCGATTCGCCGGAGCATCGGCTACATGTCGCAAAAGTTCTCGCTCTACGACGATTTGACGGTGGAAGAAAACATCGATTTCTTCATGGGAATGTACGGGGTGGCGCAGGAAAAGCGGGCCGAGCGCAAAGAGTACGTGCTGCGCATGGCGGACATCACGGAACGCCGCCGGGCCCTGACGCGAACCCTTTCCGGCGGCTGGAAGCAGAGGTTGGCGCTGGGCTGCGCGATTCTGCACGAGCCGCCGATCCTGTTCCTGGACGAGCCGACCTCAGGCGTGGATCCGATCGCGCGGCGCGCGTTCTGGGCGCTGATCCGCGAGCTTTCGGCGGCGGGCCGCACAATCTTCGTCAGCACGCACTACATGGACGAAGCGGAGAACTGCCACCGCCTGGCGTTGATGTACCGCGGGAAGGTGATTGCGCTGGGTGCGCCGGAAGCATTGAAGCAAGAACTGAAATCGCACCACATTTTGCAATTGGATTCGTCTGACTCACGGGAGACGATGCGGGTGCTCGAGGGCATGGCGGGCGTGCATGATGTTGCAGTGTTTGGCGGAGGCCTGCACGTCACCGTGGACGACCCGGCGCAGGCGGACGCGCGCATTCGAGAGGTGCTCGCAGCCAAGGGAATCGGGCTGAAGCGGCTGGTGCAGATTCAGCCGTCGATGGAGGACGTGTTCGTGGCCATGATTGAGGCAGAGGACCGGCAAGCGGCATGAGCTACCGAAGGATGCGTGCGATCTTCATTAAAGAGCTGCACCACATCACGCGCGATGGGCGCAGCCTGGCCATGGCGCTGGCCGTGCCGGTAATGATGCTGGTGTTGTTCGGCTTTGCACTGAGCCTGGACGTGGACCGCATCCCGACGCTGGTTTACGATCAGGACGGAACCTCCGCCAGTCGCGACCTGATTCATCAGTTTCAGGGATCGCGTTATTTCCAGATCCGCGGCTTCGTGGACCACTACGACGCCATCGAGCGCGGTATCAACCGCAACACGATCCTGATGGGCCTGGTGATTCCGCGGGACTACTCGAGAAAGGTGGAAGAAGGACGCGCTGCGCCGGTGCAGATCCTGCTGGACGGCAGCGATTCCAACACGGCATCGATTGCGCTGGGTTATGTGGATAGCGTGGTGCGTAACTACACGCTCGATCTGCGGTCGGACATGCAGAACCGGAAAGGCGGGGGCGCGGCGCAGCCGCCCGTGGATGCGCGCCTGCGCGTGTGGTACAACAGCTCGCTCGAATCCAAAAACTACGTGGTGCCGGGACTGATTGCGGTGATTTTGATGATTATCGCGGCGCTGCTGACTTCGCTGACGATTGCGCGCGAGCGGGAAATGGGCACGATGGAGCAGGTGCTTTCCACGCCGCTGCGCCCGGCCGAATTGGTGCTGGGGAAAATGCTGGCTTACTTTGCGGTGGGGCTCGCCGACGCGACGATCACGGTGGTCGTGGGGATTTTCGTGTTCCAGGTGCCGCTACGTGGCAGCATCCTGCTGCTGGGCGTTTCCACATGCCTGTTCCTGTTTGGCGCGCTGTTCTGGGGAATTTTTATTTCCGCCGTTTCGCAGACGCAGTTGCAAGCCTACCAGATGGGCATTCTCAGCTCGTTTCTGCCGGCGTTTTTGCTTTCCGGGTTCGTTTACGCCATCGAGACCATGCCGACGGTGATTCAGGTGATCACCCACATCGTGCCAGCGCGTTACTTCGTCACGATTCTCAAAGGGATTTTCTTGAAAGGCGTGGGAATGGACGTGCTGTGGGGCGAGCTGGGGTTTCTGGCGCTGTACGCCACCATCGTGTTTCTGCTGGCGGTTCGCAAACTGAATCAGAAAATGGCGTGAACTATGTGGGAACGGATTCGAGTCATTCTGCGGAAAGAATTCATCCAGGCACTGCGTGATACGCGCATGCGCATTCTGCTGTTTGTGCCGCCGCTCGTGCAGTTGCTGGTGTTTGGCTTCGCCGTGAACCTGGACGTGGATCACGCGCGCATTGCGTGGATGGACATGGACCGCACGCCGGAGAGCCGCGACCTGCGCGAACGCTTCGAAGGTTCGCGCCGGTTCGACGTGGTGGCACTGCCGCGCAGCGAAGAGGAAGTCCGCAAACTGCTGGACTATGGGGAGGTGGAGGCGGTGGTGCGGGTCCTGCCGAATTTCGCGCGCGATCAGGCGCGGTCACGCGGGGCGCAGGTGCAAATCCTCACTGACGGCACCAATTCGAACACGGCATCACTGGTTTCAAGCTACGCCGGCGAAATCATCGCGCAATATTCCAGCGAGAGCATGGCACGCCTGCAAAATGGGGAAGTTCTCACGCGCAGTCCACTGGCTGCGGCGAACCTGAGCACGCCGCAGATCGATGCGCGCACGCGCGTGTGGTTCAATCCGGATCTGCACAGCCGCAACTATTTTGTTCCGGGAGTGGTCGCCAACATCATCATGATGGTGACGCTGATGCTCACGGCGCTGGCGATCGTGCGGGAGAAAGAAATCGGCACGATGGAGCAGTTAATGGTGACGCCGGTGCGGCCGATTGAATTGATGCTGGGTAAGACGCTGCCGTTTGCGGTGGTGGGCATTGCGGACGTGATCGTGATCACCTCGGCGGCACTATTGGTGTTCCACATCCCGTTGCGTGGGAGCGCGCTGCTGCTTCTCGGCTGCGCCGTATTGTTTCTGCTCACCAGCCTGGGTGCGGGCCTGTTCCTCTCCACGATTTCGCAGACGCAGCAACAGGCCATGATGATGTCGTTCTTCTTTTCCACGCCGGCGTTCATGCTGAGCGGCTTTGCGTTCCCTATTCGTAATATGCCGGTCGTGGTGCAATACCTGACATACCTGAACCCGTTGCGCTACTTCATTGAGATCGTGCGCGGCATTTTTCTGAAGGGCGTGGGATTCCAGGTGTTGTGGCCGCAGATGGCCACGCTGCTGGTCTACGGCGTCACCATCCTGGCCCTGAGCGCCGCGCGTTTCCACAAGAATCTGGATTGACCGGCAGCCACCAGCCTACGGGGTGGTGGTGGCTGTTGGCGGCGGGTTCTGCGGGAACCGCGTGTCGATAAACTGCGTTCTGCCGGTATCGTTATTGAAGACTTCCAGCGTGGGAATCAGCCGGCAGGTTGTGGCGGTGGTGGCCGCGGTCGCTGACGGCGTCGCGCCGGGGGCTTGAATGGTCGCGCGAACCTGGGCCCTTAAATCCGTCACGGAAGCAAGGTCAACATCGCGGTTCAGGTCGAAGGGAACGCTTTGGCCGGGCATGACATTTACGGGTGCGGTCTTGACCACCACGCCCGCGGCATTCACAAAGGAAAGTTGCGCGGCACAATTGGCGCCCGCGATGATCGGCCCTTCCGTGCCTGGATTCAGTACGTTCAATCGCGCGGTTTGGCCCGCCGTCAGTCCGACCATGCCGGACGTCCGGAACGCCGGGGCTACGGCCGCGGCGGATGACGTTTGCGCCACGGCTGCCCCTGCCAGTCCGAGAATCGACAGCCCGTAGACACACGTTCGCTGTAAGGTATTCCACATTGGTTTCGCTCCTCCATATGATTAGGATCGTTGCCGGCTGATGCGCCGATTCGATCCTAGAGTAAGAACACAGAGGGCGAAGAAAAGTTGCCGCTGATTCTGAAAGAATGGTTATGTAGCGGTTTTAACGATGAAATACGTCAAGCGAATCTTGGCCGTGCTGGCCATAGTTTTGGCGCTCGTCTACGCCGGCGACGATCTCTCGGTGCGCATCCCCATTCCCAAGAGCCGGAATCCGTTCGGCACCGTGCAGCTCAAGAGTTACTACGCGATTCCGCAGAAGGACCGCAAAACCGAGTTCTATTTAGCCGATCCGGTTACCAAGACGTGCGTTCAATCGCTCTTCCCGCACTTGGGTTACAGCCCGTGCTGGTACCTGGAAAAGAAGAAGATGCAACGGATTGATGAGTGAGGTTAGTCGCGTGCCTGAATTACTCAGAACTACCGCGCCGCCGTCTTCCATTCCGAAACGAACGTTTGGTCGAGGACCAGCTTGTCGGTTTGGAATATAAATGTCCCAATTCCCGGGCGCTTCTCGATTGAGCCGCCTAAAATCGTGCTTCCACGATTCCGAAATGCCAGCGTCAGCGGCACCTCAGTGCCGTTCACCTCAATCGATTGGAATTTCAAACCCAGCGCGTAGTAATTCGAGGGCTGGTATTCGTGCTCGAAGCGCACGATCCGCCCGTGCACAATGGCGCCCTTCGGAACCACTTTGCCAATCGGGTTCAGCAACTGCCCGTCGATCGCGTCGCCCGCAAATGAGCTCTCCGAGTCAATTTTAGAGCGCAATGCAATCTTGATCGTCACGCCCGGCGGGATGACGACAGGCTCTTTCGGCGCGCCGGACGCGGCGCCATCTGCCGGCTCCAGGTCGGTCCGAAAAACCGATTCGCTCTCAAACGCACGGCAGGAAGCGTACTCGATGCGGTTCTCATGGCGTTCCGCTTCCACGTTCCACAGTTTGAGAACGGTCAACTGCGGAAGCAGGAAATCGGCGCCCCCAATCCGGGCCCGCTGATAGTCAATCGTAGTCTCGACGCGGCACGTTTCGGACCCCCGTGGAGGATTAGGAACTTCAATCGTCATCCTGGTGAGTTCGGCGTTTTGTGGATCGATCCAAAACTTCCCCTCATACGCCATGGTGACCAGGTCTTGCGGCAGTGGGCCAGCTTTCAACTGGTAGTGACTGGCCGACTCCGGCACGCGATAACGGTACAAGGCGAGGGCGTGTCCCTTGGGCTGCATCACCAACCCGAGATAGTCGTACAAAGGGACGGCGCCGCCAAAGATGCTTATGAGGAAGGGACCAAAATCGCCTGTGCCCGTCATTCCGCCGCCGACGATGCCTTGCACATCATCGGATTGAAACTGCCGGGCGCCTGCCCAGGAGAAGATCTCCTGGCCTTCGGAAGTCGTCACATCCAGCTTGAGCCGGTCCGTCCACGCCAGCATCAACTGCGGCTGAATGTTTGCACTCGCATCCTCCACATAGCCGCAGCCGCTCATGCGGACAGGGGGGACCATCTGAAACCGGGACCGGTGCACCGTCTGGAGGCACGTGTACTTCGGCAATTTCTCGATGTTCGCGACGATTTTCGCCCGTGCCTGATTGAGCAGCGCAGCAGAGTCAATGTCGTCGCACAGAGCAAGCAGAAACATCGCCGTGAGAATCACAGCAGCTTTGCTGGCGCGCCGCATCACAGATGCGCCCTCCTATTTCAAATACTACGCCCGCCCAAGGCCACGATGTCCTCGACAATCATGGCTTCCTTCACCACGAACGGCTCACCGTATTTCACACTCACAAGGTTGCCGTAGAATCGCGCCACGGCTCCGAGCCGCTCGCGAATCTCCTGCTCCTGGGGAAATAATTCGCCGCCCTCGGCGCCGCCGCCGTACTGCGAGCAGTACGCCAGCAGCGCGGCCATGCGCCGCTCGAACTGCGCGGAAATATCCACCACAAATGACGGCGTGACGTTCGCATAGAGCGAGGAGTACAGGATTTTGTAAGGCCGGTGCGGCTCGGAATACTCGTCCAGCTTTTTCAGTCCCGCGAGAAAGCAGGCTTCATACCCCAACTCCGCGGCGCGATAGTGGTCGGGATGGCGTCCCTCCCAATAAGGCAAAATCACTACGCGCGGGCGCGTCTCGCGAATCTTCAGCGCGAGCGACATGCGCGCCGAGATCGTGTTCTCCAGCCGCGCATCGGGAAAGCGCATGTTCTCGCGTTGGCTGATCAGCAAGATCTTCGCTGCCGCCGCGGCTTCCTCCAGCCGCTCGTCGGGGGTTCCACGCGTGCCCATATCGCCGGCGGTAAGGTCCAGCACGCCCGTGCGGTATCCCTTTTCCGCCATCTTGATCAGCGTGCCGCCGCAGGTCTGCTCCACGTCGTCCGGGTGCGCGGCAATCGCCAAAATGTCAAGGCTCATGCGCGCGCCGCCAGTTTCTTTAGCAGTTCCGGCTCGGTCACATGGTACTTGAACGCCTTGGCGCCATTGATCGCGATCACGGGCACTTCCTCGTTGTAGATCCGCCGCAGCTCAGCATCGGAGTCGATATCGACCTCCTCCAGTTCGAATGGCAGGCGCCGGCGAGCGCGTTCCAGCACGCGTTTCGCTTCGTCGCAAAGACAGCAGCTCGCGCGCGTGTACAAGGTGACTTTCGGCTGTTCCGCCATTACCAGTTCAGGTCGCGCCGCCGCGTGTAAACCGGCCTCGATCCCATCACGCCCACCAAAATCATTCCTGCAATGAACCCGCCTATGTGGGCGAACCACGCGGTGCCGCCCTGCGAAACGTGCGAATAGCCGATCGATCCCACGCCGTTGAAAAACTGAAGCAGGAACCATAACCCGAGCATCACCACCGCCGGTATTTCAATCGTCGTGACGAAAAAGAAGATGAACACCAGGCTGACGATGCGCGAATGCGGAAACTTCACCAGATAGGCGCCCATCACTCCAGCGATGGCGCCGCTTGCGCCGACCATGGGCGCGGAGGAGCCGGCGCTGAAGAAAAGCTGCGTCAAGCCGGCCGCGATGCCGCACAGCAGATAGAAGATCAGGAACTTCGCGTGCCCTAACACGTCCTCCACATTCCTGCCGAAAATCCACAGGAACCACATGTTGCCGATGATGTGCAGCCAGCCGCCGTGCAGGAACATCGAGGTCACCAGCGCCAAGGGGCGCGGATGGCGGGCAACCAGCCCGTAATGCATCATGAAGTATTCCTGCGAATATCCGTCCAGAGTGATTTGATGCAGAAACACCGCCACATTCACGGCAATGATCAAGCTCGTGACGAGCGGGCGCGAATAGATGGGCTGCGTGTCGCGCAGCGGGATAGGAAACATTTGGTACTCAGTCCGCCCGGCAGGCGCCGGCGCTGCGCGTTGCGAATTCGGGATGCGAACGCCGTTCCGCCCGCGCCATCAGCGCACGAACCTCCTCCAGGCCCCGGATGCCGCCGCGGGCGCCCAGCGCCATGCAGTTCAGCGCGGCCATTGCGTTGGCAAAATCGAGAGTCTCCGCGAGCGTCATGCCTCGCAACACAGAATAGCAGAAGGCTCCGTGAAAAACGTCGCCCGCGCCCGTGGTGTCCACGCAGTTGACCACGAATGCCGGCGAATACAGGAATCGTCCCTCGTGCAGCGCGAGCGCTCCATGCGCGCCCAGCGTCATTGCCGCCACGCGCATCTTGTACTCCTTGTGGATCATCGCGAGCGCCTTGAAAGGATCGCTCTCATTGGTCCACTGCACCGGGAAGTCGGAGCTGGCCACCAGGTAATCCACATACGGCAGCACACGATCGAAGCCGTGATAGATCGTGTCCACATCCACCGTCACTGGCATGCCCGCTTTTCGGGCAATGCGCGCGGCGCGCTCCACCGCCGCCGTGTCGTGTCCGTCGATATGCAGCAGGCGCGCACACGTGATCTGTTCGGGCGTGATCTCTTCCGGTGCGATGCGCAGGCAATCCGGCCGCCGCCACAACACCGTTCGCTCGCCGGTCGAGCGGTCGATGAGGATATAGGCGGATTGGTTCGGGCAGTTGTACCGCTGCTGCACGTGGTCAAGGTTGATGCCCGAGCCGCGCAGGCTTTCCATCTGAATGCGCCCACGCTCGTCGTCTCCCACCGTGCCGATGTACTTCGTGCGCAAACCCAGCCGCGCGCACGTGACCATGGCACTTGCTACCTGTCCTCCTGGACTTAGCACCTCCTCCTGATATGGAACCTTGCCCGCGTAGGCGGGGAAATGTGGCACAACGAGCATCGTGTCGGTTGCGTTCAGCCCGACGCCGACCACGTCAAACGGTGGCATGACTTGATTGTAAAGGTAACGCGGGCGTTTCCGCCGGATGCCCGCTCATGCCGGTCTCATTACCAGCAAGTCAGTCGGCCGGTCGAATGTTCTGGTTTACCCGGAAGAAGTTCGTGGGATCGTACTTCTTCTTGATGCCGGCCAGACGGCTGTAGTTATCCCGATAGGTGGCCTCCACGCGCCCCTGGCCCTCGTCCATCATGAAGTTCACATACGCACCGCCCGCTGAATATGGATGCAGGGCGTCCCAGTAGCCTTTGCACCAGGTCGTGATCTTCTCGGCATTGGCGGGGTCGGGGTCCACGCCCACGATCACCTCGGCGAACAGCGCCTCGCGGAAACTGTACGCGGTGTCGTTCTTTCCTACTCGCTGTGCCGCGCCATTGACCGGGTAAAGGTGCATGGTGGAGAGCATAGTCGGTATCCTGGACCCGTGTTCCATATGCTTGGCAATGGCTTCATCGCTTAATTCGGTGAAGTTGTCAGCCCGCCAGTACCATTGCAGGCCGGGAACAAACAGCGGGTCAAAGATACTTTGTGCCGCTGGAAATGGCGCAGGCCCGAAGTGGTCAAAGATGGGGTGGCCCAGCGTGCGCATCGGCTTGAGAGATTCTTCCGCCTTTTCAGGAGCGCCAGTGTAACACCACACGATCCCGCACACCTTCTTCAGGTGCAGATGCTCGGGAAACATCGGCGCGGGCGGTACCACTAGAAAAGCGAAAAAGCCGTTCACCTCGTCGGGAGCTTCCTGGATGAAGCGTCGATACGCCCTGAGAACATCCGCCGCCTCCTCGAGCGGCCAAAACGTCGGACCGAAGTGGACCATCTTGACCGGATGGAGCCGGAACTCAAAAGACGTAACCACCCCGAAATTTCCGCCGCCGCCGCGCACCGCCCAAAATACGTCCGCGTTCTCTTGGCTACTCGCCGTGATAAAACTGCAGTCAGCTAGAACCATATCCACTGCAAGCAGATTGTCGATCGTGAGGCCGTACCGGCGCGTGAGATAACCGATCCCTCCGCCCAGGGTCAGCCCGGCCACCCCCGTGGTCGAGATGAAGCCGGACGGCGTGGCCATGCCGAAGGCGTGCGTCGCATGATCCACGTCGCCCCAGACGCAGCCCGCTTCAACGCGGACAGTTTTGGCGGTAGGGTTTACCCGAATTCCCTTCATCCGCGATAGATCGATGACCAGGCCGTCGTCGCAGGTTCCGAGGCCCGCGCCGTTGTGGCCACCGCCGCGAATCGCGGTGAGCATGTTGTTTTCGCGCCCGAATCCCACGGCTGCGATGACATCGGCAACATCCACGCAACGCGCAATGAGGCGTGGGCGCTTGTTGATCATACCGTTGTAGACTTTGCGTGCGGACTCATAGGCAGCCTCCGTAGGCTGGATCAGCTCCCCACGCAATGAACTCTTTAACTGATCCACAGATTGCGGTGCAGACATGGATTCTCCTCCGATCACATTGACGTTTGGTCCCGATTCCAACGAGCCCAGGGATCTCTAACCAACGATGAGTGTCCGGATGGAACAGCCGGGTCCCCGACATCATTCCGCCCAGACACGCAAAGCCCAGACAGTATACCAGTTCCAGTGCAATCTTCGTGTCGCGATAATGTGCGTCGCTGCCGGGCAGTGATGCGGAAGCGAAATCGGCCGTTTTGCTATGCGCCCAGCGCTTGTAGATCGCCGCCGTGTGTTTCGGCCTGCTCTCCGCGCAACGCCGTGAGAATCCGTTGCGCCGCGAGTTTTCCTCGCTCACCCACTTCGCCCACGGGCCCCACGCACGAAGGGCAGCCATCTCCGCATGGGCAGCGCGCCAGCAGTTCCGCTGTATCGCGGAGAAGAGCCTCCGTCATGTCGTAGAGCGGGGCGCTTTGGCCCACGCCGCCGGGATAGTTGTCATAAAGGTAGAGATCCGGTTCGAAGGTTCCTGGCGGCGTGCCCAGCGCCACTCCCAGATCGCGCGGATCGCACATCAATCGCAGCGCCGCAATGCTGCGCAACGCGTGGCCGAGCCCGGTTAGCCCGTTCTGTTTTTCCGTCGGCGTGAGGTCTCCGAACTGGGCGAGAAACGAGGCGGGGAAGTGCAGCCAGAAGGCCGTCGTGTGCATTTCCTGCTCGGGCATAGAGAGCTTGCCGGCTCCCACGTTTTCGAGCGTGTAGAACTTGATCTTCTTGAATCCCACGATCTGCCGGTTGATGCGCACGTCGCCGTGTACGCGCCGCGCGCCATGCATCTCCGCCGTCGCAAACTCGCGCAGAACCTTCACCTGCGTGTAATCGATGGCATCGGTGAAATAATCACACTCCACCTGCCGGACATAAGCCTTGCGCTCCGCGTAATCAAAACGCTCCACGTGATACTGGCGCGCTTCGTGCAAATAGATGGCTTTTTCGTGGAGCGAAGTGAGCGCGGCGGGAAACGCGACTTCGGCAATCACCGCCGGTTCTCCGCTGATATCCACCACCACGAAATTGTCGCTGGTCACCGCGCGCAGGCTGGTGGCGTCGGCCGGATAGCTCTGGGACGTCCAGTGCCAGGCTCCGCCCGCATGGTGCAGAAAGCCGGCTTCCTCGAGAAAGGTGCATAATTCGCCGGTTGCGTGCGGACCGAACGGCTCGCCATCCGCTAGCGGCAGCTCAAAGGCCGCGCACTTCAGATGTGCCAGCAGAATTTCGAGATTGTCGGCGTTGATGCACGCGTGTTCCGGTGACTGGCCGAAGAAGTACTCCGGGTGCTCGATGATGAACTGATCGAGCGGCGCGCTCGATGCCACCAGCACAGCGGCCGACGCGGTCTGCCTCCGCCCGGCCCGCCCCGCACGCTGCCAGGTGGATGCGATCGTCCCTGGGTACCCTGCCATTACCACGGCGTCAAGCGAGCCAATATCGATCCCGAGCTCGAGCGCATTCGTCGCCACCACGCCGCGAATCTCGCCCGCCCGCAGTTTCCGTTCGATCTCCCGCCGCTCGCGCGGCAGGTACCCGGCGCGGTACCCGCGAATCGTGTCGTCGGGCAGCGGACCGCGCCCGCACGCCTCGCGCAGATACGTGATCAGGATCTCGGTGGCCAGGCGGTTGTTGGCGAACACTAGCGTTTGCTGGCCCCGGCGAATAAGCTCCACGGCTAAGCGCCGCGTCTCGTGAATGTAGCTGCGGCGAATGCCCAGATGCCGGTTCACTACCGGCGGGTTGTAGAAGACAAAGTACTTCTCGCCCGCCGGGGCTCCGTTTCGGTCGACTAACGCGAACGGCGCCTCGGTCAACGCCTCGGCCAGTTCCCGAGGGTTGGCGATGGTCGCCGATGAGCAAATAAACTGCGGCACCGCGCCATAAAACGAGCAGATTCGCCGCAGCCTCCGGAGGATATTCGACAAATGGCTGCCATAAATGCCACGGTAATAATGCAGCTCGTCGATGACGATGTAGCGCAGGTTCTCGAATAGCTTCGCCCACCGCGTGTGATGCGGCAGAATCCCGCTGTGCAGCATGTCGGGATTGGTGAACACTACGTTGGCGCGATGGCGGACGGCCTTTCGCGCATCCTGCGGTGTGTCGCCGTCGTAAGTGAACGCGCGGATCTCGCCCGCCAGTTCGTCGGCCGTTGCTTGAAATCCGTGGAGCTGATCCTCGGCTAGCGCCTTTGTGGGAAACAGGTACATGGCCCGCGCCTGTGGTTCCCGCAGGAGCAGGTTGAGAACTGGGAGGTTATAGCACAGCGTCTTGCCACTCGCCGTGGGTGTCACGATGACGGCGTTTTTGCCGCGATCAATTTGCTGGAATGCCTCCGCCTGGTGAGTATACAGCCGCTCGATGCCGCGCCGTTTTAGGGCGTCCCGCAGCCGCGGATCGACCGAATCTGGGATATCGACGAACTCGCCAGCAGTTGCCGCGAGACGGCGGATCGCCCGAACGGGTGACTCAGGCTGCTCGACCAGCTGCTGAAACTCTTGAATGACTGCGCTGAGACTGCGGTCTTTAGTACTAGTAAGTTGAAGCACAATTCGCCTTTTCTTTGCCTAGCGTACACGAAAAGGCAGGGGCGAACAACAGGCGAATCGTCAGGCCAATAGCTTCGGAAGTTCCGCAAAGTAGGGCTCGGTGCAGTGGAGCGGATTTGAGTTGAGCGGTAGGCAGCGTTGCTGGTCGCCGTTGAGCGACGGCGGGGCTCGGCGGGGTATCACTCCATGGAAAGCGGTCGAGTTGTCAAAGAGCAATGAGCGCTGCCAGCCGTCCGCACGGCGCCGGTTTCAGCCGGTATCGGGCGGGCTGCGGGAACCCAGGCTCAACCAAAGATAGGTGACCAGGTCCAT
>Ga0326728_10011084_pt1 | contig 20751 bp, 20 predicted proteins | sample MB3enrmetagenome_FD_207602 | JGI IMG/M metagenome (GOLD analysis project Ga0326728, IMG submission 207602) | Lab enriched peat soil microbial communities from McLean, Ithaca, NY, United States - MB31MN | ecosystem: Environmental > Terrestrial > Soil > Wetlands > Peat | place: USA: New York... | reverse complement strand
AATATCGCAACTCTCCATCCAAGACAACACACCACCCGCGGGTTTTGCAGTCAATCGTCATGTCACCGGAATGTCTTTGCCTTTCCTCAGATATATAATCTGCATTAGGCGTCGGATGTCGCAACCAAAGGTGAGATTCTCTGTCATTTCCGTCACACTCGGACGGGCTTTTCAGTTCCCACACAAAAATAGTGAGATCTCGCTCTATCGTGACCAGATCAGGCTTTCGCCTGCCTATGAACCCACGATGGTCGCGACCGTTCTTTCGGATAATTAGACTGCGGCATGTGGAAAGGCAGTCTACAACTCGATTCTCAAATGCAATCTCGTTTTCGACGGTGTTTGTCATAGAAGAAAGTTATCCACGCGTAAAATGGTCCAAACCCGACTGATCCTGAGCCGTCGCACTGGCCGAAGAGAAATCATTATCAAAATGTGTGAGCATCATTTCGATAAAGCGGCCATGATAGACCCCATAAATCAGTTTAGTCATACCCTTGTTTTGTGGCCCAAGTAAACCGAATTGCAATACTCCATTGCCCACGACAGGGCGTAGCCATGCAGCATTGCGCCATTGCTCGGGTTTATGGGTAAAATCACCATCCTTATCGTACTCCCATGTTTCGACTTTTTTGTCATCAATGGCTTTACGAATTCCGTTCAACAATGCTCTGGGGTTCGACGTATTAACGGTGAGGGCCATTTCGTGCTCCTTTTGAGGGGTGGTCTTTGGAGACAGATGAAAAGTCCGCGCATACATATCCTGGATTAAGGCTGGAAAAATCACGGGTCTGCAGGATGGTGGTCCGGTAATCGATACTCTGTAAGTCAAGATCTATGAGCTGATACAAAGGGCCACCATGCAACAGCCGTAGAATCTCCGAGATTGCAAGGGTCGCCGCGAGGGCTCCGACAAATGGTGCGCCAACCGACTTGCCAGCGAGAAGTGTGATGCCACAACGATCCAGTTCGCGCTCGTTCAGCATCTTTAGATAAGCAGCGCACTCAGTAACGTCTTCAGTCAGTGGAGTTTCTTTCCAGATATCAAAGGCAGATCGTGATCCCGGCAACGTATGAAGGCGCATAGTTCGGAAATTGCGATAGCCATGGCCAAGGCCAACATCGACAATGAAATCGAAACCCACTCGGTCTAGTGCCTGACGACCTACGGCGTTATCGAGACCGCAGAGCGCCACTGAAGGTTCTCTGTCCTGACGTTTTAACGATGCATCGAACAGACGTTCATGGATTGCCGTTACAAAACCACGGCGATCGGCCCATGCTGCCATAGCGCGTGTCTTTTTTTGCCCGACGAGATTTGTATCAGTGAGAATAGAAGTGCTTTCGTTAGACGGAGTGATCACATCAATGTCCTGCAGCACCAACTCCAAGGTGTCAGTCTTTGGGTATGGCAGAAGCCCCAAACCCCATAGATAAGCTTGGCCAAGATGTCCAATCCCAATCAGCCAGAGGCGTGAAGGAAGAAATCGTAGTGCAGGCTCATCTGTGCCATTACCAAGCCAATCTGTCCGGGAGTCTGGGCACCAAAGAGATAATCCGCATATGCGATGGCCAGCTGCTTGTACTTTTTCACGTATGCAGAGGAACGCCTCGTTAACTGCGAGAGCTGCGGCAAGTATGGCCGCCAGAGGTATGGCTCCGTCGTCAGGGAGCATGCCTTCAGTGTAAGCAGGTACAATACCCCCACGCCAGCCTGCGAAGGTAGTCCGGATTTGAAACTTATTGTTACGTGGCTGTGGTTCGCCGCCAATGAACACCGTAGGCACGTTGATCTCGGGTGAGCACCTACGTCCTCCGAGTTGTTGAACTGCATCGGCGAGGGTAGCACCGAGAGGTAATGGAACGGCTAAAGGAACATCGAGTGCGCCTGTTACAGAAACTCCACCGAGGAAAGTCCGTCGTGCTAATGCAACGCCAGTCAGAAGTGCAGCTTGGTGGGCCGGCTGCACGGCTTCAAACTCTCCGATAGCAAAGGACAGGCGGTAGCTGCGAAAGATCTTTTCCGCTTCGGCAATGCTCACGGCCTCTCCGCTGTCAAGTGCCTGTTTTACTAGACGGTGAAGCCTATCTGCATGAGTGAATGTGGGCATTTATGAAAGTCCTATATTCCAATATGCAGAAAAGCACAGCGCCGGTCAGCAGGAATAATTTCCCAATTCTTTGCACCAAAGTAGCGGTAAATTCCAATATCGGCGCGGCACCACGGAGTTCCGGCAAAGCGTGGCAAAATGAGAGCGATATGTCCTGTCTTCGCGATCATTGGATGTGCACGGTCGGAGGGACTTTGTTCTGAGCCACCCGGGTGCGTATGCACATCGGCGATAACGTCAAGACTCCGCTGTTTACAGTGCTCCCAAAGTGATCCGTAGTAACGACCGTCAAAACGAATTATGCCGGTATCCAGACTGTGTGGATCAAGATCGTCGTAAAGTATGAAATCTATGATCCGAGAGCGTCCATTTTTGTGCGTCCCTAAAAGAAACGCACCGCTTTCGCGGATATTTTTCCCGCGCCTGCGGAGTTGCCCAATAAGGCGTTGCCAAAGGAACCATGAGCAGGACAGCTTATGATTCGGTGACCAGAGGCGGCGTATAATCTCGGCAATGGAGAAGTTCATGTACGATCTCCAAATATTGAACGATCCCTTCTACAGGTCGCCATATTTTCGATGGCATTTCAGTTCGCCAGTTGTCATGGCCCATGATGCTGAGGCGGTCGCAGGGCAAATAAAGCGCTGAGCCACCCTTCCAGTCAGGGCGGAAAACAGCACCCAGTCGTCCGCCTCTGCCGCGCGGCCAGCGACCAAAAGCCAACTGCGAATCACGGTCCGGGTCCCATGGACCTGCGGTCGGCAATGTCTGCGGGTACCCTGAGCACTCAAACCTTAAGACGTATTTGAGACCATCCTTCGCAGTGACACTGATCAGAGCAAACGGCCAATTCACTCTTAATATGCTCCACCGCCCCTCTGCCTGGCCAAGACGGAACGCCGGTCTTGCTAAATCCGCTAAAAAGGCTCGTTCATCAGGCGAGGTCATGGCAGTTCCTCAGAAATTTCTACCAATGTGCCGTTGACCCTCTGATCTGGAACAAGATCCAAAGAAAGATGACACGCGGGGCAGGTGGCAAGTGTCCCGATGTGAGTCCCAGGTGCCGGCCGATCAAGACTTCCGGTTATCTGAAGCATATGCTCGCTCGCATCCTCTTCGCTCATCCCGAACTTCCCCTCGGCCGCCCATCTTTTGACTCGATCAATTGTTGTCCCAGGGCTGAATCGGTGGTGAACTATTGCGCCTGCAAACGCAACGGTAACTTCAATGTGTCTGCAACGATGTAAATGTGCTTTGATCCCAGGAAGCTCAACATGAGCGGTAACTACGAGAAGTTCATCAATGGGTTCGTCCATATCCTCGATGAACAGCAGTACGTCTTCTTCCAGGCCATGTCTCTCGATAATCAAGGCTTTGATGATCGAGAAACTATCCTCGGACCCGACTTCAAGATGCTCAATTCCGTGGATGCCCTCTCCCTGGTAGAAAAAGTTAATATGTTTCATTTTTTCTCCTCCGGTCGGGAACGAGAGCTCACAGCGTCGTTGCCGGAGTCTGTCCCTTTGCTCTCTTAATCGGGATTGGGATAAGGGATCGGAAAGGTCGATGTAATTTTTTTATTCGATGCTCAGAGGGCCCTTGGGTAGGGCTGCGCAGATGAAAAAGTGTGGGCAGCGTGGGCAGATAACCGCGTCAGTTTCTGCCGGAAAAGATCCGCCTGCTATTTCCGCTACCATCTTTTCGGCTTTATCTTTACGAGCGTCGATCTTCCTTTTCGTAATCGTTACGGGCTCAATGGCGTCGCCGTCAGTGAGGTGAAGTGCCTCGACTATGTAGCGGTTACGAAATCGTGCCTGGCCAGCTAAATGATAGAGAGTATAGTCAAGCCTGTCATATTCATCACTTCGCTTGTAGCCGGTGTTTATGCGACGGAGCACAACAGTGCCATCGGGCAATTCAGCCATCTCGTCAGGTTCAATGAGAACGCGTCCACTGGTAAAATCAATTGCAAGAACTTCCGCCTTGCAGAAACGTCGATTCGCACCAGCCCGGACCAGAGCCCCGATGAGCTGGGATGCAAGACGGCGGTAGTCAGCGGCGAAGGCGTGATCGGTTGGGCCCTGTTCCAACCAAGTGGTCTCGAATGTCTCCTCGGCGGAGTCAATGGAAGGCTCGCGGTCTAAACGGGCGTCCGCCAGCCAGTGAATAAGTTTCCATATGCAGTCGTGTGTCCGTGAAAACGCCGTTGCCTTGCGTGCGCCTCCGAGTTCAAGCAGGTGTGTATACAAAAAACGACGCGGGCATTTGTCATAGGCAATAAGTCGGCTTCCAGTGACTTGCCAGTCCACAGGGCGCGTTATAGTGATCGACGGCTGTATTAAAGCATCGGGCGACAGTTGAAGGATCGGCGGCTGAGGGTCCTCTCGGAAAAGTCTTCGCGGAATGCATTCGAGAAAGCAGGACGGTGAGCGATTTTTCCCGCTCGGCTGAAACCGGGAGAGATATAATCGAAGATGGATGCGTGCACGTGACATGGCTACGAAAAATAGGCATTCTTCCTCGTGCTCATGTTCGCGTTTTGCCTCTTCGCTTACGGTCAGGCCTTCCGCGCCGGCGATCATGCCGACTGGTGGTGGACATCTTTGGCCACGGTATGAGCATGGAAAGCTAGCAGCGGTCAGCCCAGGAATATGCACCGCCTCAAATTCAAGACCTTTACTGCCATGGACCGTCATAAGTCGGACCGCATCCATATGCAGAGCGGCTTGTGGCACTTGCCTTAGATCACGCTCCTCGGCGAAAAGAACGAGATGCCGCACTCGCTCAAGAATGCGCTGAATAGGCAAACCCGAGCTGATAGGGCTGCGCTCTCGGACAAAATTGAGAAACTGCCAAAGGGCAACGGCTCGCATGCGGTCGGCAATAGTTTCGCGCCGTGCCATCTCCCGGATTATCTCTGAGCGGTCCAGGAGATATGTGGAGAGAAACTCCCAAGCTGACCATTCAGTCGAAAAACCTAAGAGATCGCCAGCGAGCCGCTCCAGTCCCGCAGCACCTTCAACTGACAATCCTGGAAGACATGGAAGATCGGCAAGCCCGCTCAGGCTCGGACCGTTTGTTTTTCGCAAATGCCGGGTCGCAACATAGAAATCTTGGAAAGACAGACCATACTGGGACATAGCCCCTACACGTACGAGTCCACTGCCGTACGAATCTACAGCGAGGCTCAGAAGAGCAAGGAGATCACGCACTTCATCGCGCTCGAATAGACTGCCAAGATGGAGCACGGGTATACCACGGGCTTCCAAGGCCGCTGCAATCTCATTCAGACGCCGGTTCGTGCGGCAGAGTACGGCTTGATCTCGCAACCGAACGCCAAATGCTTCCAGTTCGCGAATGCTGGCCGCGATGCCTTCAGCCTCTTGTTCCAGCGTGTCATATCCTCGAATTTCCGGCAATCCGGGACCTTGTCCGCAATCAGCCTCAAGGGTAAGCGGCAGCATGCCACTAGAAGCTCCCATAAGAGGCGCGAACGCACTGAAAACATCAATGATCTGTTTGGTCGAACGATAATTGACCGAAAGCTTGTCTGCAGTCGCGCCAACGTACTCGTACATGAATGTGGACATGTTGGCGGAGGATGCACCTCGAAAACGATAGATCGATTGGCGCGAGTCGCCAACCACCCACAGACGACGACCGTCTCCGGCAACAGCTCGGAGAAGCCGGGTACTCGCGTGATTGACGTCCTGGTATTCATCAACGAGTGCATGACGGTGTCGGAGTTGCACCTCAGTCCTTAATGCCGCATCCGATTCGAGAAGCAATGCCGGACGCATCACGAGGTCGCCGAAATCAACACCCCCTCTGCTCAGTATAGCCTTTTCGTATATTGCGTAAATCTGGGCGACCTCAATGCACTTCTCCGCTGCCTCTCGCGATTCATCATCACCGGCGCGTTTTAACATCGCCTCGGCAAGTTTACGGTAACGCGTCGGATCAGTCATTTCGTCCTTGGCCCGCGAGATCGCCACCAGCACATCGCGGAGAACCATGGCTGGGTCCCAGAGATTGCGGTAATGAACCAGCGGCAGGGTCGGCAGGATATCTTCCAGCACCTCAATCGCATCACTGCGGTCAAAGAGCGCCGGGTTGGACGGAAGACCAAATTTATCATGATATCGGCGAATCAGGTCGAGGCCGAAAGCATGGAAAGTACCTATCCAGATCCGTGACGCTGAATCCGGTACCGCAGTTGCGAGCCGTTCTGCTAGTTCGCCGGCGGCCCGGTTTGAGAATGTGAGTACAAGGATCGCCGACGGGTCAACTCCTTCCGCAATGAGCGATAAAGTCCGTTTTATCAACGTGCGTGTTTTGCCAGTTCCCGGCCCGGCTTGGAGTTGGTATGCCGAACCTCGGTGTACTGCTGCCCGATCCTGAGACGCGTCGGGTCGAAATGGCCGGGCCGGTTCTTCAACTTCTGGCTCCCGCGATGGAAGTAGTAATGCATCGAGTAGTTGTTGCTGGATTAGGTTCTTAGGTAACGACATTCGGTCTGCAATTGCCGATGCGCTCAGAGCCTCGTCAATATACATCTGTCTCGCCTGCGGTCTCGGAAACAGGAATTCTCGGGCAAACACGTTGGCCTGTAGTTCCCGACGCTCACGCATACCATAGTCTTCGACTCGCTGCAGACCGACTGGTGCTGTTTCTGTGGAGTGTGCTGGATCAATGTACTCGGCAGCACAGGCGGAGGAACTTGTGTGGCTAACGGCATGGCCTAACTCATGAGCAATGAGCAAAACCCTCTCGCTCAGTTCGCCCGCGTCCTCACAACAGATAGTGCCGCTCTGTTCGTCATAAATCGCCCGAGCGCCCTTGAGGGCCGGATCGCCAGGCTTAAGCAAAAAAAATTCAAGCTGAAGATCCCGAAGAGTTGCCTCGATCAATTCGATGGGCCGTTCTGGATTAACACCAGTCGCCACAATCTTTGCATGGAGCCGGAAAGCAGCTTGGCGGATAGGTTCAAAGGCATCCATTCGATAAGCTCCGCTAAAGGTTTAAAAGATACTTTTGCTGATCGGGCGTAAGTCCGGAACTCCGCACGGCTTCTTCAAACGTCTGTCTGGCACCAGTTTCGGGCTTCTGATCCGCCTTGAAATATTGAGGACTGGCCTGCGCCAGCGGTGGAGCAGCGAAATGTGTGAGAATGGTGTCCAGTGATACCAACAGTTCGTCGGCAACACGTTGGCAAAATCCATGCGTCATGGTGACGGGATCAATCTGGCGATCACGCAGCTTCGATACAAATACCGTGCTTGCGTTAAGGCGTTGAGCAAGAGAGCGAAACGAAGCCCGGCTCAAGGCGGCCAATGGATTCTCGACCGAAAATGCCTGGGAGCGGTTTTCATGGCCGGCTGCTTTAGCGCATTGAAGAGCGTAAAACCGGTTCTGAAATCGGCTCATAGCCCGTGAGACAACAGGGCTTCTCACATCAATCAGCTTGGCGGACATCTCCGCGCTTTCGGCATCACCCCTTAGAGCGTCCATGACGAGTTCGATGGCGAAGTCGGTAAGGGCAGCCGCATGCTCAGGATAGCGGCGAATAAAGTCGTCGAGTATCTCGGCATCGGGGACAGGTTTAGCAAGCGAGAGAGCATAAAACACATCACGGAGCGGCACTGTTTTATTAGTTATGGTCATGGCAGTGTGTCCTCCTTCATTAGTAGTCCTTTATAAGGCTGAAGCCTCGTAGCCGCCCGGTTAATAAGATTGCGAATGGTGCGTCCGGTCACTCCGCAAATTTTTGCCACGGTCATCTTTTCCGGATCTCGAGATTCGACCTCATAGCCCATGATGCAAAAGACTACAGCTCGGCGTTCATCGAAGGGCAGACTGTCAACCGCCTTGAGGAAATCTTTTCGGATCATGATGTCTTCTTGCCTTTCAGAGGAACGGACAGTTTCCAATATGGCAGGAAAGAGGTCGTCGGATTCATCCTGGTCAGACAGATCGGTGAAGGAAACAACACGCTTCATGCGGGTTATTTCGCTTCGCAGGAAGTCAATGCGGAAGGTCCTGAAGGCAGCGTTGAACTGGCACTCGAAGTAATCAAGCTCATTGTTGTTTACATCAAAGAGGTCGATAGCGAAGAGTTCCGAGAACTCGCTGAGCACTTCCTCTCGAAGATGGGCTGCATTATGGAACCGGTCGTCGGGGATCTTGGCGCAAAGGATAGCCTCGCAACGTGCGAGCAGAGGCCGTATGAGAGTATTCATCGTATGGTGATCCTCCCGTCGCCCTGCATCGCGGATCAGGTGGACCAGACACTCCAAAGGGAGGCGGTCAGGACAGCAGCAATTCAAATCAGCGCGCTGGCACAAGGTGGTAAGATCTTGTGTTAATGCTTCGTCTATCGTGGTCTCTATTTTTTTCGGTCGGCCGTAGCGGTTTCCTTTCTGGTCCTGTTTCGTGAGTAATCGTGCCATATCAGCTCCCTTTACGTTTGAAACGCCGAAGTCATGCGCTGCCCCTGTCCTGATTCTTAATCGTTTCAAAATCGGACTTTCGGAAAAAGAAACTGAAAAATTGTTAGAAACCAACATGAATTAACGGTAGATATCCCCGACAGTTGAGGGTAGGCCATGGCCCACGATTGATCAAATCTCCCTATGCTAGGTTTTTCGATGCTATCACTTTTGACGAAGGCTTTATAACATGGGGCAGGATACGCGGGAAGGAACGTAAATTGAGGGGGAATTTGACATTTAGCTGTACCAAGCATTTCACGCGCGTAGTGGATCAGAACCATCGGCACCAGGTCCCCGGCTGTGAGCTTGGGGAGGTTGATCTTCCTCTGAGAGGCGAAAGGGCCACACCTACACTTTTTACAATAGGGACGTCTGGGCAGAATTAGCTCAGCCCGATTTCAACCGGCGGTCCGATAAAAGCGCCGGCTCAACTGCGGGAGCTGTCTTGTGATGGATAACGCCAGGCGGACAACGGGTTTTCGTGGCGGACGGAATGGCCGACGTCTAGACTCCGAACGGCTCAAGTCCCCTCTTCGATGAGCACACGCGGGGTGAGTATTACGGTGAAGGTTTCTTTAGGCGTAATCAGCCGAGTTCCCAGGTGTGGAAATCAGGCAGCGCGGAAACGGAAATTCTAATGCGGGATTCAACAAGCGAATCATATTTTGAAGAATCGAAAAGTTACGATGTTGCGCAAGCTGCATAAAGTTTCCAATCGTAATCGTCCTCTATGATTTCGCCTCGGTGTCAGGTATCATGGAAAATGAATAAGGAGAGATTCAGACATGAAGAAAATGAATACCTAAATTGAGCGATTCCTGAAAATCGCACAGTGACTTTTATACCCATACAAATATGGGAGGCTGAGCGCTCCTTTTCCAAAGTTCATCAAAACGAAGGTGCTTCCAGATGGCTTCGGGGACTTTGATTACCACTCGTCCTGCATGTCGGACGATCTTTGCCGCGATGTCTATGATTTTCCTACGGAAAGTGGTCGGATAGACAATTGGCGCAAGAACGGGTGCGCAGACATCCTCTTTGAAAGCCTCGTAGAGGAAGAAGGCCAGAAGCATGGTATGATAGAATGCGGCATTTTGGGCAAAACGTTTGAAGGGCAACTGCTGGGCGGCAAAGTCCTTCAACGCCCTGTGGACAAGTTCGTCCCGTCCTCTGCTGTGGTAGTCCCGTATGATTCTCTCCGCTTCTATGAGATGACCCAGGCCGCAAGCACGCAGCTGTTCATCTATTTTTTCCCCTCGGCCAAGGTTTGTGTAGAAAATGGTGTGAGAGCGGGCAAAGTCACAGAGAAGCTGCTGGTTTTCACTTGCTTTGCGGCAGTAGATCGCCCGGCGAAACCTTTTCCATTTGCCCCTCCGGTCTCCGAACTCGATATATTCCCAGACTGTGCGCTTGTCCTGATATCTCTTCCATCCATCCTGAGGGGCCGCTTCCCCGAAAGCTTTCAGGTCCGAAAAGAGTCTTCCTGCACAGATGTACCCGATGCAGAGAGCTTCGAAGCAATCGAAAACCTTCTGATCGAAAAAACCGCTGTCGCAACGAATCACTATCGGGATATCGGCCCTGTAATGTTTCCGAATCTGGCCCACAACGTGTTCGACCATTTTCTGCACCGTGTCCGAGTGATTGCTGTGCTTATCTCCGGAACGAAACACGGCATCGATTATGAAGCGGCCCCAAGTCATCTGGAGGGGTGCAAACCCTTTCTCCTTCTTGTAGGTCGGCCTCACCCCATGTCGCTTTGCAGCCTCGTCATTGTCCATGACCATAACATCTATGCCGAGCACAACGGCCTCGGGCTTCTCCAATTTGAGCCTCCAGATAAAGAGCTTTTGGAGAAGACGTCGGAAAAGGTAGATCCTCGGCCACCAAAAAGATCCGAAGAACCTTTTGACGGCGTGAGAGGAGAGCATCACATCGGTTGGCGTTTCGATTGTTTGGGCGTACCCGGCATCTTCGCTTAACTGGTCGAAGTAGACGAGGTGGCTGCTCGTTCCATCCACAAAGAAGCAAAAGATTTGTTTGAATATCTCGCTGATGGACTGCCCTTTGCTGCTTTTTCGAAGGGAGCCGAACAGCCTTTCAAGTTGCGGGAAAAGAGCTATCCCCGTCAAATACCGCACAAACAGGCTCAGTCCGCCTCGGCCACTCAGGGCTTCACTTGTGGGCGCGACATCATCAATAGTGTATTTGTTACTCTTATCAGCTGTGCTAGAATTGTTCATGTAAACCTCCCACCCATTGGGTTGACATTGTGGAATCCGTCTTGCCCGACGTTTTTTCCACAATACCAGAAACTTAACTCCATGGGTGGGATTTCTTTTTCTCATGAATCGCTCAATTTAGGGAATAATGACCCTGACATGCTTGAGGAATACGACTTCACCGGCGGGGTCAGGGGCAAGTACGCAAAGCGGTATGAGGAGGGCGCCAACGTTGTAGTCATTGAACCGGATGTGGCTGAATACTTTCCCGACCACGACTCCGTCAATGAGGCCCTTCGGAGTCTGGCTAAAATTATCAAGAGGCAAAGGCAAGACCAACCCGGCGCAGAGAACTGAAATTCTAAGATCGTCTGCGATCCCTGAGCACTGGGCCACGCAATATGGCATCCACTAATACGCCCACCAAATCGGACCGTTTATGAACTCGCCGGAGGCGACTTTTTCCATCATTGTTCAGACCGTTGCCGAGTTTCCGGCCGCTTTATAGCAAAGGCCGGAATTCGCTGTCACGCCTTTCATTTCTCAACGGATTTGCCCTCGGGGCCTCCCGGTACTCTGTCAACAAAGTTTTTTAATTTGTCACCCCTGCGAAGGAGACTGTGTCGCAATCGATTGAAACAGAAAACTTCTCTAAGAAAGTGCTAAAAACTTACTGGATTCCGGCCAAAAACGTTGCCGGAATGACGAATTTAAACGCATACGCACCTTAAAGTGGGAATTATTCACAGGCCAACCAGTTGCGACACAGTCTCGAAGGCAGGGTTCCAGAGTCTTCACGTAAGACAAAACGCATGATTTCTGAGAAAGGGAATGGCGGCCTCACTCTAACAAAAACAGACTAAGGTGATGCTCTGCCCCTTTTCCCACCAGATTGCCGGATTTTTTTATGTAGCCGTTTTTTCAATTTAATATCCTAAGGTATGCAGTTGTGGCATATTATAAGTTCAATAATCACAAAACACTGGCGGCAGCGGAGAAACCCGCTCGCCTTGACAGCACGGAGAGTAAAAAGGAAACATCATGAAACCCGCATCGTTGTTGATTGCTTGTGCAATGCTGTGTATGTCGGCACTCGTAAATGCCGAGGAGTTCAAATGCCCGGAAGGAGCTAAAGACTCAGGATACAAGCCGGGAAATATCGTGAGGTGGTGCGAGATTGAACGTGATGGCCACCTCGTATACCACGGGCCTGTGTGGCGATGGCATCAAAACGGCCAAATCAAATCAAAGGAAAATTACATTTACGGTAATGGTGAAGGTGAGTGGCAGGCCTGGTTTGAAAACGGCAAAATGTCATCTTTGGGCTCGTACAGGGATGGTGGCAAGACAGGTCTGTGGAAGTATTGGGACAGTTCCGGGAATATTAAGACGGAAGTCACCTATAACGAGAGCGGTAACCTCTGGATTGAATATTATCCAACCGGCCGCAAGAAGGCGGAGGGGAAGGCAATTTATAGGAGCGGCAAAATCGGATCATGGACCTTTTGGGACGAAGCCGGCAACGAAAAGGCCCGTTGCGATTTTGGAGAGGGTCTTTTTGTTCTCCCCAATGATGCTTGCCGGGTAATTGCCGAAGAACTTGAACCCAAAGGCTTCAGCCGCCCTGTGCCAAAGGCGTTAAAGACCGAGGATGGGAAAGCTTCGCTAAGAGTCGATTCGCAGATTTATGAATTCACTACACCATCTGGTTGGGTGGCTGATGTTGACGCTGGTAAGAAAGATAACACACCATTGGTTTTCTACCCAAGCAGTAGCACCTGGCGTGGATCAGGCCCTAATATGTACCTACGTGTGCTATTCAAGGAGGATAAGCCTTTTAAATCAGTTGTTGAAAGAGAAAAAGAAAATTTTCAAGAAAGCGTTGCTGAATACCAGGAAAAACAGCAAAAGTTAGGCAAGTCCAAGGGCGGCAAGGACTACATAACTAAAGTCATTAGCTACAAACCCTTGGTTCACACTGACTCGACTTTCTCAATAGTCTCAAGCAATGTGATATGTGAGACAATCAGCTTCTTGGACGTATCGGATAAGGTTGTTTTGATGCTTGTTTTAACAAGTCAAAGTGAAAGCCAGATGAACGAATCTCTTACCAGTATGTTGACGCTAGTTTCCTCCCTTCATACCAAGTCTGCTAGTGATTTGAGTCAATAACTATGTTGAAAAGATCGGCGTTTTTCACCGCCCCCAAATCAGTTGGGCTGATATGTTTTTTCTAGCGATGCAGTTATTAGGAAGGCGCACCGAAAACACAGGATCCAGGTCACTGGACATCATGCATGTGGCCATGGCCCTCTCAATTGGAGCTGTCAGCTTTCTCACTTTCGACGACAGACAATCCAAGCTCGCATTGATCGCAGGGTTGACATTAGAAAAATGTGAGAGTTGACCGGCCCGAGCCCTTTTCCCCGCTTAGCGCCCGGACAGTAAGTTCTGCAGCCGATTGGTCACCTCTGGTTCTATCCACTCAGTTATCCGCGCCACCCGCCATCCACGCGTCAGGCGACTTGCTGCATCTTGTTGGCTAAATCGCGACCGGATGTTGCCGGTGGAAGTGGCTTGCCCTCTTTGCGATAGAGATCGATCGCTTCTTCAACGATTTGACACAGCTCTTCGAAAACCGCCTTTTCGTCATTACCGTGCGTACCACCATATATCAGACCTGGTGCGCTGCCCACATAGCAATGATCTTCCTCGGACCACTCAACGATTTTTGCATATCTGGCGCTGTCTTTCATTGCCTCGAAGCCTCAAATCAAAAAGCCAATTTAATTTAATATAGGCTCTGTCACGATGAATCAAGAGCAAATACTGAATTCACCATCTGAGGCGCCTCAGATGGTCTCCATCGTTGAGTATCCCTCGGGAATGCGCGGCAAAGTCGGGCTGTCCCCGCGCGCGCCGGAAAGGGGGAAAGGGGGCAAGGTCTCCGTTTGACCAATAGTAGAGTTTCCAATCGTAATCATCCTCTATGATTTCGCCTCGACGTCAGGTATCATGAAAAATGGAATAAGGAGAGATTCAGACATGAAGAAAATGAATAATGACCCTGACATGCTTGAGGAATACGACTTCACCGGCGGGGTCAGGGGCAAGTACGCAAAGCGGTATGAGGAGGGCGCCAACGTTGTAGTCATTGAACCGGATGTGGCTGAATACTTTCCCGACCACGACTCCGTCAATGAGGCCCTTCGGAGTCTGGCTAAAATTATCAAGAGGCAAAAAAGAGACCGTTCTTGTTCCTCATAAGGGATGCTGAGGATAAGGCAGGGGCGAACTTTGGCTGCAAGTCCAAGATCAACCTGCCAAACCTCGCCCCGGTTCGGATGGACCATCTTCTGCCTCTCTGGCGTCAAGTGCTGGAAACAGGTCTTCTGCTGCTGCGATGAACTCTTCGTCCGTAAGAGGAGGAATCTCAAATTGAATGCTGCGGCGAAGAATTTCGTACGTAACTTTCCGTTTTTCCGACTCCGGCAGACGTTCAAAGGAGTCGATTATTTGTTGTGCCGACAAAGTCATCTTACACTCCTGATCTAAATCAATTCTTTGAAACCAGCATGATAATTGCCGATAGACAACATGTCTCTCCTCATGCCGTTTGCTATTCACTTGGCGGAAATAGGTTACAAGCAGAAAAATAATGTGGCGGTCAAAATGAAACGGAGGGAAACATTTGTCCTGGTGAACTTACCCTCCTTTTTCCCGGGAGACCTTCAAAACTTCCCACCGCAGAGGCGCAGAGAGCGCTGAGAAAAACGCCCCGGCAGAAAAGAAGACAAGAACTCAAAGAACCATCTGTATTCTCCCTGCGCCCCCTGCGTCTCTGCGGTGGTTATTTTTTCTAGAAGGATTGTATAGTTTTGCAGTTTTCTTCGTGTCTTTCGTGTCCCCTTCGCACTCTTCATGAGCAGAAGGGAGACATCGGAGAGGTACGCATTTGCCGGGAGACCCTCTTCGGCGAAACAAATTTGGATGAAACATCAGGCTAGCTTTGTTATCCTTGTGCTGTATGGGAATCAGGCGGCATAATCGGTGTGATTCGCGCTCATGTAAATTCCGAACTTCCAATCGTGGTCCTTTGGAACCGCGAAAACATGATGGAGTTTGAATGGAAGAAGTCAATAACGAAGAACCGGATGAAAGAGAAGAACAGGATGAAGGAATAGAAGAAGAAAACTTCGCGGAACTGTTGCAGGAAAGCTTTGTGAAGCCTGCCCGGTTTGCCCCGGGACAGAAGGTGAAGGCGAAGATCGTGGAGATTTCCGCTGAGTGGATATTCCTCGATTTGGGGGCAAAGAGCGAAGGGTATATCGACAGGAAGGAACTGACGGACGAGGAAGGCAATCTTTCCGCCGGGGTAGGCGACGTTATCGAAGCCTATTTACTTTCGGCTGGCAACAACGAGTTGCGCTTCACCACGCGGATAACGGGGAAAGACGCCGGGCGCAGCTATCTGGAAGAAGCATGGCGAAGTGGAATACCCGTGGAAGGACTCGTCGAAAAAGAAATCAAGGGCGGCTATGAAATAAAAATAGCCGGGGGAATCCGCGGGTTTTGTCCGTTTTCCCAGATGGGTTTGCAGCGCGCGAAAAACCCGCAGGACATCATAGGCGGGCATCTTGCTTTCCGAATCACTCAATACGGTGAGGATGGACGAAACATTGTCCTGTCCAACAGGTCGATCCTCGAAGAAGAGCGCCAAAAGCAGCGGGAGGAACAAAAGAACCTTCTGCAGGAAGGGAGCAGGGTCAAAGGAACGATCAGCTCAGTCCTAAGCTTTGGCGCTTTCGTGAGAATCGGCGTCATAGAAGGACTTATCCCGATATCGGAATTAGGTTGGGAACGGGTGGAAGACATCAACCAGGTGTTGACGGTCGGCCAGGAAGTTGAGGTGGTGGCGCTGAAGCTGGAATGGGAGAAGGACCGCCTCACTTTCAGTTTAAAAAAAGCCTTGCCCGATCCCATGGAAAACATCGATAAAGATTTTCCTCAAGGATCGCTCCACAAGGGTACGGTGGCCCGGTTGACAAACTTTGGCGCCTTCGTTACTCTTCGGCCCGGAGTGGACGGTCTTATCCATATCTCCAAGCTCGGGGCCGGCAAGAGGATCAGGCATCCCCACGAAGTCGTGGCGAAGGGCCAGGTTATTGAAGTCAAAGTTATCAGTGTGGACAGGGACAGCGGACGTATTTCGCTCTCATTGGCCGGTTCCGGGCAGGCGGAAGATAATGAGGAAGGCGAGGGCGATTATTCACGATACCTGGAAGAGAAACCGAAATCGATGGGGACCCTTGCCGACATGCTGAAAGCAAAACTGGGTGAAAAGCCTAAGAAATAGACAGTCCCGGCGGCCCGCTTTGAAAAGTTCGTAATTTTTTGTAGGAGGGGCTTCCAGCCCCGACGAACTTTTCGACACAGTCTCATGTCTTAAGCCGGAATCCAGCCCCCTTCTCATCTTAAGAAACCGCCTGGACCCCGGCTGAGATCCCGGCTGAGATACGGGCAGACGAATGTGCGGGAAAATTCGATCAGGATCCTGTCACAGCTAGGTGCAAGTGATTATCATACGCCTCTTATGGTTGTTGAAAACCACTTGATGAAGGAGAGGGAATAACATGACGAAAATTCTTATACTCTACTACAGCATGTACGGTCACATCGAAACTTTGGCGGGAGAAGTGGCCGAAGGAGTTCGAAGCGTCGAGGGGACGGAGGTTACTATAAAACGCGTGCCCGAGCTAATGTCGGAAGAGACTGCCCGCAAGGCCGGGGCAAAACTGGATCAGGCTGCGCCGGTTGCCGATGTCAATGAGTTGGCGGACTATGACGCCATCATTTTCGGGACTCCAACACGTTTTGGCAACATGTGCGCTCAGATGCGCAATTTTTTGGACCAGACCGGCGGCTTGTGGCTTAAAGGCGGCCTGGTCGGCAAGTTGGCGAGCGTCTTCACATCGACCGGCACCCAGCACGGGGGACAGGAGACTACCATAACTTCGTTCCATTCGACGCTTCTGCACCACGGCATGGTTATCGTGGGAGTTCCTTATTCCTGCCAGGAACTTCTGAACATGGGCGAAATCACGGGCGGATCGCCTTACGGCGCGGGAACGATTGCGAACGTCGACGGCAGCCGGCGCCCATCGAATAATGAGATCAAAATCGCTCGCTTTCAGGGCGCCCATGTGGCAAAGATCGCCAAGAAGCTGTCGGCATAGGTGAAAAGTTGCTTAATGGAAAAGAGCGGAGAAATAACTCCCTCCCGCCCCGGAATATCGGCCACACGCGGCGCGTGTGGCCATACCTCCATCATGAGCCCGCGCAGCGGCGATGGGGTATGGGGGGGGGCCAATGGTCGCCACGCTGTTAAGCTTTTTCAGCAGCTCAAGATCCGGGCTTATCACATTCACTGTCAACTGTTCACCATGCCGGCTCAGGCTCATACACACATCCCGCCAGGCACTTATTGTATAAGCCTTGCGAGTTGCCTACGCAGATCGAGAGATCGCCTGCGTCCAAAGGGTTATGGTGAATCAATCTACACACTCGAATGCCTCTTGCGTATGCATCGGCGCAGTCGAATGAGCAGTAAAACCGGGCGGAAGGCTGGCCTCCCGCATATGGTACGCCGCAGTCGTACGGGCAGTCAGCCAGGGCGGCAGCCTGCGACACCAGAATTATTGCAATTATCAATATAACTCTTTTCAGAATTCTTTCCATGACATCTCCCGCCGCCGAAAAATTCACTAAACTTCAACGCCTCTCGACGCCGACTTCACCCAAATTGCTCATCCTTGCCCAAGTTCGAGAAAGGAAAGCCATAAATCTAAGATAACCACTTTTTGGATAACGTCTCCGCCCGAACAAGGCGCTCCGGCGGCAAAGGAAGGATACCGGGCGCCGGAGGTTTCGAACGTATGCCAAAATTTTCGCTCCGTCTTCGGCAATGTGTCAGGGTGCTGATTATTATAAGGAATATATAGACGCGTAAAGGCCGCTCGGCCGTCCCGGAAGACCTGTGCGAGAGGGGTTATAAAAATGCATGATACTGAAAAATTGGAAAAACTGGCGAAAATAAGCAAACTTATCCGTTGGTATTCCCTTGCAATGACCACTGAAGCGGGTTCGGGGCATCCGACCTCTTCACTTTCAGCAACCGAGCTTATGGCGGGGCTGCTCTTTGGCGGGGCCTTCAGGTATGACTTGGACAATCCCGACAACCCCAATAACGATCGGCTGATATTCAGCAAGGGTCACGCCTCTCCGCTTTTCTACTCTTTGTGGGCCGCAGCCGGGGCGGTAAGCGAAGAAGAACTCATGACTTACAGGAAATTCGGGAGCGTCCTCGAAGGTCATCCGACGGCGGCGTTCCGCCACACCGCAGCCGCCACCGGATCTTTGGGGCAGGGGCTTGCTATTGGTGTAGGCATGGCGCTCAACGCCAAATATCTCGACAAGCTTCCCTACAGGACCTATGTGCTGCTCGGAGACAGCGAAATGGCGGAGGGGTCTCAATGGGAATCCATCCAAATCGCGGCCTGGTACAAGTTGAACAACCTGGTGGGCGTGATCGATGTGAATCGGCTTGGCCAGCGTGGCGAGACCATGTACGGCTGGAACCTCGAATCCTATGTCCGGATGATGGCTGCTTTCGGCTGGGAAACCATCGTAGTTGACGGCCATTCATATGCCGAGATCCTTGACGCCTATGAAAGGGCGTTCCATTTCGAAAAGCCCGTGATGATCGTCGCCAAAACTATCAAAGGGAAGGGCGTTTCGTTTTTGGAAAACAAAAACGGCTGGCATGGAGTTGCATTAAAAAAGGACGATTTCGAAAAAGCGGTAAAGGAACTGGGCGAAATAGACCATTCGGTGCGAGGGGATATTGCGCGGCCCGACGACCTCAGACCTCAGCCAATCAAGCCGCTGCCGGCAGTGCCAGTTTTATGGGAAGCGGATAAGCCCGTGGCCACCAGAAAAGCATACGGCAGCGCCCTCGATCGCATTTACTCTCAGTTTCCCGAGATCGTCAGCCTGGACGCGGAGGTGAGCAATTCGACGGAGGCTGAAATGTTCAAGGTTTCCCACCCGGAGCGGTTCTTCGAGATGTTCATCGCCGAGCAGAATATGGCTGGAGCGGCGGTAGGGCTTGCCAGGCGAGGAAAGATTCCTTTCGTATCCACTTTTGCGGCCTTTCTCACCCGCGCATTCGACCAGATCCGTATGAGCCTGTATTCGGACGCCAACATCAAGTTCGTCGGCTCTCATGCCGGCGTCTCTATCGGGCAGGACGGGCCTTCACAAATGGGTCTCGAAGACCTGGCGATGTTCCGCGCCATTCCGCAAAGTGTTATATTCTATCCCAGTGACGCGGTTTCAACCGATGCGCTGGTCCAGGCAGCTGCCGAGCATAAAGGGATCGTCTATATCCGCACCACGAGGATGGCTACCCCCGTCATATACGGCCAGGGCGAATCTTTCGCCATCGGCGGCAGTAAAATTCTCAGGAAAAGCGATAGAGACGTTGCGACCGTGGTAGCTGCGGGCGTCACTCTTCATGAGGCCGTCAAAGCCTATGAGGAACTTAAAGAGCAGGGCATCCATATTCGCGTTATCGACCTTTACAGCGTAAAGCCGCTCGATGAAGCGACGCTGCGTGACGCGGCCCAGAGCACGCATTTCATTATCACCGTGGAAGACCATCATCCCGAGGGAGGAATCGGCGAGGCGGTGAGGAGCGTACTGACGCCGCCAACCGTGCCCGTGTATTCCCTGGCCGTTCGTAAGACGCCGAAAAGCGGGCTGCCGCAGGAGCTTCTCGACTACGAGGAAATTTCTCAAAAAGCCATAGTCTCAAAGGTGAAGGAAGAATTGTGGAACAGGGATCGCGGATCGCAAAGCTTCGCCGACGTAAGATGAACGCCAAAGTCCCTGCGACCTTGGAAGGGCTGCAATCCACCAGGCTGCTGATCGGCGAGGGCATCAACATAAACGTTACTTTACTCCTTACGACAGTTCGATTTCCAATCTCGCAAAGAAGCGTGACGGCTTCTGTCTTACCATGGCATGCTGATGCACGGCATAGGAATGCAGTATGAAGGCGCTGAAGAATGAGGCCCTCTGCCGGGCAGGGCAAACAGGCGCAGAGGAGGATCCCAGATGAAGAAAAGCAGGATAAGCGAGGCCACCGTTTTTGTCATCTTTGGCGGGGAAGGGGACCTGACCGGGCGCAAGTTGATTCCGGCACTCTACAGCTTGTTCCTGGACGGCCGTCTTCCGGAACGCTTCAGGATTCTAGGAGTTTCCCGCAACAGATCTAACGACGAAGCATATCGCAGCCACTTGCGAGAGCAAGCGGATAACTTTTCCATTCGCGGTAAAATCGATGGGAAGAACTGGGATGAATTCGCTTCTCATATTTCCTTTTTCATGGCGGATCTGGGCGAGCTGAAGGCCTTCACCGCTCTTGCGCAGGAATTGTCCGAGTATGATGAGAAATGGGGTGGGAAGTCGAATCGAATTTATTACCTGGCCCTGCCGCCGAGCATGATCAAGCCCATGGCCGAGGGACTGGCCGGAGCAGGGCTGAATACCGACCTGGACCATGAACGAATCGTCGTGGAGAAACCCTTTGGCCACGATCTGAGTTCGGCTCGGGAACTGAACCGGCTCCTGGCCCGGTTCTTTGACGAATGTCAAATCTACCGCATCGACCACTACCTCGGGAAAGAAACCGTACAGAACATCCTTGCGTTTCGCTTCGGAAATACGCTTTTCGAACCGATTTGGAACCGGCGCTACATCGATCATGTGCAGATCACCGTTGCCGAAGCGGACGGGGTTGGACATCGGGCCGGCTTCTACGAGCACGCCGGAGCGCTTCGAGATATTCTACAAAACCACATTCTT